>Ga0194115_10007777_pt1 | contig 10554 bp, 12 predicted proteins | sample TA2MahsurfametaG_3_FD_148656 | JGI IMG/M metagenome (GOLD analysis project Ga0194115, IMG submission 148656) | Freshwater microbial communities from Lake Tanganyika, Tanzania - TA2015002 Mahale S4 surface | ecosystem: Environmental > Aquatic > Freshwater > Lake | place: Tanzania: Lake... | reverse complement strand
ATATTATATTCTCGAAACGTTTTTTCTATACTTTCTTTTCTATCTGTTCTAAAATCTAAATTTATATAATAAACAGGTGGAAAGTTAGATAAGTTTTTCATAGTTGTACATCACTAAATTATTTCTTTATACAAGTTACAAAGTACAAAATTCAATAAAAAATACGCCTGAAGGCACGGGCACGGTGCGCGTTCGTCTTGTTGACGGCCGCATAGGTGCGACCACTATTGAATACTATAAGAGAAGCCTGCGTAGCATTGAACTCTAAACTAGACCAGTAGACGGCGGAGGGATTGGGGTTCCAATAGTCCCAATGGACATTACAAACGTAACCAAGTTCTAAATCACTACCACTAGGAACAAACCAATCACCACAAGCATCAGAAGCATTAGCAACAGTAACAGCATCTCCTCGGCTTGTCCAAACTCTATTGACTTCACGAGAAGAACAAGCAACGATCCAAGCAAGACCTCCTTGTCGGGCAAATAAGTATCCACCTTCTAGTAAAGAACCTAAAGAACAACATCTTAATCCAGCATTATAATGAATGCAACAGATATTACATAATTGATTAGAAGTTAGATCTGCCATTTTTTATAATGTTTCTATTTGTTTTTATTTATTGTGTACTTGTAATCTCTTGGGAATTATTTGACGATAATAAAGACACGTTTGATGAGTTCACTTGCGTCTCGATATATTTGAAGATTTTCAACCATTTTCAATCAAAAAATAAAAGCATACAAAATACAAGTTACAAAGTACAAAATTCAATAAAAAATACGCCTGAAGGCACGGACACAGCGGACGCAGGACCTAGCGCCGGCTCTTGATATACTTCCGTAGTTTGGACTTGCCTGAAAACACACGTGCCAAGCGTACGTTAGTAAAACATTGCCATCTGTATTACTCCAGTAGGCAGTGTTGGAGAAAGAGTCCCAAAAGGAACTACACATTTGACCGAGAGAAAGATGGTGGCGATCAGGAACAAACCAATCACCACAAGGATTAGAAGCATTAGCAACAGTAACAGCATCTCCTCGGCTTGTCCAATCTCTAGAGACTTCACGAGAAGAACAAGCAACGATCCAAGCAAGACCTCCTTGTCGGGCAAATAAGTATCCACCTTCTAGTAAAGTACCTAAAGAACAACATCTTAATCCAGCATTATAATGAATGCGACAGATATTACATAATTGATTAGAAGTTAGATCTGCCATTTTTTTATAAAGTACAAAATTTAATAAAAAACACGCCTGAAGGCACGGACACAGAACGTAGTCGTCTTGTTCGCAATGCCTGACCGGAAACCGTTGCACACCATGTAGAAAGCCCACGTTGCATCGTACTCTGTACTAGTCCAGTATTTATTGTTGGAGGAAGAGTCCCAAAAGCATCTACACTCGACACCATATTTTGTATCATCACGACAAGGAACAAACCAATCACCACAAGCATCAGAAGCATTAGCAACAGTAACAGCATCTCCTCGGCTTGCCCAAACTCTAGAGACTTCACGAGAAGCACAAGCAACGATCCAAGCAACACCTCCTTGTCGGGCAAATAAGTATCCACCTTCTACTAAAGAACCTAAAGCACAACATCTTAATCCAGCATTATAATGCTTGCAACAGATATTACATAATTGATTAGAAGTCAGATCTGCCATTTTTTATAATGTTTCTATTCGTTTTTATTTATTGTGTTTTTTTTCAGTTCATCAATTTCCTTCTGTTGTTCTTTAATTGCCTCAATCAACAATCCAACAATGTTCCCATAAGACACTGATTTAAGTCCATCTGGATTGCTCATTACTACTTCAGGTAATACTTTTTCAATATCTTGTGCAATTACACCAATTGATGGTTGGTTATGATTATCTATCCACTTATATTTAACACCTTGAATCTGTTTTACAGTATCAATAGCATTTGTAATTGGCGTGATATCAGTTTTTTGTGTTTTATCAGAAAGTGAAGTGAATGCTGTTGCTGATAGTGTTCCTGTAGAAGGATTAAATGTAAGTTTTGATGATGAAGTATTAGGTGTGAATGTTCCAGAGGTTGCTGTTGCAAAAGTTGGATATCTTGTAGCATTTGTTGTAGTATCATCTGTTATTGTTCCACTACCAGCAGCACCTTGAGCACCTGTGGCACCTGTGCCTCCTGTGGCACCTTGAGCACCTGTGGCACCTGTACCTCCTGTACCTCCTGTTGCACCTTGAGCACCTGTGGCACCTGTGCCTCCTGTGGCACCTTGAGCACCAGTACCTCCTGTACCTCCTGTACCTCCTGTTGCACCTTGAGCACCTGTGGCACCTGTGCCTCCTGTGGCACCTTGAGCACCAGTACCTCCTGTACTTCCTGTACCTCCTGTTGCACCTTGAGCACCTGTGGAACCAGTAGCACCTTGTGCACCTGTACCACCAGCAGCTCCTTGAGCTCCTTGAGCTCCTTGAGCACCAACACCACCTGTACCACCAGCAGCTCCTTGAGCTCCTTGAGCTCCTTGAGCTCCTTGAGCACCAACTGCACCTTGAGCTCCTACAGCACCTTGAGGACCAACAGCAGTTGATGGTGTTATATCAATATAAGTTCCACCTGGAGCACTGACTAATGTAGAACTGTTAGTCCAAGTTTGTCCAGATGGGAATTGAACTTGATAAGTTGAACCACTACCAGTGAAAGATCCAAAATTTCCATATATGGCATAAGAGGTTGTTGATACTTGAACAATTCTAATTGAAGCTGGAGCACTTGAACTTGTCCCTAAGGAAGTTATTCTATAAGCTAATCCATCACCATAAAATCCAGCATTATTGCTACTGTTATTAGATGTTTTAAAATAAAGTTTAGTTACTTGGTTTTGAGTGGTATCTGCATTGTATCCATTTTTTGCAACAATGGTCATGTATAGTGAAGAACCATTTTGAGCAGTTCCCCAAGTTCCTAATAAAATATAAGAAGAACTTCCTCCAGTTTCTGGAAGTGTAAAAGTTGTTGCACCAACAGCACCTTGGGCACCTTGAGCTCCTTGAGATCCTACTGCACCTTGAGCACCTTGAGATCCTACAGCACCTTGAGCTCCTTGTGTGCCCACAGCACCTTGAGCACCTGGAGATCCTTGAGCACCTGGAGAACCTTGTGCACCTGCAGAACCTTGAGCCCCAGCAGTTCCTTGTGCTCCTGCTGTACCTTGAGCACCTTGAGCACCTGCAGAACCTTGAGCACCTGGAGAACCTTGAGCACCAGTGCCTCCTGTACCTCCTGTGGAACCTTGAGCACCTGCTGTACCTTGAGCACCTGCAGAACCTTGAGCACCTGCAGAACCTTGAGCACCTTGAGCGCCTTGAGCACCAGTGGTTCCAGTGTCTCCTTTATCACCAGTTCTCGCAAAGGTGATAATAATATCTTCACCATTACTATAAGATGTTGATCCAGAAAGTCTTGTACAAGGAATTTTAAAATATCCCGTCGCTTCTGTAGCTACACCATCAATTGTGAAGAGAGTAAAATCAGCAGAATTCAGTCTATTGGAAATTCTAAAGTGACCTCTAATCCCTGAGGTTGAATCATCAATAGTTCTTAGATACACTTGAATGTCAATGGCACCATCGGATTCATCATCAATGAACATTTGAGTAGCGGAACTCAAGTCACTGTTATTGAATCTTAAGGTTCCAGTTCCTGGATCACTATCGGTTGTGCTAGTGCTAAAAGTATAATCAAATGTAGCGCCACCAAAATTACCATCGGCACCTTGAGCACCTTGAGCTCCTTGTGCACCACCAGATCCTTGAACACCAGATACACCTTGAACTCCTTGAGCTCCCTGTGCACCTTGAGCACCTTGAGCTCCCTGTGCGCCTTGAGCACCTTGAGCACCCTGAGCACCTTGGGCGCCTTGGGCACCAACGGCACCCTGAGATCCTATGGCACCTTGAGCTCCTTGAGCACCTTGAGCACCTTGAGATCCTACCGCACCTTGAGCACCTTGAGATCCCACAGCACCTTGAGCACCTTGAGCACCAACAACACCTTGAGCTCCCTGAGCGCCTTGAGCTCCTTGAGCACCTTGAGCTCCTTGAGCACCTACAGCGCCTTGAGCACCTACAGCGCCTTGAGCACCTACAGCGCCTTGAACTCCTTGAGCACCTTGGGCACCTTGAACACCTTGAGCACCAGGATCAGGAATTCTCTGCCAAGCAGTTCCGTTCCATTGCCACCTTCTACCATTGGCAACATAAAAATCATTAAGAGCGGGACTATTTGGAAAATCTAGTGCTGCCATTATCTACTTTTTAGTTATTTATTCTGGTTTTGGATACTTGTCTTTGATTGCTTGAATTTGTGCTGCCATTTCTGGTGGAAAAACTCCAGCGTGAAACAGAGCATCAAGTTGGTCACCGATAGGTGGATACTCTGGTTTTCTCTGTCTCTGATATTCAGTATTTTCATAATACTGCTTTACTTTTTCAAATTCTTCTATAACAGCATCTTCTGATGGTAGTGGAGTTCCGTCTAAAGTATGAATATTATCATAACCTGTCCCATCAATATGAATAGGAACATTAGGAAGAAGGTTTTGAATTGCTTCTGTAAGAATTCTAATGTCTTTCATTATCCTGCTATCTCCATTGCTGTAAATGTTGTTACTCCCGTAGCATCATCTACCCCCGAACCAGATGGAGTATCATTCCAATAAACAGTTCTTGTAGTATCATAAGGAAGAAATTGAATCTTATAAGATAATGCTGAAGTTGTTGCTGGACTATCTAAATATTGAAAAGAAACAGATTCTCTCCAAGCATCATTGCTTGACCCACCATTTCCAAAACTTCCATTATACGTATCACCAGACCCACCAACTACAGTTCCATTTTTAGTAAATCTGAAAAAACAAGTTGTTCCTCCAGCAATACCATATCCAAAAGTTGTACTTAATAATATTCTGCTGGAAGTACTTGATGGTGTAATTGTTAGGGTTCCAAATGGTGTGTCAGTAAATGAACCAATACTAGCATTGGTTGATTTTGATGAATAAGTAATTTGAACTACTTGAAGAACTTTACCTCTATTAGGAGTTCCTGTGGTGGTTTGAATATCATTAACCTTGAGTAAACTCATTATCCTTCTCCTGGTTTTGGATATTTATTTTTCACTTCATTAACCATTGCTTTCCAACCATCATAACCTTGATGATATAAAGTATCTAGTTGGTCTTGAATGGAAGGATATTCTTTAGCACGGTCTCTTTGGTATTGGTTGTTTTCGTATTCTTGTTGAAGTCTTTCAATTTCTTGATTGATTTCTTCTTCTGTCGGGGGTGGTAAATCATTATCGTCAGACCATTCTAAACCTTCATAAGTATCCCCATTAACTGTAAATTGTGCCCCTGGTCTTAAAGATAAAACTGCTTCTACAATACCCATTATCCTGAAATCTCCATTAAAGTAAATGATGATGCTCCTCTTGGATTATCATTATTATCAGTATCTTGTGATTGCCTATTTACATATATACCAACGCTAAGAGTTCTACATTGAAGTTTATAAGTTACTGCCGAAGTTGTTCCTGGGGAATCAACATAACAAGCTAATCCTTGACAAAACGCATTCGCTGCGCTGGATGGCCAAGGATACAAACCACCAATGCTAACTTGTTGCCTACTTCCAGCAGCATCTCCAATATAAACTGGAGTGGCATTGCGAAGCAATTGAAACCCACCAACCTGTGAGTTTTGTGCCCAACCCTTAATATCAACAAATACTAATATTTTATTATTTGAGTTAGATGGAGTAATTGAAGCAGACAAACCAGTAACTTCAACATAACTAGTTGAATTTGTAAAAAAAGTATCAGTCTTTACAGTTTGAACTACCTGTAAAATACTACCAGTACTATTCAGTATAGGTTTCCCAGCAGTAGTTTGAATTGCGTTAGTCTTGATAGTACTCATTATTCAACACCCTCTGGTTTAGGATACTTTGCCTTCACAGCAAGACACGCATCTATATATGCCTGCGTTTGTGCTGTGTCTCCTTTCACAATACCATCAAGATACTCTTTAAAGTCTGGATATTCTTTGGCACGAAGTCTCTGATACTCAGTGTTCTCCCATTCCTGTTGAAGTCTTACTACTTCTGCTTCAACTTCTTCTTGTGTTGGTTTCTTTTGACCACCTTCCCATACTGGTTTTTCTAACCACTGGAGACCTTCATAAGTATCACCATTTATAAACCAACTTGCTCCTGGTCTTAATGATTGTAATGCTTCTGGGATGTTCATTATGCTGATATCTCCGTAAGAGTTATAGATGAAACATAATAACCAAAATCAGCGTTATTATTATTAGTTGTGGAGGCACCTTGATAATTTACATAAATATTATTAGCACCACTTCCACCACGAACTTGAACTTGATAAGTTTGAGAAGAAGTACTAGCAGGACTATCTAAATATTCTAAAACCAAAGGCTGTATTTGATACATATTACCACTGACAGTAATATACCCACACGAAGATTGAACTGCAGCAGCAGTTGCTGTTGCTGATCCTGCACTTGATAACGATCCAGAAATTGTACTGCCACCTCTAGTAACACGCATATAAACTGCTTGTTGTGTATTACTAGTAGTTGGCATTAATACTCTAATCAAAACTTTACTGCTAGTAGATGATGGAGTAATAGAAGCAGAAACACCAGTTACATCTGTATATGTTTGCGTTGCTGCTGAAAATGTATCAGTCTTTACAGTTTGAACTACCTGTAAAATACTACCAGTACTATTCAGTATAGGTTTCCCAGCAGTAGTTTGAATTGCGTTAGTCTTGATGGTACTCATATCACTTCATATTTCCTCTATTTATCAAATCACAGTCCAGGTGGCACCAGAGTCAACCGTAACCGTGACACCCGAATTGACTGTTATGGGGCCAATACACATTTCGTTGTAAGTTGTTGTGACCGTGTAATTTGATGCGATGGTTGTTGTGTTGCGGAAGAATGGAGTTGTGCCTAAAGTAATTTGTCCACCAAGTTGAAGTTCTCCAGTTCCAGGGTTAAATTGGAACGCTTGAGATGTTGTTCTGATACTTGGAGTCTGGTTACCAGCACCAGCAACAAACACTGGAAAGAATGTTGAGTTAGTTGTAACAGCAGAGGCACTTAAAGTGCCAGAAGGCCCACCAGCACCTTGTGCACCTTGAGCACCAGCAGAACCTGTAGCACCTTGGACACCTGTGGCACCTGTACCTCCTGTTGCACCTTGAGCACCTGTGGCACCTGTGCCTCCTGTGGCACCTTGAGCACCAGTACCTCCTGTACCTCCTGTTGCACCTTGAGCACCTGTGGCACCTGTGCCTCCTGTGGCACCTTGAGCACCTGTGGCACCGGTGCCTCCTGTGGAACCTTGAGCACCTTGAGCACCTGTGGAACCAGTAGCACCTTGTGCACCTGTGGCACCGGTGCCTCCTGTGGCACCTTGAGCACCTTGAGCACCTGTGGAACCAGTAGCACCTTGTGCACCTGTGGCACCGGTGCCTCCTGTGGAACCTTGAGCACCTTGAGCACCTGTGGAACCAGTAGCACCTTGAGCACCTGTGGAACCAGTAGCACCTTGTGCACCTGTGGCACCGGTGCCTCCTGTGGAACCTTGAGCACCTTGAGCACCTGTGGAACCAGTAGCACCTTGAGCACCTGTGGCACCTGTACCTCCTGTGGCACCTTGAGCACCTGTGGCACCTGTACCTCCTGTGGCACCTTGAGCACCTGTGGCACCTGTACCTCCTGTGGAACCTTGAGCACCTGTGGCACCTGTACCTCCTGTAGAACCTTGAGCACCTGTGGCACCGGTGCCTCCTGTAGAACCTTGAGCTCCTTGAGCTCCTTGGGCACCTTGAGCACCTTGAGCACCTGTGGCACCTGTACCTCCTGTGGAACCTTGAGCACCTGTGGCACCTGTACCTCCTGTGGCACCTTGAGCACCTGTGGCACCTGTACCTCCTGTGGAACCTTGAGCACCTGGAGATCCTTGAGCCCCAGCAGTTCCTTGTGCACCAGTGGTTCCAGTATCTCCTTTATCACCAGTTCTCGCAAAGGTGATAATAATGTCTTCATTATTGCTGTAAGACGTTGATCCAGAAAGTCTTGTACAAGGAACCTTAAAATATCCTGTTGCCTCCGTAATTGTGCCATCAATCGTAAAAAGGGTAAAATCAGCAGAATTTAGTCTGTTAGAAATTCTAAAGTGACCTCTAATCCCCGAAGTTGAATCATCAATAGTTCTTAGATACACTTGAATATCAATAGAACCGTCTGCCTCATCATCGATAAACATTTGAGTAGCGGAACTTAAGTCACTATTATTGAATCTTAAGGTTCCAGTTCCTGGATCACTATCAGTTGTAGTTGTACTGAAGGTATAATCAAATGTAGCGCCACCAAAGTTACCATCAGCGCCTTGAGCACCTTGAGCCCCTTGAGCTCCACCAGATCCTTGAACACCAGATACACCTTGGACACCCTGAGCACCTTGAGATCCTACTGCACCTTGAGCACCTTGTGCACCTTGAGCACCTTGAGCACCTTGAGCACCTTGGGCACCAACGGCACCTTGAGCACCTGTGGAACCAGTGCCACCTGCACCACCAGCAGCACCTTGAGCTCCTTGAGCTCCCTGTGATCCCACAGCACCTTGGGCACCTACTGCACCTTGAGCGCCTTGAGCACCTTGAGCTCCTTGAGCACCTACGCTACCTTGTACACCTTGAGCACCTTGGGCTCCTTGTGCACCTTGAGCTCCAGCTGCACCTTGAAATCCTTGAGCACCTGCTGAAACTACACGAGTCCAGGATGATCCATTCCATAACCATTTAGTCCCATTCTCTTCGTGGGTAGAATTTAAAGCAGGACTGTTAGGAAAATTGAGCGCCATTATCTACTTTTTAGTTATTTATATTCCAAGAAGATCTTTGAGTTCTTCTATGGTGAGTCCTGCTGCTTCTAGTTTTTGTTGAGCAGTTAGAGGTTCTGGTTCGGGAATGGGGTCTGGTTTATCCGCCAGAAGCGGGGTATTGCCTTCTTCTAACCATTTTAAATACTCTTCATTTAATTCTCTATGAACTGAAGCGCCATCAGAAAGACGAAGTGCATAAGGTAATAAATCACCTGTTATTGGATGTTGAACAAGTTTGTAGTTTTCCATTGTCTATCTCCTTAGAATTCTGCAGAGGCAGTCCAAGCACCTATCGTTAAAAAATGCGCTGGACCGGTCCATCCGTCCTCCTGGTATCTGGGGAAAAGAAATAATTGCATATTGTTATCGTTAGATACTATGGCCGCCACATTGACAGCAGCCCATGGTTGGTATCCACGATATAATATCCACTGACCCGCAGCAGCTCCGCCATAGGGGGGGTTGGTGATGACGCTGGGGGGGATAAAAGTTAATGTAGAAGGTTTAGTTCTCATTGTTACTGGAAAATAAACATTTGGGAGGTAGGCCGCATTCGGTCCAGTCTGTGCATAAGCATATCCATTAAAATACATTTCATTGTTGGAGGAATGATCTCCTTGGACAGTTGCAACAACATCAGTATTGCTATTTTTACAAAAATACCTCTGACACAACGCCAGCTCCTGCCCAAAGCTGCGCGACTCAAACGGTGTGGCGACGGAGCCGACTTCCAGCTGCACACCGGTGATGTAAGCATCCCTACTTATCCCTCCGATTTCGAGACCTGCTAGAACATTCGTTCCGGCAACTGTAGGAACCGTAAACTGATGTTGGTAGCGTGCCCAACCATTTGTCCACGTCGCGTTGGGATTGGAAGAAGTAAATGACACTTGATTGCTGGTACTAAACTTAGAGTCTCTAAAGTTTATTACGGTTTGGATTCCTTCTGTGCCAGTGTCTACCTTTGCATAATAGCTTAAAGTTAAGGTGGTTCCAGCGACAAGTTGACCTTGTTCCCCTGTTGCACGCAGCTCAATGGGCTGACCCAGTGCCATATCTGAAGCACTGTAGGTTAACTTTGTTGAATAGGTAAAACCATCCGGTGCATCAGTGCTTCTGGTAGCGGAAGCAGCATTTACCATCCAAAATCGGTCAGCGCCGTATTGGCCGCTTGTCGCCTGCGAAGTTCCTCTTTGCCAGACATCCATCCCGCCGTTGATGATAAAATTACGAGAACCAGCAGAACCTGTAGCACCTTGAGCGCCTTGAGCACCAGTAGTGGCAGAACCAGGAGCTCCTTGAGCACCTTGAGCACCTGTGGCACCTGTACCTCCTGTGGCACCTTGAGCACCAGTAGTGGCAGAACCAGGAGCTCCTTGAGCACCAACAGCACCTTGAGCGCCTTGAGCACCAGTAGTGGCAGAACCAGGAGCTCCCTGAGCACCTTGAGCACCAGTAGTGGCAGAACCAGGAGCTCCTTGAGCACCTTGAGCACCTGTGGAACCAGTAGCACCTTGTGCACCTGTGGCACCTGTACCTCCTGTGGAACCTTGAGCACCTTGAGCACCTGTGGAACCAGTAGCACCTTGTGCACCTT
>Ga0194115_10007774_pt1 | contig 10556 bp, 1 predicted proteins | sample TA2MahsurfametaG_3_FD_148656 | JGI IMG/M metagenome (GOLD analysis project Ga0194115, IMG submission 148656) | Freshwater microbial communities from Lake Tanganyika, Tanzania - TA2015002 Mahale S4 surface | ecosystem: Environmental > Aquatic > Freshwater > Lake | place: Tanzania: Lake Tanganyika... | reverse complement strand
CGCCCAGCACCCCGGCCACCAGCACCTTGCCGTCGGCAGACATCGCGATCGACGACCATGCCTGGTCGCTGGCGCGCGCCGTAAAGGTCGCTCCACCGTCGTCCGACATGTAGATCTTCCCGTTCATCTCCGTCGCCGCCAGCTTCATGCCGTCCGCCGACGAGGCGATCGACGTCCAGTACCGGTTCACCGTCCCACGGGCCGTCACCGTCCAGTTCGTCCCGCCGTCGGCCGTCGCGTACGTGTAGATCAGGCCGTTGTACTCGGCCGCCGCAAGCTTCGTCCCGTCGGCCGAGGAGGCCAGCGCCTCCCAGTCCCGCGACGCGCCCACCGCCGTCCAGTTCACGCCCGAGTTCCTCGAGACGTACACCTTGTTGTTCGACGCCGCCGCCGACAGCTTCGTGCCGTCGCCCGACGAGGCCACCGCCACCCAGCTCACCGCCGGCAGGCCGGAGGTCGCCGCGCTCGGCGTGAACCACGTCCCGCCAGAGTAGGTGTGCAGACCCGTCCCGCGCGCCACCAGCAGCTTGGTGCCGTCGGCCGATCCGGCCACCGCATTGTACCCGCCACCTCCCGGCACCCCGGTCGCGTTCGTCCGCGTCACCCCGCCATCGGTCGAGATCGCCAGTGCCGTGCCGGACGAGGCCACCACCACCGCACCGTTCGACGAGACGGCCACACCGCTCCAGCTCCCCAGCGAGCCAGCCAGGAGATCCCACGCCGCCTTGTCGCCACCGGGCTTCAGGGTCATCGGGATCGTGAAGCTCGGAATGTCGTTCAGGTTCGTCACGTTGATGTCCACACGCGCCACGGCAGAGTTGTCGGTGCCGTCGTTCACCTTGAAGGTGAAGCTGTCAGCCCCGTAGGCATTGGCCGCCGGGCGGTAGGTCAGGTTCGGGTTCGTGCCCAGGTCCGCAGGCTTCGTCAGCGCCAGGCCTCCCTGGCTCAGCGAACCCTTCGTCGGCAGCGTCAGCACCTGGTAGGTCAGCGTCTTGCCGTCCTCGGGGCTTCTGCCACTCAGCGCAAAGCCCACCCCGGCGCTGTCCTCCAGCGTGTTCACACGGTTCGTCCCCGTCAGGCTGTTGGCCGTCGGGATGTCGTTCACCGAGTTCACCGTGATCGTCACCGTCGCCGGCGCCGAGGCGGTCGTCCCGTCGTTCACCGTGAAGGTGAAGCTGTCCGATCCGAAGACGTTGGCGTTCGGCGTGTAGGTCAGAGCCGGCGCGGTGCCACTCAAGGAACCCTTGGTCGGCTGCGTCACCACCGTGTAGGTCAGCGTCGAACCCTCCACGTCGGTCCCGACCAGCGTGATCGCCTTGGCCGTGTCCTCGTCGGTGGTCACCGACTGTGCCGTTGCCACCGGCACGTCGTTCACGTTGGTGATCGTGATCGACACGGTCGCCGCAGCGCTGGTCAGCCCGTTGGCCACCACCTGGAAGGTGAAGCTGTCAGGCCCCGTCAAGTTGCTCGTCGGCGTGTAGGTCAGGCCGGGGACGTTCCCCAACGTGCGGTTGGTCGCATTGAGCGCCCCGATGGCCGTCGAGGTCAGTGTGCCCTTCGTCGGCAGCGCCACCACCACGTAGTTCGTGATTCCGTCGCCCTCCGGGTCCGTGCCGGCCAGGATGATCGGGTTGTTGACCGTATCCTCCACGACCCCGACCGCCTGCGCCGTCGCCGACGGTCCGTCGTCCACCGCCGTCACCGCCACCGTGAAGGTGCCGATCGTCGTCGAATCGACTCCAGTCACCGTGCCCAGGACGTTCGTCGTGCCGCCATTGTCCTTCACCACCACCGTCAGCAGCACGCTGCCGTTGGCATCGGCCTTCGGCGTGAAGCTCAGCACGCCTTCGGGGCTGATCGCAGGCAACACGCTGAACAGGTTGGTGTTCCCACCGCTCACCACGTAGCTGATCGTCTGCGACGACTCGTTGGCCGGTCCGGCAGAGGCCTCCGTGCCGAAGCCAGCCCGGCTGTACGCCCCGCTGTCCTCAGCCACCGTGATCGTCAGCGGGATGTTGTAGTCGCTGCTCGTCGACACACCCCCGCCGTCCACCGCCACAACCGCCTTCTTCAGGTCCGCCGAGCCGGCCACGGCCGCCCAGTTCTGGTTGTCACGCACCGCCGTCCAGGTGGCACCCGAGTCCAGCGACCGGTACAGCTTCCCGCCCGCCACCGCTGCCAGGATGCGGCTGCCGTCGGCAGACATGGCCAACGAGGCCCAGTTCGCGTTGGTCGGGGCCGACGTGAACGCCGCCCACGTCGCTCCGCTGTCCGTCGACTGCCAGATCGAACCGCCAACCTCCGTCGCCAGAATCCTCGAGCCGTCCAGGCTCGACACCACGTTGTTCCACAACCGCGGGCTCGCCACGGCCGTCCAGTTCGTGCCCCGGTCGGCCGACGTGTACAGGTTCCCACCGTACACCGACGCCACCATCCGGCTGCCGTTGGCAGACACCGCCACCGACGTCCACAACTGGCTCGTGGCCCGGTTCGTCCACGTGGCGCCGCTGTCCTGCGACACCCAGATCTGACCGCCGTTCACCACCGCGGCGATCGTCGCCACCGCATTGGTCGACAGCGCGTTGGTCGCCACCTGCGCCGACACCGACACCGAGCGCCACTGCCGGTCGCTCCCACCACGTGCAATCCAGTTCGTGCCGCCGTCCACCGACACGTACAGCTTGTCGCGGAACACCGAGGCCGCCAGCACCTGCGGCGCCGTGTTGTTGGTCGTGTCACCCCAGCTCGTCCAGTTCGTCGAGGCCGAGATGCTGTTCCAGTTCCTCACCGAGTCCCGCAACGTCCAGCTCACTCCGCTGTCGATCGACGTGTAGACCTCACCGTTGTCCACCACCGCCGCCAGCTTCGAGAAGTCCGGCGACGAGATCACCGACTTGAAGTTCAGCAGGCCCGGAATCGAGTTCGTCAGGTCCGTCGCCACGGGCACCAGGGTCAGCGTCGGGATCTTCGCGCTCGGCGCGTCGTTCACCGCCACCACGCTCAGCGTCACCACTGCCTCGGCGGAAGACAAACCGCCATCGGAGGCGGTCACCGTGAAGGTCGCCTCGCCGTTGTCGTTCGCTGCGCGGCTATAGCTCAGGCTCGAGATCTGCGCGGCCGACAGGACCAGACCGGCAGCCGCATTGGTCGCCCCGTGCTTGAGCGTGCCCGCCGTCGGCAGGCTGATGATCTTGATGCCGTTCAGCGACTGCCCGTCCGGATCGCTGAATTTCGCAGTGAAATCAGTCGCTGCAAGAGTGACGGTGGCATCCTCGTTGAGGCGGAGGGTCACCGCACTGAGGAGCGGCGCATCGTTCGCCGGCGCCAGCACCATCGTCACCGTCGCGTTGCCCGAGGAGGCCCCGCCGCTGTCGGTCGCACGCACCACGAAGGTCTTGGCTCCGTTCTCGTCGGCCGCAGGCACATACGCCAGCGTGCCCAGGTCCGCCGCAGCAACCACCTGGCCCGCCGTCGCAGCGGCTCCGCCCACCGTCAGCGTGCCCGTCAGCGGCAGCGACACCACCGTCAGGCTCGCAAACGCGTTGGTCTCCACAAGATCGCTGTAGGCCGCGTCGAACACCCCACGGTTGAAGGTCAACACCGCATCCTCCGTGCCGGCCACGAAGACGTTGCCCAGCGTCGGCGGGTCATCCACCGCCACCACCGTGATCGACACGGTCGACACCGCCGAATCCACGATCCCGTCGTTCACCTTGAAGGTGAAGCTGTCGCTACCAAAGAAGTTCGCGCCCGGCGTATAGCTGATTGTCGGAGCCGTGCCACTGAGGCTGCCCTTGGTGGGCTGGCTCACGATCGAGTAGGTCAACGTGTTGGCATCAGGATCGGTGCCAGTCAGGGTGATCGGCACGGCCGTGTCCTCCAGCGTGCTCACCGACTGCGCCACTGAGAACGGCGCATCGTTCGCCGCCGATATATTGATCGTCACCAACGCGGCATTCGCACCCGTGCCCGATGACAGCAGACCGTCGGACACTGACACCCGGAAACTCGTAGACCCGGATTGGTTTAGGGCCGGTTCAAAGGTCACGTTACCGAGGCTGGCCACCGGAACCGACTGGTTGACCGCCAGCAACGCCCCAGAAAGCTTCAGCACGCCCAACGAAGGCAGCGTTTCGAAGGTATAACTCACGGCCGCTCTCGCCGAAGCTCCATCAACATGCCCCAAGTTGTAGCCAGAGGCGAACGAATTGGCAGCGAAGGTCACCACCGTATCCTCCAAACCGGCGATCGTGATCGGTCCCTGCGTCGGGGCGTCCGCGACCGCCGTGATTTTGACCATCACTTTGTTGGTCGGCGTCGGAACCGAAGATGCCCCTGCGCTGTCTGTAATCGATGCGATCGTCAAAATTGCCGTCCCGTTCGCGTTGGGAGCCGGCGTGAAAGTCAATGCCCCATTGGCTAAGAAAGCCGGCTGCACGGAGAACAGCCCCTGCACATCTGCAGACACGGAGATCGTCACCGACTGGTCCGACTCATTTGGCCCCGCATTCAGCGTCGAGAAGAAGCTCGCATTGGCATATGCACCGCTGTCCTCAGCCACCGTGATGGTCGACGGCGCGTTCACGTCAATCGATGTGTAGATGACCCCACCATCGGTCACCGCAGCCAAACGGCCGCCATCCGCCGACGCGGCCACCGAAAACCACAGCCGGGCCTCATCTCGCTCAACCCATGTGACCCCGGAATCCGCCGAGGTGTACAATTTGCCACCGTAGGCCGAAGCAATAAGCTCCAAACCGTCGGCAGAAGATGCCACCGAGGTCCAGAACCGGGCCCCCGATCCCGCCTGGGCCACCCAGTTTGTGCCGCCGTCACTCGAGGTATGGATCAATCCGTTGACCTCAGCCGCCACCAACTTCTGGCCGTCGGCCGACGAAGCCACCGCCGACCACAGCTTGGCGCCAGAGGTGCGGGCCACCCAGTTGATGCCGGAGTCGACCGAGGTGTAGACCGCACCGCCATAGACCGCCGCCGCCAGCGTGCCGCCCGAGCTCGACGACGCCACCGCATACCACGGACGGTCGCTGTCACGAGCCACCCACGTCGCACCGGTGTCGGTCGACGTGTACAACTTTCCGCCGTAGTTCGCCGCGACGAGCTTCTGGCCGTCGGCCGAGGACGCCACTGACTTCCAGTTGCGCGAGGCGTCCCGAGCCGCCCACGTGGCCCCGGAATTCACGGAGGTGTAGATCTGACCGCCGTCGACCGTCGCCACCAGCTTCGAACCGTCGGACGACGAGGCGATCGCCTGCCAGTTGCGGTTCTCCTCCTTGGCAGCCCACGTCTCGCCGTAGTCGACCGAGATGTAGATTTGCCCACCGTCGACCGCCGCCGCCAGCAACGAACCGTTCGACGAGGTCGCGATCGCCGGCCAGGCCCTCGACCCCGAACCGGCCCGCGCGACCCAGTCGCGGCCCGCCAGCGTCTCGACCACCGGAATCACCGCCACCGGTGCGTCGTTCACCGCGTTGATCGTGATCGAGAAGGTGTAGGTTCTCGACACCCCCGCTTCGATCGTGCGGAACGTGAAGCTGTCCGAGCCATTGGCGTTGGCCGACGGCGTGTAGGTGCCGGAGACCGAGCCTGCGAACGCACCACCGGGCAGACCCGCAAGCGAACCCTTGGCCGGCTGTGTCAGGACCGTGTAGTTGGTCCCCGGGCCGGTCAGGGTGATCGCCGTCGCGGAGGCATCCTCGGTCAGCGTCAGGGTGTTAGGCAGGTCGTCGTGGACGGCGAAGAGGCCGGGCAGACCTACCAAGGCCAGAAGAACCGGGGCCAGGAGAGCCTTGCGGGTTCGCGGGATTTTAGCGGGGAGCAGGCCACTCCCGCTGCGGGGAGTTCCATGCATTTTCAGTGGCGTCATACGATTTTCTTCGTGTGGTCTTTTCAAGCGGTTACCGGGTCGCTCGGGATCGCTGGGCGTCCTCGAACCCCCGCGTCACCGGCAATTTTTCGCTCGGGACCCTCCAACGTGTGGCCATGGTTGTAAAGCATTATTTTTTTGGGACGCTTTTCAGTCGACGGCTTCTGACAGCCCAAAAACTAAATAGGAATCGTGATGAAGGAAGATCCGTTTCGCATTACGGATCAAGCAATGAATCCAGGCTGCCGTGTGAATCTTCGATATCACAAGCATTTTGGGTTGATTTTCAATGAGTCCCGTTCGAGATGCTGCCACCGGAGGTGGAAACGTTCCACGCGGGTCAGGGACATCCAATCCATACCCATGGTTTTGACTCAATGGATCGATGGATGGCGATGGACGATTCGTTGCGCACGGACCCGATCGGACCCACTTCAGGGAACATTCTTGGGTTTGTGGTTTGGTGATGTGTCACGGCGTGCAAAAGTATGGCTTCTCCGCTTCGAAGGTTACGCCATGGACCTTGGCGTGGCTCCTATTAACTAAGGGGGGCTGACCGCCAATAACCGGCAATAGAGCACAAAACGATAACGATATCGGTATTAGGGTTTCACCGCAGACCAGAGCGAGCATAACCCGATACGCGGGACTATAGTTCATCGGATCGGTTCTCGGTGCGCTGGACAATCGATGGTTTGGATGGCGGGCCTGGCAATATTCCAAAGGCCCGCCAGCGCCGGCGCCCAGGTTCCGTGTCAGACGATTCGTGGCGATGGTTGCCCCGCTTGCCGCCACGGACTTCGAATGGCTATCGACTCCCGGCCCGCCATTTCTTGTTCGTCCCCGGAAAGACACCAGGACGCACTGCGACCAACCCGGCTGGGAGCCTTCAAACCGGTGTTTCATCAGTGGTACCTTGGCGACAGATCGGTGCTCTTCCATTCTTCCAGTGTTCGGGGCCATGCAGAAGGTTGAGCAACCGCGATTGGCAGATCTCAAGATGCCCACAGAATGGGAGCCTGCGAGCGGCGGACCCGAAATGAGATAAGGCAGCGCCTCACCAGGATGCTCGGGACCTGCGGGCGAAACAGGCGACCTTCCCTGACCGGCGGCAGCCACCCGACGGCGGTTCGACGGCACGAAAAACCCCCGCAGGCCCGGCATGAAGCAAAGCCCTGATCCTGCGGGGGTCTTGATGGAGGCCAGCCAAGGCCGGCCGTCGGGTCATTGCCTCTTGAGGCGGAACTGCCGGAACTCGCCGGCTCCGTCGGCAGGGATCGGAATCAACACGGGCGTGGTCTCACCCAGCGTCTCGATCTCCCCGATCGAGTCGACAGGCTGCCAGTCGGCACCGATGAATCCGGACGATTCCACGCGGTAACGGGCCCCGGCAGGACCCACCACGCTCAACGCCAACGACTGGTCCGGCTGAACCCGCATCGACAGCTGGGTGCGATCGGCGGCCTTGCTCTCCGATCCAGAGCCCGAAGCCACCGGCCGGACCGCCGGGGCGTACCCGGACGCCAGCGTCCGGTCGACCGACGTGCTGCCGGATCCGGCGGCGGAACCCACCGCCCGGACTGCCGGGATGCCGTCCGCGGTGGCACCGCCCAGGGCGGCGACCTCGGCGTCGCTCAGCGTGCCGTTGCGGATCTGCACGCTGTTGACCAGGCCGGCGGACGTCTCGCCGTCCTCGTCGGTGAAGAGCAGCGCGGTGGAGCCCAGGGCCCAGCGGCCGTCGAAGCCCTCGCCGAGGGTCTGCTTGTTGACCAGGACGCCGTCGATGTACTTCGACACCGACTTGTCGTTCAGGTTGAAGGCGAAGGCCAGGCGATGCCAGGTGTCGGCGACCACCTTGCCCTGATACTGGCCGCTGATGCCGATGCCGTTGGCCTTGTTGACGAACAGGTCGCCGTCATTCGCATTGGACGGGTCGGTCTGGAAGAGACCGCGCCACTTGGCGTCGCTGGCCGCCGGGAACATCACGTCCATGATGAGCGTGTACTGGTTGAGCTTGGTGCCGCCGCCGTTGGCGCCCGCACCGTGGGTCATGACGTAACCCTGGGCCTTGGTGGCTGCCCCAAAGGACATCACCTTGGCCGGCTTGCCGCCGATGGTCGCATCGCGGAAGGCCGTGATGGAGGCCGTGTCGCCCAGGTATTGCAGGGCGGTGCCGACCGTGGCGTCGAGGTTGCCGTTGAAGTCCCACTGGCCGGTGACGACCGCCGGGACGATCAGCGCATTGCCCGCCTTGCCGCCCTGGTAGAGCGAGGCGGCCTCGACGGGCGAGAGCACGCGGCCCCACAGGGCGACCTCGTCGATCAGGCCCTGACCGCCGACGCTGTTGCCGTCGGTGTAGGTACCCTTGCCATCCTGGCCGATGTTGATGGGCAGGCCGGAGTCCGGGCCGGCAGCCACCGGGCCGACGTCGCGGGAGTCGACGAGGTCGCCGTCGACATAGGTCGAGGCCTTCCCGTTGACGTCGAAGGTCACCACGATGTGGCGCCAGACGGCGCCATTGAAGTAGCCGCCCGGGCTGTCGTAGTCGCGACGGGCCGGCTGCGGATCGCCCTTGGAGCGGAAGTTCCACTGGATGCGGCCGTCACCGGCCGTGGCGACCACCCAACCGACGTTGCCGCCGCTGTTCCAGTCCTTGTTGCTGATGAAGGACGGATCGGCGGTCCAGGCGTCCAGCTTGGCCCAGAAGGCCACCGAGAAGCTGTTGGTACCCGTCACGAGGTTCGTGCCCAGCGTCACGTACTTGAAGGACGAGCCATCCTTGGCGCTGCTGAAGGCAAGCGCTCCGGAGCCCACCTTGCCCGCGCCGTAGGTCGGGGCGCCGACCGGGGTGCCGTTGTTCCCACGGCCCGAGAGGTCGGAGGCGTTGCCGTCGAAGGGCAGGTAGGCCAGCAGGCCCGAACGGATCGGGGAGAGATCCTTGAGAGCCTCGGCCACGGCGACGACGGCCGCATCGCTGGTCACGCTGCCGCCGGCGTTGGAGGCCACCAGCGTGTAGGTGCCGCCCTGGGCGGCGGTGACCGACGACAGGGTCAGGGTGGCGTTGGTGGCGCCCGCGATCGGGTTGCCATTGAGGCGCCACTGCAGGCTCACACCCGCCCCGGTCACCGTGGCCGCGAGTCGGCCATTCTGGCCGGCGACGAGGGTCGCGGCGGCCGGCTGGGCCGTGAACTGCGGCGGGGCCACCTGGGTGATGGAGTAGAAGCCCACGTTGTCGATGCCGAAGTACCAGCTGCCGGTTCCGGCCTGGGCGAAGCGCAGGCGCACCTTGGATTGGTTGTCGGCCTTGGGCAGGCGGAAGAGCTCGACGCGCTTGGACTCGACGGGATCGTCGTTGATGCGGGCCTGGATGAACGGCGCGAGCGTGGCCCACTCGGACTTGGCCACGCCGATGAAGGCGCCGTAGTTCTTGCCCTGGGCCTCGCCGGTGATCGGATCCTCAAAGGCGGCGGCGTCGTTGTTGACGTCGGTCAGGGTGGCGACCGCGTCGACGTTGCCGTTGGCGTCCTTCTTGATGTCCGGTCCGTCGATCATGTAGAGCACCGGCAACCAGGTGGCGCCCTGGTCGATGGAGTACTCCACCGCGCCGATGCTGTCCTGGTTCTGCTCGTAGATGTTGTGGAAAGACAGGAAGATGTCCTTCTTGCCGCTCAGGTCGACGTCCGGCGAGATCGCGTACTGGATCTGGTTGCCGCTGCGTTTATCGGACTCGGCATACAGGAACTTGCCGATGATCAGGTCGGTGACCTTGGCCCCGTTGACATAGGCCTCAGAGACGTTCAGGCGGCGGGGCCCGTCCCACTTGCCGGCCGCACCGATCGCCTGCACACGGTCCTTGCTGATGAGCACCCAGTCCATGTAGGCATCGCTGTTGGGGTCATCCAGGTCGAAGGTGCCCGAATTGCCCGACGACAGGTTGCTCAGCGTCCAACCGGCCGGGGCGTTGCCCTCGGTGGCCGACTCGAAGGTCTCGATCCAGATCGGGGCCGGCAGCGTGAGCGACGGGTAGTTGGCCACCACGAAGGTCGCCTTGGAGGTGGTGGTGTTGGGCGGCGTCGCGTCGTCCGAGAAGGTGATCTCGTAGGAGTTGGTCGACTTCGGGGCCAGCAGGTTGGTCCGGGCCAGCGTCACGACCGTGTTGGTGGTGGTGCTCACCACCTTGGGGGTCACGGCCGCGCCGTTGAAGGTCAGCTTGACCGAGGCCGGGTTGACCGCGGTGGCCTGATGGTTGATGACCACCTCGATGGGGGCCAGCGGGGCGACGTTCAGGGCGTTCGGCGCCGGCGACTGCGTGCCGATCGCGGCGATGGTCGGCTCGACGATCTTGGTGAGGCTCACACCGTCGAGGCCCGAGGTGTAGATCCGGGCGACCTCGGAGGCGGACAGCTCGCGGCGCCAGAGGCCGAAGTCGTCGATGCCGGTGTTGCCGTGGCTGACGCTGCCGCCGTCGGTGTAGGCGCCGGTGCCGTCGTTGCCGATGTTGACCGCCAGGCCGGCGGCGTCGGTGTCGATGGTGCTGGGGGTGGCGCCGGCCGGGCGGGCATCCTTGGCGTTGAGCAACTGGCCGTTGATGTAGGTGGTGATCTTGCCGTCGCGCTTGACGGTCATCGCCACGTGGATCCACTTGCCCTCGGGAAACTGGCCGCCCGGGCTG
>Ga0194115_10007773_pt1 | contig 10557 bp, 11 predicted proteins | sample TA2MahsurfametaG_3_FD_148656 | JGI IMG/M metagenome (GOLD analysis project Ga0194115, IMG submission 148656) | Freshwater microbial communities from Lake Tanganyika, Tanzania - TA2015002 Mahale S4 surface | ecosystem: Environmental > Aquatic > Freshwater > Lake | place: Tanzania: Lake... | reverse complement strand
CGTGCTCGATATTCGAGAATCCTTTCCTGACCCCGAAGCGTCTCGGAACAACTTACTGTTGTCGCGGTCGGCTTGCCTGTTGAAACCAAGTCCTGGACAAAGACCATCTTTCCAATTTGATGAGTTCTCGTCATTCCGACACAAGAAGAAGGAACAAGGACGGAGGAAGTATGTCTACGGAAGGTTTATTCTCTGGTGGTTGGCGCCACTTCTCTGGTTCTAATGAACGGCTTCCACTCGTCCCAGAGGGTGATGAACGAAGTCAGGAATTATCGTTGTCATCCGCTGGAGGAGGAGGAGGAGGAGGAGGAGGAGGAGGAGGGTTAGATTCCGGACGGGGAGTCGTAGATCATCAGGGTCGTCGTCGGAGTATTCTCTCATTATTATCATCTCCAGCCAACAATGAATTATTAAGAAGAAGAGGTCTGTCGGCAAAATATGTCAATTGGGTAGAATCAACGACGGCATTCAAATATGCTTTGGCGAATTTTATTGCCTACCAAGTTGTGGCAGTCATCGGATATTCCTTCGTCTTTGAAGATTGGCCTATTTATGATTCAATCTATTTCGCAATGGTCGTCTTTACAACCGTAGGTACGTTGGTTTTTTTTTGGATGAAAGAGTGGAAAAACACACATCGCTACAGAGAGATATGGATGAATCGTGCAACAAAACGAATAAGTCGAAGTTTCGTTTCTTGGTTTCTTTCGAGACACTCACATAGATATCTTCATATTTTTTGCCTCGGGGGGTGACCCGGGAACACACACTCTTTTGGGATAGGATATGGAGATCTATCTCCCAGCAGTAGTCTATCAAGAGCCTTTACAGTCTGCTTTGCTTTATATGGGATAATCATTTTGGGTATCTTTCTTGGTGTAGTGGGTCAATTCATTATTGAAAGGAATGATGAAAACATGAAAGAACGTCTTACTTCGGCCAAGGACAAATTCCTTCAACAATTCGGTACGGATCCTGTCACACTCCGATTAGAAGAAAAGAAACGTTCCTTAACGAAAGAAATATCTATGATCGTCCTTGCCGAGACACCCATCATCTTGGGCTTGATTGCCTTGGGAAGTCCAATCATCTTTTTAGAAGATTGGGATTTAGATAAAGGGTAAGTTCTTGATACATTGGTCATCCGGTGACGAACCACACTTGACAAATCAATGGCTTTCATGGATGGGATTGGATTCGGGAATGGCCTCTTTTCCTCCTCATCATCTTAAAACTTTTTTCCAGCATCTATTGGATGGTAGTCACAGGGACATCGATTGGGTTTGGGTAAGTAAAAAAGTCTGTCGACGGAGCTGTACCATGATTTTCGATCCACGTTTTCAAACTGACCACACGCTATCTATTGTATGTGGCTTCTTTCGTTCCGCCTTCACGACGCATAAACAACCGAACTATGGACTGCTACTACGACAACAACAACAAAACAGTGACCTGGAACCGACGATGATGATTACACGGATCCTCTGTATCTTTTGGATCCCATTAGCAGTCGCAGTGATGGGACAATTGTTGGGACGGATTGCAGGTGCCTTTATTGAACGGAATAATGACGTCGCAGAAGAACAATTCTTACAACGTGCGATGACATTGGCAGATTTAGATGCTATGGATGATAATGGTGATTCGAAAGTATCTCCGGATGAATTCCTCCGTTACATGTTAGTCGCACTTCAAAGGGTAGAAAAGGAGGATATCGATGATATTATGGCGATCTTTCAAAAAATAGATCGTGATGGAAGTGGTTTAATTGAAAAGAGTGATCTTCACGCCAATTTCATGGTCGGACGGATGACACGATTATGTAAAAGTATGAGATAACACAAGAGTCTCTGGAAAGAAGGAAGTCCGATTGAATCTATGGAGAGAACTCATGTACATGTTTGTCGTACATTGATTATTTGTCAAAAGCTCTTTATGCGTAAAACTACAAACAATCAAGTCCATTAAGAAAAGTCCCCCCTCTCTCGTCACCAATAGAGCTAAGTAGAGACAACCAGTTGAGATCCTGCCGATTCGTTACCTTGAGTCAAGGTCATATAAACTACAAAATGAGACCCCTGTCCTACTCCTTCCTGCTCACCTCGGAACCAAAAAAATATTTACCAACCATTGTGTGGGTCCATATACCCAATCGAGATAGGCACAGAGACTCTTTTAGATCAGACCCACCCCGGTCGTCGAGGAGGATGTTGATACTTGAGGATGGACAACGACGACTCCATGAGCTTGCATCATGCGGGAGGCTGCCTCCATGGCAGCATGTGCTGCCTGTTGAAAGGTTGCCATTGCTTGCATCGTCGCACCAGGTTGCATACTCATATCAATGGCAGAATCAGGAACTACCGAAGCCACTGGTAGTGGTTGTTGTTGTTCCAGGGTATTGAACATTCCTTGCGGTGTAGTTGTCGTTGGGACTACTACTGCAGGTTTCGAAACCATCGGTACTCCCGCTCCCGCAGCAGTAGCTACCGTAGTAGGATCCAACATGGGGACTGGTTTCCCCATACTCGCTAATTGGTTGTGTCCATCCAATAGTTGACGAGTTAGTTGTTCATTCTGTTGCTTCAATCGTTCATTTGCCTTGGAAAAGAACATGAGACTCCGTTGAAGTTCTTCAATCATCGCCTTCTTCCGGCGACGTGATTCTCGGGCAGCCTTACGATTTTGTTCTAGACGTAATGCCTTGGATCGATCCGTCGCAGCTGATGTCGGTCCCTGTTTCTGTCTCTTGAAGGGTTGTGATGAAAGCATCGTCGATGTTGCCGTCATGCTTGGACCTACCACTTGCGTATCAGGAACTTCCTTTCGTTTGTCCCCAGCAGATTGGTGACTATCAAGATGATTCACCGATCCTTCAATTTGTTGTGCAGCTTCGAACAAGGCAGTCGTCATGTTGATGTGATTTGCTCAAACTTAACACACGTTCACCTTTCTATCACTCCAAGAAGAAAGATACTTTCCAAGCTCGGATGTGGAGGAAGAGGATAAAGATGGAAAACGCGAAGTATAAAAGTGAGACTTGCTCGTGTTTTTGCATTGCGTCACCGTGACGCCAGCGTAAAATCACTCTGCACCAATCATCACGACTTCGGGTTTTCCTTCCCCTCTTGCTCTAGAGCGCTTTTCGTCGCTTGGACAAAGGCGCTAGAAACGAGCGAAGACCAGTTTTTCCTTCCGATTGCACGATATTCCGTGTCGCGAAACTACAGGAAGACAAGAGAAGTTTCCAATTCGTTGGTGCTGACGTTGCGTTTTCGGGAAGATTCCAAATTTGCTTACCCCTCACGTATCTGTTTCGATTTGGTCTGATTCTGCCAGTAAATATCAAAAAGGGTGGAGAGGTGACGTCGTTTCTCACAGTCGATGCTGACGTCCGCACGAACGGGAAGACGAACCATGGAGAAAGGCTATGTCTGTACCAATTTTTGTATATATGTATATACGTATCACAACCACCATTCATAATATATGTATGAACATATAGATATATTCATATGGATCGACTCAGAGATATATATAGATCATCATACATACTACTATACATACCGGATTCAGGGCGATCTTTTTTGGCGCGGATTCACCTCTCCCTCCGACAACTCTACGGTGTGATTGGCTGGCATTGCTTTACCTCCCCTCACTTCGTGATCCTACAAAAGGTATGACACTATTTTGCAAGTTACCGTAGTCCATTTTCGTCACCCATTTCTGGTGCATATTCGTAAACTTTACGTGACCATTCTTGATTCATTCACCACACAGGCTTTGAGAAGAATAGAAAACTTTATTTTCTACTGACAACAACAATCGAGTATTTTCCACCCTCAACGAGGTCATTCTGAAAACGACGAAAAAGAATTGACAAGCGACAAAACAAATGTTGACTAATCCCGAATTCAAGCATCGAACATTCGCGCCTGCCAGTAAGAGCAAAGTTCATGTCAAGCACAAATTGGGCGGAGACCGTCAGAACATCTCAGCTCATAACAACAAGACTAAGAATAAGGTGACGCAACTCAAGTTTGTCTCTCGGACATGTTCTTCGGGAGAACAGACTTCTGGTGGCGCTGGTACGATGACGATGGATAGTAATAATATCTTTCCAAAATTAGATCTATCGATTCCAGAACAAAAACACAAATTAGAACAACGAAGGAAGATGATCTCCTATGGGAAAAATACAGTCGGATATACAGAATATATACGACAAATACCGAAGGAACGAAGAAAGAAACGAAGTATGGAAACTCCGATGACACCTGATCATACCCTGGATATTCCCAATAAACGTTGGCTCGGTCAAATTCGTGCTTGGTACGTATGATGTCTGTGGGGGGAGGTACATTGTTGGGTTCTCTTGTCTTTGCGTCTTCTTTCCTCTCCTGCGCCGGGCCATACGATGTGGCGCTCGAGGGGTATTCATCGATACATCAATATCCCCCAGTCTAGGAAGTGTTCTCCCTGTGTGAAAAGGGACGAATCCCATCCAGACGGGATCGGACATCATCTTGCAGTCAATCCAGATATACCATTCCTTCATTGACTCATCATGTGTCTTGTTTCTCTCTATCCGTCCCTCGCGCTCCTCTCCGATCACGACCCGGTGTGTGTATCCTAGGCGACTTGCACTTCACAAATATGATCCTCCCGATTTACAGGCATCCTTAGCATCTGTCGTCACATCGAATTCTGGCATGGATAACGACAATTCGACCACGACGAAATCATTGCCTTTGGTGCAGTCGATTCAGGATCGAGAATTGGAGAATGCGAAAAAGAATGGACTCTTGGTAGACCTAGGCGAAAGAAGTACTGGATTAGAAGGAAGGAAGGAATCCTTCTTACCGACTACCACATCCAAATCCTCACCTACTTCAGTAGTCGAAACCTTCATGATGGGGGCAACTTCAAACCCATCAGTAGATGACATGAGGGAGCTGGACCTTTGGGAGAGTGCTGCAACACCTCACGGCGAAGCCGACAATCTTGATTGGGATAATTACGGTGATGACGATAGTGATGACGACTTGCTCTAAGGAAACATATTCGGACAGCTCCGGCATAGGGCTCGATCAGCATATCACCTAGCTACGGTCGTGTATCACGCCCTGACGTTTGAATTAATCATATTGCTATCATTAATTATGTAGCTTATAAGCTGTCGTATCAGTAAACAGCCTGTGAACGTCTCCTCCCTCACGGCCCCATCAGACCCAAAAACTACTTTTTGCTTTCCAATGGAACGATCATTGAGATTCATCAACCCAGCTTACCGTCGACTTTATCGAAACGCCATTCCTAACCAAGAAAATTGCGTCCGAATATCAACGGAAAGAAGTAAAGAAATGAAACCCATATCCCCGAACATGCACTACCAAAATGGACTACACACGTTCTCTCGCAAAAATAACAAACACACACCAAAGTATCAAACAATCATCAACCCAAACGTTCCCACATGCATCCCTATGATATCTGCATTCTTTTCTAAATCAAGAGCTGTTCAATCTTAATTTTCATTCCATCGATAGTCGACTTGAGCTGAGAGGCTTCATTCGTTGTAATGGAACAAGAAATGACAGGTCGAGATACACCACACGCCCGTCCAAGAGCGACCTTGCTGTAATTTCGTCAGGAAAGAAGGGAAAAGCACACATGTCAATAAATGGACGAAGACCATTTGTGGTGGCCTACATTTTGAGAATACTTTTACGAACCTTGGAACGAAGACGTATGGGACATTCTTATCTTCACATAACAGTGGCAGATGAAGAAGAATTTCAATAGGCTCAGCATCAGCAGCCATGATGATAAGTTCCGAAATACCTCGATTGAGAGTCTTGGTAGCCTCGTTGGCTCCCTTCTTTGTTTGTTTATAGTTCGTAGCCTGCTGAACAAGATCTAACAACGCGACGGTAAGGTCGGCATCTGCGAGGGGGAAAGCTTTTTCTGACATATTTGTTCGAGTCGTTTGTATTGGAGGGAATTGACTGCGAACTGTGATAATGGAACTGCAGATGTGATTGGCACTGCGGTAGTAATTTTGGGCGGCCGAAGATCTTCGGTCCCCATTTTTTGATGGACGCCAGAGTGATCTTCCCCGAGTCGAGACGACGTCCAGACGCTTGTGTGTTAGGTCGAACTAGTCATCCCGGAGGATTGTGACTTTCACTCGCTACCCTTTCCTTCCATTCTCTAATAGTAGATGAGATTGGTTTGTTTCATCATGGTATGTGGCGGCAAGTATAGATGATTACTCTAGTACTTAACAGCGTACTGGTATTCATCGATATCGTAGGCGTACAAAATATCCGTTCCTTCATTTGGGCATCCTACAAACGAGGAGAGTCAATTCCGCCTACCACTTCACTGCGAATCATCTACCGGTACCTTCCTTGGGTACAGAGTAATACTTGGGTGGTGATGTCATGGTCCCAAGCAAACTTTGTCTTTCAGTCCCATCATTTTCTGGTACTATATGATTCGTCACAGGGGACCTGACGACGTCGTCATCGAACAGCCTCAATGGGGACGAAGAAGCAGAACGTCGTCCGTTGGCATCGTTGTTATCTGCCTCGAAATCTCCATAGTCTAATGCAAATTGTTCATCTTCCGACAAATGTCGATCATCCTGTGATAACTCGGAATGACTGGGAGTCCTTTGATTACTCAAACTACTATCGGCTGGAGTGGAGACCATCGTAGTACTCGCGCCGATACTTCCTGCGCCAGATGGAATGAGAAATGAGGGAACATCGAGAGGTTCCTCATCCAAAGCACCGCCAGGAGAAGATTGGAGGGTATATCCATCTTTTCTTTGATCTGCAGCCACAACGACTCTGAATGGCGGCGTATCGACACTTTCACTCTCACTATTTTGTAGCCATTGGGTTAAACTCGACGAGCTCACTTCTGCCAAATGTGGCGATAAACTCGACGAGCTCACTTCTGCCAAATGTGGCAAAGGCGTTGGCGGCGGCATTGCTAGTAGTTCTCTCGGGGTTGGTTGCCGCTGTAATATCTTGTTCGATGGTCGGGGTCCACCGTAAGAACTCCGTTTCAAACTTGATTGTCCTGGTCCGTTATTTCGAGGTGGAGAAGGTACTTTCTTCTTCTTCTCTGAAGAGCCATCCGACAGTGGTGTTAGGGTAGAAAAGTGTTGACTTCGATGATCACCTCTGTCATTGACATTTTCTAGGTCGGTAAATCGGACTGTGGAATCGACTCGTGGACGATAAGCACCGTTACTGTCGGGAGGAGGAACACGTTCGAGGAGATTCCAATCGGTCCCACTGTCGAACAGGTTGTCTTGGCTCTGATAATGATGATCAACCAACGTCGGTTTTCGTCGATATTGTCGAATGATAGATGCATTACTTGCCAAATTAGCTTGTGCCTTCTTTAGTAGATTGGAATGTAACGTCCGTGGAAGTAAATTATCTTCATCTTCCGATGAAAAGATACGTGTACTTCCCATTGCCCCCGTATGCATAATGATCCGACCAAAGGCTGAAAACGTCGAAACGATATGGATAAAGGAAAGGAATGCCAATAATGATAATGTAATCGACCATGGTCCAAAGGGTAATAGTAGGAAGAAGAACATCATAAAGGAAATCAAAAATGCGTAGATACTGCATACGATCAGTCGTCCTGGTAATTCTGCTGCATATTGTCCAATCGAACTTCGGAAGATACAATGCATATTGACTTCATCAATACTATTCACCATCCCCCATGCTGTGAAGAGTGCAATAAGACTTAGGATAGTCAATAATGCAGAAATCATAATGAAGAAACCTGCCCAGAATTGTATTACTGTATGATTGCCCTCTAATAATGCCTCTCGGACATTCGAGGTTACCGGTGCTGAATTGAATAGGACACCCAATTCAGTTGATAATAACAAGGACATGAAGACCATTGAACTACCATATCGTTGTGTCATATATGCCTTTAGATCTTTCCCATTTTCCATCGCCCAGGCAAGATGACGACGCCATAATGAAAAATTATCCACCGTAATGAAATATTCTCGTATATTCAATAAATCGAGGACGGAAAACCATGTACTGTAGGAATAATCATGTCGTGTATCAAGACTCGATGTTCGTTGCTTTAATGGTAAGGGCTTGGAAGATGAAGAAATCGATGATGATGTTGATGAGAACATCTTTGTTTTCTATGGTTGATGTAGATCGATGTGTGTCTCGGGGGGATATGAAACGAGATCCTATTGTGTGAGAGACAACACTGGGAAAACCAGGGACAGGGTAACAATAGGAGAGAAGATGGAACGGCGTCTTTGGCGCAATCGTAGTATGATGGCGTATTGGTAACTCTTCTTCCACGAAAGGGACACTCCAAAGTTCTTGACTTTGTCCCAGTCAGTTAGATGTGAGTGGTCTCAATGAAGATAAACACGATCCAGTAAAGTTCTTTCTCTAGTCGATCGTGGAAAATATCGGCTGTGGATGCAGATTTGTGACAACACAGTGAACCCTATACGTAGGTATAACCCCACCGGTATCCTTAGACATGTAGTTACCTATGTGAAAATTCAGACAAGATACATAGCAAAGCCCAAGGCTTTCAGTTCTTTCAACTGTCAAACACCAAAATGTACTGCGTTTCTTCTTCTTCTTCTTCTTCTTCTCATACGAGAAGGTGCTTACAGTGCAGACAATACGTCCACGAAACCAGAATGATCTTAGTTGGACAGTGATTGTCGGTCTTAGAATATAGGTCGTGGTGTTGACACTTTCATGATTACTCGACAACAAGTGTGATGATATACGGTACGTAGACTCCAAAATGGTATCAACGCATCGTACATATCTATAGGTACGAACTAGAGGCACCTCACATTAGAGTCACTATGACTAGTGGTCAAAATGACCCTCTTTCGCCTCAAGAATGACCCACCTTCGCCTCAAGAGGCTCAGCCCTGGAGGGTAGTGCTAAACGATAACACAATCTTTATTTTTGTTAGCCCTTTACTTGTCTGCCCTAGGCCCTCAAGTAAATCACACGCTTCCTCTGCGAAAGTGAAGTCTATCCTCAATCGTGCTCTTCACCATTCTCACTGATCGAAATGGCTGCAAATCCCAATCCCGCATTCGTGCTCAATCCGGCTATGCAAGTCACTGGAGTCATCGATTGGAACACCCAATTGGGAATGTCCATTGATTCTCCTTCTTTGTTGCTTAGTGGAAGAATGTACCATGCAGACAAACGCCACGACTGCATCGATCCGTACAAAGCTCACAAACCTTCATCAATATATGTTGAAAATAGGTTCCGATATCGACAAGTTTAACCAATACGTCGAAGCGAATATTGCAGCACTTACGGCTCAAGGTGAGGAGACCACTGATCTACAGGTGAGCTTATGGCAAGCCTACATGGTCGCCGAGGACAAGCAGTTCGCGGAATACATGAAAAGGCAACATGAACAATACGAAATGAGCACCAAGAATGAAGTGGCCCCAAAGGCAATCATGAGTACGGCTATCAACAAGTACAAGTTACTGAAAGAAGCTGGAGAATGGATGGAGCCCACGGGCGATCAAAAGCTCATGATGGCTCTTTCTGCCAAGATTGATGGAGTTCTTGCAAAGCACATGAAAGAACCATCATCCGCCAAAACTAAACGCTTGGTAAATTTTGCGGACACCGATAAAAACAATAAAAAGAAAAATGGCAAGTTCAATAAGGGACCCAACTTGCTTCCCGCGCCTCAACCGGATGAACTTCACAAAGTTGTCACCTTAGGGGACAGGAAGGATTATTGGTGTGCCACCGAAACTGGTGGAAAGTGTGGAGGAAAATGGCGAGCACATCGCCCCTCCAAATGCAAAGGCAAGGATTTCCACAAGAAACCGAACAACAATGCCAAGCAGGACAGCACAACCAAAAAGAATCATCCGGCGGCTAAGAACAATGCAAAGTCTCCGCTACTCAAAGCGGTAGCTGCCCTATCCGGCACAACTTCGGATAGCGATCACGATGAATGATGTGATCCGGCAGAGTTCACCGACTCTGCCACCCAACACGAACGACTTTCCAGTATCAATGAATTGCGCCATTATAGGGCAAGGAAAGACAGTGTTAGGGATTGGTACAAAAGACAATGGCGGATGGCAAGTAAAATAGCCATCCTGTTAGCCATGTACCTACTCTATATCGCGATCGTTCGTTTCTTTACTTTCGACTTGGATGGAAATTGACTCTCCAGCACCGACGAATGCAACGCGAAAAGTCAATACATCCCAAAATCCCAGAGGTATACCTATTGGTGGCATATGGCACAAGGTATCCTCCGATTTCTTCAATGGATCTGGTTTGGCATCAGTGGTATCAACTACTTGATTCGACTGTTGGACCGGACTGATGTTGAAAGAAGCATCCGGTATCGTCAACGCAAACAAAACCAATTCAACACCTTTCGATCACCACGCCAGAGATGGAAAAAGAAAAAGATGTTGGCATTTTGGGCAGTAGCAATGGCATCTACCAGCGGCATCAGGGATCAAAGGA
>Ga0194115_10007769_pt1 | contig 10560 bp, 10 predicted proteins | sample TA2MahsurfametaG_3_FD_148656 | JGI IMG/M metagenome (GOLD analysis project Ga0194115, IMG submission 148656) | Freshwater microbial communities from Lake Tanganyika, Tanzania - TA2015002 Mahale S4 surface | ecosystem: Environmental > Aquatic > Freshwater > Lake | place: Tanzania: Lake... | reverse complement strand
AAATGTTTCTAAGTGTTGGTGAAATTCCAGACGAATTGGAAAACAAATTGTTTGTGAACAAATTTAAAGACGTGTCTATCGCTTTACCCACTCCAGTTGTAGATGCTGTCTTGAGTATTCCACTAAGATTTATTAGATCTATTGCTTGAGCTGCTGCAGGAGGTATTTTATTTTTAAAATTATTAAAAATTGTATTGTACAGAAGAGATGAAAACTCATTGTTATACTTTGAATCTATTCCAGGAGCAAGCGTTCCAGTAAGTTCTTGATTTGTTACATTGCCGTTCACAATATCAACTGGATTGTTTGGTCCAATTAAATTATTTGGAATTAAGTCCAGCTGTTTATTTGATTCAGTACTAACGTCATTATAGAGTTTTTGAGCAAACGGTACAGAAGACGTTCTAATTATCTCGTTAAGCACAGCCCTCGTAGCTGGTGGCAATTTAGTATACTCAGGGCTAGTCTGAAATACTGAGACTAATGAATCGGAGAGTTGTTTTTCAATAGACATTATATTGTTACCAAGCTAAGTAGTTGTGTTTTTTCGTTTTCATATCTTGTTCTGTTTTGCTGCTTTACCTGACTAGACTTAGTTTTAAAGATTGTATTAACGCTTGCTATTTTATAATCTGATACAAGATTTACAATATCGTTATCTGTTAAGATACTTTTACCAGTCAGTGTTTCAGTAAACACTGTAACGTAGTTTGGACCAAGCTGGTATGCAGTAGACCAAACCAAGTCTTGGACTGCTGGACCAAACTTTGTTAAGTCTATACCATGCCTCTGTAAGTTTGTAATCATCACATCATAAAAAGCCTTCTTTACATAATCACGCTGGTCTTGTAAAAATACAGTACCAAATCTAGAAGCCATTTCAGACCACTTGGAATCAAAAGAGCCTGAGCCTGGTTCCAAATCTTCAAAAAACACATTAAACTTGGATGTTAACAAAAAAGATTTTACTGGTGAGTTTTTAGAAGAAGGCCTTGCTTTGTTTTCTGGTGTAAACTGAGGCAGGAATGAAGCAAATTGGAAAGCACCATACCTTGCTCCTTCTATGTCAGTTGAATTGTTGTAGTCATTAATAAAACCAGCCCCGCTTCCAGACGTCTCAACCTGCTCTGTTGTTTTGCCTAAGTACCAACCCTCTACAGCTGGTACACCAGACTTGATTGGATTACCAGCTGAATCTCTAACTACACTACCAAATGAATCTTTTAAATTGCCATCATTTTTATTTGATGTCTCTTCTTTTTCGTCTGCTGGATTAAATGTAAGCTGAGCAGTCTTTGTACCAATGGTTCCCAAGAATGCTGGCTGCTGCATGTCTTCGCCATCTAGGAAAAACCCCATTACCCACGTACCAGTCAATGGTCCAATTGGTGTAATACCAATTCCTGAGCTTGCTGCGGACGTGATTGGATGAATTGGAATAGCCCATGGCAAGTCTTCTGTTGGAAGCAACACTTTGCTATCAGTGTGATAGCCATAGATTCTTATTTTTACTCTTCCAAGTTTTTCGGGATCGTTTCTGTCCTCTACAACACCAATCCACCAATTAAATCCATCTTTGTTAAATATTCTTTGCATTATAAATCAGCCTTTAAAGAATCTTTTACAACTTCAACAATCATAACATGCTCAAGACTAGTTAGTCTATGATGTATGGCTGTAATTAGATAGTAACCAGAATAGCTTCTATCAATGTGTTCTTTGTTCTTATCGCTCTCAACAGCAGGACCTAAAGCAGGAAACTTTATATAAAGTATGTTGCCTACTTCTATATCAGATCGTCCTGGAATGGTGATGTTAAGTTTTATATTAGTTAGATCCAATAAGGTGGACTTTCTGTTTCCATAAATCTCACCCATTTTCTCGTTAATGTTACCTGGAAAGTCATTAAACAGTTTTGGATTAACCGGGTAGTAAGATATGCTACTAGATGGATTTCTTGGACTCTCTGGAACAAACACTGGTACTGCTTTATCGCCTTTGCCTGAAGTGTGATAGATGTTTTTATAATCATCAACATAATCATAATCAAAAAACTCGTAATTTTTGTTGTATACATCTAATGTAATTAATCTGTTTGCCAAATATCCGTTGGTATAATTTTTTATGTGATCAGTTGTTTGTACCATTTCAATTTCTGTAATGGTAAACATTTCTTTAGCAATGTCTCTCTGCTTATTGTTTTTATTGTTGTTTGGAGAATATGAATACACTCCAACAATATTTTTATTTTCAATTGCATCCTTAAAAAGATATTCTATAGATCCAAAATAAAATGTTTTGTTAGACTCCCAAAACAAAAAGTTTTTAGCTAATCCTTCTTTTGGTATTGATTTAGAAGCCAGCCAATTTATACACTTAAAAGGAGACCATCCAGGTGATACAAACTTAACACTGTTAGCTACGTCGTTTGTAATAGTTAGTGGTGTGTTTGATGTTGATAGATTAGAAGTCCCATCATCATTAATTAAAAAGTTTCTACTCTCGGCAACAAAATCAAAAAACAATTCTTGAACCACATCAGTTATTTTTCCTGTAAAACTTCTATACAATGGAAGAAGTGTGTCGTAAAACAATTCAATAGATGCAAAATGAAGAACAAAAAGTTGTGTGCTATTGTCCTTTACAATTTGTCTGTTACTCAAGCGAAACACCCTGAAAGTTTTTTTAATTTTAAATGAATCAAATCCTGGCGTGAAAAATGTTAAGTTTAAAAATTCCTCTCCTAAAATTGGAAGAGAATCAATTATGTTCCTACTATCAGATAAAAGTATGTCTCCGTAAAGATGTGATGAAAACACATCTTCATATAAATTGCATTCAACTAAAAACTCATTTAGGTCTATAATAGTATTGGTAGTAGAAATAAGTCTTATTTCTTCTATGTTTACCGAACCAGCTTTTTGAAGTGAAGGTTGTAAATCAGCCATCTACAAGAGCCATTTTAGATTCAAATTCACGAATTACAGTTTGAACAAACTGAGGCTTAAGAAGTTTTATCCTTCTTCTTTTTTCGTTCTCTCTATCTTCATAAACAAAGTTTGTTACAGGTGTTCCACTATTAACTGTTGTAGATGTTACATTTGCAGTTACTGAAGTGTTAGATGCCAAAGCAATTTGATCACCAGTTCTAAATCCACCTTTTGTTGTAGTAACTACAATTGATGAAGCAGATGGTTTAGAGGTAATAAAACCAATGCCATCTTGTGTAAGGTTAACAATAGCATTACCAGCATTGATACCGCTAAACGAAGCTGCAACTAATGTAACATTACCATTTACTTCGCTTAGGTTTGAATTTTCATAGTGATGAATACCATTTATACTTGCATACTTACCCTCAACATATTTTTTAAGATTGTTAGTTGTCTGTGGCCAGTCAAATCTTGGATCTAAGATAGTATTAAAATGAAGTATAATCCAATGCAGCTCTGAGTCTCCATAAAGTTGAAAAGCTAGTATTTCAGGTGTGTCAGAATCTTTTACATCATACTCATCATAAACACCAAACTTACTTTGTAATTCTTCTGTGACTATTACACGAGTAAGAATATTAGTAACAACTTGTACTGTAGCAATGTTGTCTAGTGAGTAAAACGTTTTGGGTATGTGTCTAAAATACATTTTAATAACCGTCTCTAATTTGTTTCTTGGTAAGAATTTCAGTCTCTCTAAATGTAAGAGTCATGTTAATTTCTGTTGGCTTGCCATCCCAAAAGGTAGAAAACTGTTCTCCACCATAAGAAACGTCCATAGATTCAAGCACACATGGTTTAATTTTATGAAAGTAAATGTTTTCCTTTGAAACAAAATAATATGCTATCTCAAACTCTGAAGGATAGATAAAAAATAATTTGTTGGAACTCAGATCAGGGTGCATGTGAAATTTAAATAATTTAATTATATCATTTACACTTCTAGCTTCATCTTCGCTTTTTGGAAAAAATCTGTATTTAAAATTAAATGCTCTAAAGTCGATTGCTTCAAACAAAACTTCTTTAAATGGATTCAAAGCAATTTTTCCAGCAGCACCAACCACATCTGGTATGTTTACTCCCAATGCTGCCGGCAACTCAGCAAACTTCATTGCTAGTGCACCACCAGATTCTCCTACTGAAGATACACTTGAAATTCCTCCTGCAGCCAATCCAGCTATTGTTCCTAAATCTTTGTTGCTATATTGTGCTGCGTACCTTACAGTGGGTGGTCCATCAACATACAAAGCAATAGCATCGCTAATTCTAAAAGAAGTGTCTGGTTTTAAAAGATCATTAAAAATTACAAAAGCAGCTCCTGTGGCTCCAGCCACCACTTTACCAGCAGTAGAAACCCTTGTGTTGGCTCCTCCAGCAACTTGTTTTCTGTTGAACAATTTTTCAAATACTTTTACCGCTGCTACTCCACCAACTGCTCCTGCCACTGCTCCTAAGTTTGTAGCTGCACTTCCAAGCTGTTCAGTTGTAAAGTTAGCTGAGTCGGCAGCCCTTGTTACTTCACTTAAATTTCTTTCTTTATCTAATCGTCCTCCCCTGCTCAATGTGTCACCAGCAAGAGATTTACCTCTAATATTAATAGTAAATTGAACCCAATGCTTTAGGTCTTCAGCTCCAAGGTCGCTAGGATATTGATAAGTGTCAATATCAAAATTGTTGAGTTCTGTGCTGTTGTTTATGTTTTGATTGATTCCACTTGGACTTGCAAGTGGAGCTCTTTCGGATATTTTAGAAGCCATCGTTCTGCCAATAAATAGTTATTATTACATTATTTATCGCGACATGTATAGAGAAACTTATAAAGGAAGATATAGAGTAGAGAATCCTAAGAAATATAGAGGCGATTTACAAGAAATCGTCTATAGAAGTTCTTGGGAGCTTAAGTTTATGAGGTGGTGCGATACAAACCCTAATATCATCGAGTGGGGGTCAGAGACCGTAGTTATACCGTATAGATCGCCAGTTGATAATAAGATCCACAGATACTTTGTAGATTTTTACATTAAGGTACAAGAAAAAGACGGATTAGTAAAAAAATACTTGATTGAAATTAAACCTGAAAAGTTTACTAAGCCACCAGTAATACCTGAGAAAAAAACTAAAAGATTTATAGAAGAAGTGTTTACTTACGGTGTCAATCAAAGTAAATGGAAGCAAGCAAACCAGTTTTGCGAAGATAGAGGAATGAAGTTTTTAGTACTAACCGAAAAAGATCTGGGAATAAATGTCGGCTAATCCTTTTGATTCATTGAGAGCAAGTGCTGCTGGCACTGAGAAATCTGTCCAGTGGTATCAAGCGCAAGTTAGAAAGCTCGGTACTATTAATATTAACAGGGTGCTGAGAGAAGGTGAAAAAGTAAACACCATATTTCCTGGTGAAATGTACTTGTTTAAGTACGACCCTAAAACTAAAGAGCAGCTTCCTTTTTATGATATCTATCCATTGGTGTTACCATTTAGAAAAATGGAAAATGGTTTTTTAGGAATTAATTTACATTATCTTCCGTACGGACTGAGAATGTTTACATTAAAGCAGCTGAATCAATTTGTAAACAATCAGCGTATGGATGAAACAACAAGAGTACGTTTATCGTGGAGACTGTTAGAGAGTTCGGTAAAATTTGAGCCAGCTAAAGCATGTGTTAAGCACTATCTTTTAGACCATCTCGAGACACGATTAATGAAGATACCATATCCAGATTGGATTGTTGCATCTCAGCTTCCAGTAGAAAGATTTATAGGAGCACAAAAAGCAGCAGTCTGGAACGACACAAGAAGAAAGTACAGAAATGTCCAAAGCGTCTTTTAATCTAAATCAATTTTTAACTTTTGTAAAAACCCAAGGGCTTTCTAAAGTTAATAGGTTTGAGGTACTTATTCCACCTCCTAAAATAATTAATAATAACGAACCTGCAAGAACGGTTAGCTTGTTGTGTGAAGTGTCTAACTTTCCACCATTAAATCTTTCAGTGAAACCATTTAAAATTTTTGGTCCAAGTTATCAAAGACCAATCACATCTGAGTATGGTGGAGATGGCATTTCTATGACATTCCATGTTGATACAGATATGAGAGTAAAGAGATTTTTTGATGATTGGATGGAAAATGTTGTAAGAAAGAATGACTTTACAGTCAATTACCAAGATAGTTATGCTACTACTATCAGAATAAGACAACTAGACGAAGGACTGCTTACTGATGAAGCTCCTTACTCTACACTAACAGATGAACAAGGAAGACCACTAACCAACCTTGAAGATGAACGAAATAAATTAAACATTAAATACGAAATTGAATTATTAGAAGCATTTCCAAGAAGTATGACTTTAATGGATTTGAATAACACTTCTCAAAATCAAACACACAGATTAAATATTATTTTTGCGTATAGATATTGGAGAAGAGTTGAAGAAAAACAAGAAACACCTATTATTGTACCAGATGTTGTTCCTTTCTTAGATCTTCCTACACGAAGAGGTGTGAGCTGGAATCTTGACAACAATCTTGGAGGTCAAGTTGAAGGTGGAAGTGATTTTGCAGTAGCAGCTTAATATGGAGATTAAATATGGCATTACCAAAATTAGAAGTACCTACCTATGAATTGATTCAGCCTTCTACTGGCAAAAAGATAAGATTTAGGCCTTTTTTGGTTAGAGAGCACAAAATTCTGCTCACCATGTCAGAAGCAAATGATGATGAAATCACAAGGATAGTTAAAGAATTAGTTAACGCATGTACATTTAATCAGCTTAGAATTGATGACTTACCACACTTTGATGTTGAATACATTTTTATGATGCTAAGAGCAAAGTCTATAAGTGAAAAAGTTGATGTAATTGTTACTTGTGCCAACTGTAGTGAGAAATATGATGCTTCGTTTAATATTGAAGATTTAAAAGTTATCAATCAAAAGACTTCACAAGATAAGGTAATGCTAACAGACTCCATTGGTGTACAACTTAAGTACCCAAACTTTACTAATGTTGTTAAGGTGTTTGAATCAGATGATGTAAAAGTAATCTTTGATTTAGTAAAAGGTTGTATAAGAGGGGTGTTTGAAGGTGATAATTTCTATGATATAAAAGAACAAACTGATGAAGAGATAAATGAATTTTTAGAATCACTAACAAAGGAACAGTTTACAAAAATTGAAGAGTTTTTTGTAAACTCTCCAAAAGTTGTTCAAGAGTTAGATACTACTTGTCCACATTGCCAACATGCAAACACATCAAGAATTGAGGGCTTGCAAAATTTTTTCATCTAACCCTTTCCCAGGATAATTTGGTTAACTACTTTACATTAAACTTTTCTCTTATGCATCATCACAAATACAGTTTATCCGAATTAGAGAATATGTTGCCTTGGGAAAGGGAAGTATATGTTTCGTTATTGGTTGATTACATAAAGAAAGAAAATGAAAGATTAAAAATGTTAAACCAAAACGCAAAGCACACCTAACATGCAAAACCAACCAATGCAAATAGACAAGAAGGAGTTTAAAGAGCTCCTTAAAGAAATACAAAAATACAATAAATTGGATCTTCTTCTTCAAGGATTTCAAACCAAATATGCTAAAGAAGCTGTTGGTGTAGATGACGAGCAGAGAAGAAAAGATGCTATAAAAACAAATGAATTGTTAGAAAGTATCTTGTTGGCTTTGTCCGGTACAAAAGATAAAGCAAGTGCTAAGGTTGTAAGCATTGGTGCAGCTAGGAGGGCAAGAGAAAAGAATGAAGAGGATAGGCCTCGAACGTTTCAGGATGTAAAAAAATCAGTAAGAGAAGATCTCTCTAAGTTCAAGGGTGAGCTTAAAACAGGTGTAGCACTTACTAAAAGAGTTGGTGGTGGTATTGGTGATGCTGTTAGGAGCTTTGTTAGAAGTCCATTAGAATCAATGAAAAGTGTTGGTAGCAGTATTGCTGACTTTGGCAAATCAGCTTATGGTCAAGCCAAAGACGTTTTAAGTACCCCATCTGATTACAAAAATCCAATGATAGCTGCCCTGCAGCGTCCATCTACTGCTGCAGTAGATAATCCAAACATCGTTGATTCTCCAGCAGAAAAAGTTGCAGAAGAAAATGAAAAACAAAGTGCTTCAATTAAAGAGTTATTAGATGTTACTAAAGAGTCGCTTGATCAGCTTAAAGCAATAAGAGGCTCGCTCGAAGGAGCACCAGCTACAAGATCTGCTCAACCAGCATCTAAAACACCACCAGCACCAGTTGCACCAGCTCCAGCGGCTGCAGAAGAAGGTGGCAGTGTTATTGGTGACATAGCTGGAGCAGCTACAAGTGGAATTGGTGGTAAGATAATGGGTGGTCTTAAAGCTGGTGGTGCAATGCTTGGTAAAGGAGCATTAGCTGCTGGTAAGATGATTGGAGGAGCAGCATTAGCAAAACCAGCTCTTATTGCAGCTGGCGTTGGTCTTGCAGCGTACGGAGCCTATAAAGGTTACAAAGCACTCACTGGGGGAAGCGATGCCAAAGGAGCAGAGGGTGGGCAAGCAGGTGGAGGCGAAGGAGAAAGTACAAGAGTAGAAACAATAGAAACTTCAACTATAAGTCTTGAAAAATTTGCTCAAAACGATCCAAAAGGTTTTGAAGAGTATCAGAAATTTATTCATGAAGAAACAAGAAAGGGTCAAAAACAAATTGCCGAAGATTTTAAATCAGGTAAAAAGAAAGGTGCTAGAGAATCTTTTCTTGATAAGTTAGAAAGAGATGTGCAAGAAAGAGCGATAGATAAGTTTAAAGATAAAATGATGGCTGCTGGTGCAATGGAAACAAAAACTAGCGTAAAAGGTGGAGTCAAAGGCAAAGAGTCAACGGGTGACAAAAGTGCGCTTGAAGCAAATCAAGTTGGTGCTTTAAAATCCGATAGCCTTGAACAAAAGACGTACAATAGTGGTTACAAAGAAACTGCCCCAGTTAGCTCTAAAGGAGGGTATGGGGATAAAATAGGTTCTTTCTTTGGTGGCATTAAAGACAGCGTTGTTGGTGCTGCAGGTAAAGTTGGTGCTGCTGTAAGTAGTAAAGTTGATTTTATTAAGGATCAGTATAATAGAGATTTGGGTGCTACAGATGCAACAAATCAACTACGAAATGAAACGGAAAAGAGAGCAAAAGCGGCCGGTGTTGAAGGATTTTCTGATGAATACAATAAAATTAAAGATCAAGTTCAACAAGAAATGGTTGCTAAAGATCCCAGAGCTTTTGAAAAAAGTGGGGGAATGGGTAGCACATCGTCAAAGTTGCTTATTTCTGAAGATTCCGATAAATCTGGTACCTTTCAAAAAAGTGATTTGTCACAAGGTGTTACTGATCAAAAATCTATATTTGGTAGTACGCTTCTTGGCACATTGTTCTCCAAAAAGGGACAAAAAACTGGTGAGTTTATATCCAACCGAGAAAATTTTGAAAAATTTACAGGAGATGCTGCCGCTTTAAATTTAGGTAGCGATCTTGGTGTAGATTCTGAAAAGCTTGAATATAGCTCATTAATGGGTGAAAGAATTTCTTCTGGCAGTATGTTTAAAAGAGACAAATACAAAGTCACCGATACTATGTCTGGTCAAAAGTTAAATATGTCTAAGAGTGAATACAACAAAATGCAAGCTCTTGTTAAAGAAGGAAAAGCTGAAGAAGCTAAAAAAATGTTTGATGAAATTAACGCAAGAGAAGCAGCTTACGTGCCAGAGGCTGGTATCACACCCGAAGAACAGATGGTTGCTCCTTCACCAGGAAGTTCTAACCTTGCTGCCGTAAAAGACATGAAACAGAACGCTGAACTAAGAGATCAAATGGCTGCTACATCAAAGACATCTACACCAGTTGTGTCTAACAACGTTCAAACAAACAACACAACTGCATTTATGCCAGCAAAAGCAGATCCCAGGCCAACGCACAAAGGATCTGCTCTTGAACGGTACAACGATAGAATTGGAGTTTACTAGTCGCTATTAGCTAACTTAGCAAAGTAGCTCAAAGACTCATCCTCATCATCCAAGTCTAGATCGACTGGTGGCTTAGACTTTGGTTTTGGTTTAGCAAACTTTGGTGCTTCTTCTTCGCTAAGATCAACATCCTCAGCTTTAGATGTTGAACCAGAGCCAGAAAGAACCATCTCGAGTTTAGACTTAAGCTCTTCGTAGCTTTTGAAGTGCTTTGGATCTAGAAACTCTTGCAGTGAGTTTTGTTTGTTCCAAATTCCTTCCAGCTCATCATCATCACTCAGCAAAGCCTCTACGCTATCAAACTCACTCTTATCGTAGTTGCGGTATCCTTCAACATTGCGAATCTTTAGCTTAAAGTTTGCACCCTTCCAGAAATCAAAAGGATTGATTGCCTCTTCGTCTTCGTATGTTGGATGCATGACGTCTTTAATCTTATCAAAGATCTTTTTGCCAAACTTAAAGAGCTTAACCTGCCCTTCGTTTTCTGGGTGGGCAGGATCTTTAATAATGTAGATGTTTGAGATGTAAACAAGCTTACGCTTCTGTTTGCGAGCAATATTCTTATTGTCTTCGGAACCAGTATTCCAAAGTTCAGTA
>Ga0194115_10007767_pt1 | contig 10561 bp, 10 predicted proteins | sample TA2MahsurfametaG_3_FD_148656 | JGI IMG/M metagenome (GOLD analysis project Ga0194115, IMG submission 148656) | Freshwater microbial communities from Lake Tanganyika, Tanzania - TA2015002 Mahale S4 surface | ecosystem: Environmental > Aquatic > Freshwater > Lake | place: Tanzania: Lake... | reverse complement strand
AGATGATCTCATCAATTGCAATTAGAGTTGCTCTCACCAGCATTTCATCTCTACCTAAGTCTGACATGCTCATTATTGATGAAGGTTTCGGAGTTCTCGATGAAAGTAATCTTGAGTCTTGCGCACGGCTCCTTCAAAACCTTAAGAGCTACTTCAGGAAGATAGTGATCATTTCTCACGTCGATGCAATTAAAGACATCGTCGACAATGTCCTGTGTATAGACATGGTCGGTGGTAAGGCGAGAGTCAAACATGTCTGACATGCCTATGTTTTGTGAAGTCTGCAATTTTTCATTTGATTTTAAGTCTGATTTTATGTACCATTCAAGGTTCAAGTGTTGTAGAAGCTGCGCAATGATGTGGGCTGAACATTCTCAAGAAAAATGGTCACAAGGATGGCGCCCTAGTCGTACCGAGATTGATAAATATAAGAATGATAGGCTAGCACTAGCATTGCATGCCAAAAGGATGAAATATGACATTCGAAAAGATTAATGCATTAGGACAAATACTCGACACTACGTTTGGAAAGTCTTCAACGGCTAAGAGCGCAACATTCTCTATCAAGACCAAGATGGCAGGTGACACTATTACAGTAATGTACACAACCATAGTCAATCTTGTGACAGACCGGGTCATGAGAGATCAAGTCAAAGAAGAGGAACGCGTGTCTGAGAAGCTGATAGGTGACTTTATTGATGAGGTTAAGAAAGAGTTTAAACAAAGAACAGGCGCAGCTTTAAAACTTAAGAAAGGAGATTCAACAGATGAGATTGAGCTAATCTCAATGTCAGCTTACTCTCCTAAGCGCACTGCCTACTATAGGCGAAGGGCAGTTTATACTGTTTCTTGATAAATGGAAACAACTAACAAATCACGTCAAGTTAGTGAAATTGTAAGGTGTGGTCGAGACCCAGCTTATTTTTTCAATAACTACGTGAAGATTCAGCATCCTACTAAGGGTACGATCCCATTTAAGACGTTCCCCTTTCAGGACCAGTGTGTTAAAGACTTTATAGACAATAGATTCACCATAGTTGTGAAAGGTAGACAGTTAGGACTTTCAACTCTTGTTGCTGCATATGCTGTTTGGCTTGCTCTCTTTCAGAAAGACAAGAACATCCTGATCATTGCAACTAAGCTACAAGTTGCACAAAATTTTATTAAGAAGACCAAGACAATCATTAATAATTTGCCTGCATGGCTTGTTCTACCAACGGTTACAGCAAATAACAAGCAACTTGTAGAGTTTAGTCACGGTTCTACAATCAAAGCAATTCCGACTTCTGAGGATGCTGGTAGATCAGAAGCTTTGTCCTTGCTGATAGTTGATGAAGCAGCTTTCGTGAGAGATTTTGATACACTTTGGACAGGTTTGTATCCTACATTAACAACAGGTGGCCGCGCAATTTTACTATCAACACCTAATGGTGTAGGTGGTCAATATTACAAACTTTATAAAGACGCAGAAGCAGGTCTTAATGAATTTAAGCCAATTAAGCTTAATTGGGATGTGCACCCCGAGAGAGATCAGGCGTGGTTTGACAAAGAAACAAGAAATCTTTCTACGCGACAGATTGCACAGGAATATTTGTGCGATTTTGCATCATCAGGTGAGACATTTCTAGGCGACGATGACTTAAAGTGGCTGTATTCTCAGATACAGGCACCTTTATTGCGTGAAGGCTTTGATCGAAATGTTTGGGTTTGGAAGCAGCCCCTCACGGAGCACAAATATGTCATCTCAGCAGACGTATCACGTGGTGATGGTAAAGACTATTCTACGTTTCATGTATTTGATCTTATGACAGGCGAAATTGTTGCCGAGTACAAAGGCAAGGTTGCTCCTGATCGTTTTGGTGATTTATTGAATGAGTATGGCCTTAAATATAACAAGGCGCTAATGTGCCCAGAGAACAATAGCTTTGGTTATGCAACGATCATCAGGTTAAGAGATCTAAACTACCCGAAGATGTATTATCAAAAAAGCCAAGCTGTTTATATCGGAGACTATATCCCGCCCGGTGACACATCATCAGCGGGCTTTAACACGTCAGGTAAAACACGATCGTTAATATTGACCAAACTTGAAGAACTTATAAGAAACAAACAGATTATAACTTACTCATCAAGGTTTTATGATGAACTTAAGACTTTCGTGTGGAATGATAATCGTGTACAAGCCATGAAGGGTGAAAATGATGATCTCGTCATGAGCATGGCAATAGGTGTTTGGTTATATGATGCGTCTGCTGAACACGGCAAAGACACGACTGTCTTGAATCATGCAATGCTTGCAGGTATGTCAATTAAATCAAATAATTTTAATGGCGCTGCAAATGACATATTGACAGGTGAAAGTCGCCGACGCGTTGAAAGCAAGCGCGATCTAATCAATACACGTAACATAAATAGATATAACATTCCACCTGAACTCATGTGGATCTATAAGTAGGAATTATGGCAAAGAAAGACGAAAACCTTTTTTCTAGACTTACGACACTTTTTAGAAGCGGTCCTGTAGTCAAGCGTAGAGTTAGAGATTTTGTTCCTAGCGCCAAAAATACTTCGGCATTTGAACTTTTTAGAAAAACGCAAAGCCACGTATATAGCTCAGCCATGTCTGCATACGGGTCGTATGATCGAATGGCAAGATACTCGGATTTCCAGGAAATGGAATATACACCTGAGATAGCATCTGCACTTGACATTTATGCTGAAGAGTCTGTTGCACCTGACGAGCTAGGTAATGTCCTACACATATATTCTGAAAATCCTGCGATAAATAGGATTCTTAATGAATTGTTTTATGATACACTAAATGTCAACTTCAACTTGACCGCATGGGTCAGGAACATGTGTAAGTACGGAGATTTTTTCCTATTTAACGATGTGTCACCTGAACAAGGCGTCATCAATGTTTATCCAATAGCGGTAAATGAGATAGAGCGCGAAGAAGGCTTTGATAAGGACGATCCACTTGCAGTTAGATTTAGGTGGATGACCCAAGGCAACCAGATCCTAGAAAACTGGCAGGTAAGCCATTTTAGAATTCTTGGTAATGATGCATTTCTACCATATGGAACGTCTGTTCTTGAGGCAGCCAGAAGAATCTGGCGCCAGCTTATCCTAATTGAAGATGCAATGCTGGTGTATAGAATTGTTAGAGCACCAGACAGGCGTGTATTCTACATTGATGTTGGTAACATTCCACCTGAGGAAATACCCAACTACATGGAGCAAGCGCAAGCTCAACTTAAGAAAAATCAGGTTGTCGATAGAAACACAGGTCGTGTTGATCTTCGATACAATCCTCTGTCTGTTGATGAAGATTACTTTTTACCTGTTCGAGGATCAGCAACGGGAACTAAAATTGACACTCTCGCAGGTGGAAATAATGCAGCAGCCGTAGAAGACGTTCAATATATTCAAAAGAAGCTTTTTGCTGCATTGAAAATTCCAAAGGCGTACTTGGGTTATGACGAAGGTCTTGGAGCCAAGGCAACACTTTCACAAGAAGATATCAGATTCTCAAGATCTATCAATAGGATACAGAGAACCATACTGTCTGAGCTAAATAAAATTGCAATAATTCACTTACATGCTCACGGATTTGACAGCACAGATCTCCTAGATTTTGAACTAAAACTTACAAATCCATCAACCATCGCTCAACAACAAAAGCTAGAGCTTTATAACACAAAATTCACCATAGCACAGTCCGCATCAGGCGTTGAAAATCTTGTAGATAAGAAGTGGATTAGGAAGAATATCTTTATGATGTCTGATGACGAGATACGGTCAATAGAAAAAGGCCTTATTAGAGACAAGGAAATGTCATTGAAGATTGAAGCAGTTAAGCTTCCTGTGACTGAGTCACCCGAAGTTGATGCAGGTGAATCTGGAAAAGAAGGCGAAGAAAGTGATCTCGGTTCAGGTGCCGGTGATGAGACGCCGACAGATCTTGGAGGAACAGGATTGCCTGCAGATCTTGCAGAAATTGATTATGGAGAAGACGACGAAATTGACACCAACGTTATTGATATTAAGCGGTCACCTATTAGGCCTAGATCTCAATTGTCACTCAAAAAGAGTCTGCTAGGTGAGACATCACACGGTCCTGATTATGTTGAACGCGACAAAAAGAATAGAAAGCGTCGTGTTAGTTCGCTAAATCAGACTACGGATCATGCAAGACTTGTCTCTCACGACAAAAAAAATCAAAGTGACTCTATCACGCACCCATTTGGCGCAAAAAGTGATCTCATAAATCCCTTTAAAAATCCAATGTCAGAATCAGATGACGATTTTGGTGATGTTGATGAATATTTAGATGAGAAGGGAATGCTCGGTGACACAAGAAAGTCAGAAATAACTTCAATCATTAGCAATCTTAAAAAGAGAAAATTAAAAATCTCTGAGTTAGAGAATACATCAGGGGAAGAAGATGAATCACAATAAGAAGAGAAATGTAGGCGTAATCTATGAACTTTTAGTCAGAGCAGTCTCTGCATATTTGATTGAAAATGATAGAGAGCAGGCACAGAACGCCTTGAATATAATTTCAAAACACTACAACAAGAACACCGAGCTCTACAAAGAGTTTAGGCTCTTAAACGCGCTTGCCAAGTCTTCTGTCAAAGATACATCTATCGCAGCAGCAATTCTCACTGAATCTAAAAATGCCTCTCGCAGATTTGACTCAAACAAGCTTATTAGAGAAAAGTCCAATCTGATACGAGACATTAATCATATATTAGCCGATCAAGACTTTTATCACAGAAGAGTGCCAGAATACAAGACTTATGCAACAATCCAAACGCTGCTCAATGCCTGGCGCGAAGGAGACAAGTCTAACCTAACAGAAGTTGTGCTAATAGAAGCTAAGATGGTAGAGTGGCTGACGTCTGAAAGAACAGTGGCGCAGCCTGACATCAACGTTGGTGAAAATGTTGACGCGCTCGTTGTCAAGTTAATGAGTGAGAAGTTTAACACAAAATACGATGATAAACTTTCAAATAATCAAAAAGATCTGATAAAAGAGTACGTTTTTTCACTTCAAAACGACGCTGGCGCGAGCATATCGGGTAAGGCAATGAAAATACAGCGCGATGTGCTTACAGAAATCGAGAAGATAAGAAAGACAGAGCGAAGTGGTGTTATCTTAGAAAAAATTGACGTCGTAAGAAAGAAGATCGAAGAACTTAATTTGAACGACGTCGATGACTCAAAGCTTGCCAAATTAATGACTTTGACACAGCTTATAAATGAAATGAAAGGGGCATGAACATGGACATGACTTTATTGAGAGAGTGGACACCTCTACAGTATTCTTCTTCGATTGTTAAGGAATCTAGAGCTATCAACAATGGTAAGATTTTACTCAAAGGAATTATCCAAAGAGCTGATACTTTAAACCAGAACGGTAGAATATATCCGCGCGGTATACTTGAAAGAGAGATCATCAACTACCAAAAGTTTATACGAGAGAATCGAGCGCTTGGCGAATGCGACCATCCAGACACATCTGTTGTTGAACTAAAAAATGCATCACACCTTGTCAAAGAAGCGCGAATGGAGGGAAATGACGTCTACGGTGTTATAGAGCTTCTTGACACTCCTAGCGGAAAGATATTACAAAGCCTAGTTGAAAGTGGAGTGACGCTTGGTATATCAAGCAGAGGTGTAGGATCGACCAAGCAACAGGGCAGTTCGTTAATAGTGCAAGAAGATTTTCAACTAATTTGTTTTGATATAGTGTCTGAGCCTAGTACACCAGGTGCATTCATAAATGAATCAAAACAGGTTAGGCGTCACGATCTTAATAAAACATTTAATAAGTCAGATAGGATTGATAGAATCTTTAACGACATAATATCGTGGAGATAATATGAAACTATCCAGAGATGAGCTTAAGGACATTGTCAAGGAATGCCTTGTTGAAATATTGTCTGAGGGTTTGACACAAACTTCGACGCGCTTGAATGAAACAAGGCGTTCCGTAAGACAAGAACAAAAAGTAGAACAAAAGCCTGCGCCTACACACAGGTCAGGTGTTGCTGATAAAATTTCTTTTCTTCCAAAAAATATTGAACAGGCACCGCCACGCAAGCCAATTGTTGATAAAAATGCAATTAGAGTTGCAACAAGCGATCCTATTCTTCAAGAAATGCTAGCAGATACAGCTTCTCGTGGAACTCCAATAATTGAAGAAACACGTCGAGGTACTGCTATGCATGAATCATCGATTGCAATGCAAGGTGACATTGCTGCGAAGCAGATGTTAAGAAGTGATCCAAACGACCTGTTTGGAGACGCATCATCAAAGTGGGCAACCTTAGCATTTTCTGAGAAAAAGTTAGGTGCCTAAAAAAGTCCGAAGTTATCCTATAATTATTGTTTGAACCCCACAAGGAGTTATCATGCCTACAGTAAAACTTACACCCAACATGCTCAAGAGAATGGTTCTTGAGGAGAAGAAGAAGATCGAAGACGCCAAGATGATGGACAAGGCCGCACTCAAGGCCATGGAAATGAAGATGGACGAGGTCGACGAGGATTTCGGTTCAGGAAAAGTTGTCAAGCACGCCAAGAGTAGCGAAGACAAGTCTTTCCAAGGCCACGGCCCAGGAGACGTCGCAGGCTACAAGACTCTCAAGAAGCTCGAGGAGGCTCTCGAAGCCCGCCTTCAGGAAGTCCGTGAGCAGAAGACAGCTCTTCGTCGTCGCATTCTTTCACGCTGATTCAACACTTGCTAGGAGGTTAGTATGTCATCTATGAGAACTGCGACTGTATCACCCGACGGCGGCGTTAGGACAGGTGGACCAGGTGCCAGAAATGACACTAACCTCCGTGCAATGTTTAGATCGCCGCTATATGCAGAGTATAGCACAACGGCAGTTGCAAATGCAGGTGTCTCTGCATTAAATGGTAATGGTGGCCCAGGAGATAGCATACCGAACATCGGTGTTGTCAACGGCGTCATCAACGACACGACTGCTTACTATGGATTTTCTACGCCTGTTGACTTGAATTACACGGAAGCACCCAGCTACGATGAGGTCAATGCAGACATATCAGATATGTCCAAATTCACTGATGGCGGCCGACCTGCAAGCGCTTGGGTTCCAAACCTTGCATCACCTGGACCTGGAAGCGTCTATCCAAGCGACCAACCTACCTACACGGGTGATCTGCCTGCCAGGAATGACAACTACGGCGTCGGTCGTGCTTCAAATGTGTCTCCACAAGACACGTCTACAGAGGCTGCTGCGCAAACAATTGGCGCATATCTCAATGGTAAGTCTTCTGCAGCGAGCATAGGGGCATACACCGGATGATGCGTGTAACCCATAACCCTGTCGGCGATCCAAATACAGGCCGAGGTTATGGGTCAACAAGAGCAGGCGCCTCGAGCAGGTCATACCCCGCGCAGGACACATATCCATATCACACAAAGATGGATTCAATACTTGAACCATCAGACGAAGATGAACACTTCGCCGACTTGGTGTTGTCTAAGATCGATAGTTCAACAAGAGCGAGAACTGCGACCACAGGCCGAACTGATAGAAATACCTTGACAAAAGGCAGATTCTATCTTGAGGAAAATTTTGAAGTGCATGCCGACACAGGCATCGTTCCTTTTCCATTTCAAGCGCTCTATGGACACTTTTCGGGTCCTGCAGTAGGTGGATTTAGGACAGATAAGGCCTACACGACACGCCCGGGCAAGAATCTTAAGTCAACGACTCGTGGTTGGTCAATGTCACCAAAATTTGATCCTGTCGGAGATAAGATCGGGATTCATAATATTGATGACCTGATAGATCCTGCCATGAGATCTTTGGCAAAATCTAATCTTATGATAAAACTGTCCTTGGAAGATTCAGAGTAACATTATAATTAATTGCTGAGTAGGAGTTGAAATGTCGAAGTCGCTGTTTGAAGAAGCAATCGCAGATGCAAAGCAACTGCGTGATATTGCTGAACAAAATGCGAAGAAAGCTATCGTTGAAGCAGTCACGCCTCGAATCAAAGAATTTATCGAGATGCAGCTTGTGAACGAAGCGTCAGACGATGCCCCGGACGGTCGAGACTTTTTATTGTCGTCTTTGAATGAAGCTGATGAACAAGATGAAGAAGATGTTCTCGTGCCTCACAAGAAAGAAAAGATCACCGAGGTTGATCACACTGATGAGTCCGACGAGGTTGAGTTAAGTGAGTCGGCACTTGCAGCGCTCGTCGGGCTAGTAACTTCAAAGAAGCAGAATAATGATCCTCTCCAGGCAGCCTTTAATAAGCTTAGCGAGAGTGAGAAAAACACACTTTTGAGAATTGCAAAGGGAGAAAAGCTCCTCGAGAGCCCTGCGCAAGGTGACAAAAAGTCAGGTTCAATGCATAGTGCAAAAACCGAGAAAACAGAGTCAGGAGACAAGAAAATGAGAACAGGTAAACAAGATCTTTATGAGCTTGATCTTGACAGTCTGGATGAAGACAAGATTGTCATCGATTTTGGCAAGGATATCGAGCTCGACAAGGAGAATCCTTACACCGTCCTGGTCACTTCATCTGATGAAGATGAAGAGGGCGAGATCACTTTGGAAGAGCCTCCCGAAGGTGAAGAGGAAATTGCACCTCCTGCTGAGGCCGCACCCGAGGAAGAGGAAGAAGAGTCTGCAGAGATGAAGGAAATGGTCTACGAACTTGACGAGAATGTCCTTCGCAAAGCGCTCCTCCAGATCCGCGAGGCAAAGAAGACCAAGAAGCACGAAACAAAGCAGTCACCATCGGCAAAGGCATTTGGCGGAGGTGAGGAAATGGACGAAGTTGTGATGAATAAGTTCGCACAGCTTGCTGAGTCCTACAAGAATGAGGTCCGTAAGAATCGAGCCCTCCAGCAACAGCTCAACGAATACAGGAACGGTATTGAAACGCTCCGTGAGCAACTTTCAGAGCTTAACCTTTTTAACGCTAAGCTACTTTTCGTCAACAAGCTTTCTCAAAGCAGAGACATTTCTGCGGCTCAACGCAAGGCCGTTGTAGAGGCTCTTGATGGCGCTAAGAACCTACGTGAGGCCAAGCTCATTTACACGAGTCTCTCAGAGTCTCTTGACAAGGGTAATTCTGCCACACTGTCAGAGTCAGCAAGGAGACTCTCACCCGGCCACGCGTCCCGTCCGACTTCGTCTGGCGGTTCGACAAGGCTCAATGAGTCAACACAACTTGATCGCTGGGCAACTCTGGCCGGTCTAAAGTAATAAGTTAGTTATCAATAGGAGATAATCAATATGTCTAAGTCATTCTCCCTCAACACACTCACTGAGGGCATTTCCGATCGCAACAACAGCGCTGAAGGTCAGCGCCTCGTTGAGAAGTGGACCCGCACAGGTCTGCTTCGTGGCCTTGACGGTGTCAAGCGCGACAACATGGCTCGCCTCCTCGAGAACCAGGCAGCTCAGGTCCTCCGTGAGAGCAACAGCCTCTCCACCGGCGGCGGCAATCTCGCCTCCTCTGGCGACCTCCGCGGTTTCACCTCGATCGCCTTCCCCATCGTCCGCCGCGTCTTCGGCGGACTCGTGGCCAACGAGCTCGTCTCGATCCAGCCCATGAGCCTTCCCTCCGGTCTGCTCTTCTATCTGGATTACACCTACGGCACTAACGTCGGCGGCGACTCCTCAATCACAGACGGCACGGGAGCCTCCTCATTCGCCCAGACCTACACCGCAGGTCAGTCGATCTACAATCTTCCCACAGGCAAGGGCATCCAGAGCGGATCTCTCGCCACCGGTGGGCAGTACGACCTCGTCGGAACGACCTACTCCAAGGTCCACAAGACGGCCGAGCTCACGCTCCTCGCCTCAGGTGCCTTCCACACGGCAGCCGGTGCCAACTCAAGTACAATCGTCAACGGCGTTGCTGCTTTTGCAACAGGCACCGACGGCAAGCTTCTTCAATTCGACCCACAGGTCACCAACCTCATCGAGGCTAACACCGGTGGCGCTGGCGCAACTGCAGGTAACGGTGCATTCTCGTTCCTCGTCGTCGACCTCTCGTCTGGCTTCACAACCTTCGACACGACACAGGTCAAGGACTTCTCGATCTACAGCGACAGTGCAACACGCGCGAGCACAGGTCTTGGCACCATCGGCAACACGATCCAGGGTGGCACAAACGTCCTCAACGTGCGTCGTCTCAACCAGCTCGGCACCTTTAGCGGCGGTGTGTTCACACCCAACCCCCTCGCCACCGTGTCCTCGACCGGCGCCGCAATGCTCTGCGTCGTCTCAGGCGTGGTCGCAGCCGCCGCAGGTCCAGGCAGGTTCCTCACTGCATCGTTCGCAATCGCTGACTCATTCGACACCCCAGGAGCCTCCGGCGACACTCTCGTCATCCCCTCCTTCGAGTCGAACTTTGCCTCGACACCTGCACCTCTCATCCCCGAGATCGACATCAAGATCGAGTCAATCGCGGTCACCGCTTCGACCCGTAAGCTCCGCGCTCGCTGGTCGCCAGAGCTCGCCCAGGACCTGAACGCCTACCACAGCCTCGACGCTGAGGT
>Ga0194115_10007766_pt1 | contig 10562 bp, 9 predicted proteins | sample TA2MahsurfametaG_3_FD_148656 | JGI IMG/M metagenome (GOLD analysis project Ga0194115, IMG submission 148656) | Freshwater microbial communities from Lake Tanganyika, Tanzania - TA2015002 Mahale S4 surface | ecosystem: Environmental > Aquatic > Freshwater > Lake | place: Tanzania: Lake Tanganyika... | reverse complement strand
AATATGTATGTAAGACGGAAACGTTGAACTCCAGAAATTGAGTTGGCTACGATCGCCTAAAGTCGAAATTGGGGTCTAACTTATCCCACGTGGGATAACGTGATGCGATATGGGTTAAGTGGTACTAATTCTACGTGGGGTACGTAACGGCGCGGGCGCGCCGTTGGGAAGGGAGTTATCTTGGAGGAAGTCATTCGTTCAGCAGTAATTGGTATGCCAAATAAATTCTCTAGAGCAATTGACAAGAGTATGAAAAGTTCAGGGGTTGGGGTTAGGGTTGACAAGAGTATGAAAAGTTCATGTACTACTACGGCTTTAGCGAAGGAAAGTCCTTCGAGGAATGTATACATGGTGCCGCATCGAATGATGCTTTACTACCCTCGGTATTCCACCGACGATATTCTTCCTGCTGTGTCTGGTATTCTTGATTCGTATTATGTCCATTGTTGTGATTTCGCTTGTCACTGTAGGCAGCCGATGCCTGTTGGACGCTACTACTCGAAGCTGGATTGTAAATGAACTGTGAGGGTACGACGGATGCTCCCTGTTGGGTGTAGTCCTGTTGGGAAGATACGTCATAATGGTAGCTATGCTGATGAAGTGGATAATGATGACGTTGATGTCCGACATTGACTGGCGTATAGATCATGGACGGATTGACATTGGTAGAATAATTTGCCGATCGATGAGTTGAATCGGCAATGGTTGGTCCTCCAAGACCCAGACCAGTACCGTAGCCACTCTTCGGTGTCAGGACAGAATGAGAAACATTATGGCTGCCTGGATGTCTTGATGTTGAAGTCATCCCCGACGCATTTCCGTAGGAATAAATCCCTGAAAGGGAATTCGTCGTCGGCGGCGTTACGGTCCGCCGTTGGAAATCAGGATCCGCCTGTTCGGCTTGTCGATTCCGATACGTTGCCTTACTGCTGAGCTGCATTGGAGGGGGGTCATTGGTAGTTATTGTTGTAGACGAGGAGGCGGCAGCGGCGGCGGTGTTCGTGCTGGCGGTCCTTCCTCCGGCTGCCGAATGAAAGGTCGATGGTTCCAGTTTTGGATATTCTACCATCATCGGTGTAGCTGTCGACGCAGTCGGGTCACCAGCAGGATTCGGATTGGGTGCCGCCGTATTGAATGCAGACACTGTAGATGTAAGCGACGACGTCGATGTAGTCGTATCGTCTCCCATGACACCTTCCTTCCAAGCATCTTCCTGAGACTGTTGAAAGATCCGTGCCCTTGCTTCTGCGTACTGTCGTTCCTTGTCTGTTTGTCCAGTAATGGAAGTACTTTTCGTCTTGGGTCCCTTCGTCGTTGATGTTGTGGACATACCAACTGTTTGTCGTTTCATAATCTTCATCTTCTTAGATTTTCCAACATTTCCCTTTGGAAGAACCGTCCCCTTGGGGGTGGACATGCCATCGGTAATCGATCCATCGACACCACTCGACATTCCATCCTGCTGGTCGTCACCAAACCCATTCGTACTAGTGGAAGAAAATTCCGATGGTTTGAGATGAAGGAGTAGAATCGATGGAACCTTTGTCGATGGCGTCTTAAGAACTCGGATGTATCCATTTTCTTGCGTCTGACGACCAATCGAAAATCGATCTGCCAAACGATGTAACAAACACCGTTGGAACGTCGTAGCCGGCTTCATTGGAGCCATCATCAATGGGGGACTATTTGGAACATATTCCGATTGCTGATCTGGGAAAGAACGGATAACACTAGCATTCATCGGACCTCCAATATCCAGTTGGGACAGACTTGGATCGTTACAAAAGTCAATAAAGACCTGTTCCAGTTTCAGTAACCCCAATCGTTCTCGGGTATCCCGGAGTCCACTAAGTAGAGCCGAATCTACCTCCTTCCCTGTTGAATCTACAGCATCCATCGTAACATCGTTAGCCTTCACGGACGTCATTCTTTCCAAGTAAACGTCGTCGTCGTCGTCGTCGTCTTTCTTCCCTTGATGTGCGAAGTTATTTGGTGGCACAAAGGAAGCGGGACACTGCGAATCAAAGAATATAAGTCTGCCGCGCTATGAAATAACTGTAAGAATCTAGCCGCTTGACTTGGGAAGTGACGATGTAATCTGGAGTTGTCAGACAAATGAAATAACAATGTCGCAAGGGAAGGAGAAGAAAGTCGTCCGTAGTGGAATCGAAGATGAAGTGGCGGGGGTATGGTAAATTACCGGCCGAGCAACGACGTGAGGTTCCTTCGGGGCACCGGACCGTCACGCCGACTACTCCGTTGCTTGTTGTAGTTGGAGGAGGGGACCGGTGCGACGACGACCGTTCCGCCGGAGCCTCCGACGAAGGAAAAAAGACTACATTCGTCCGTCCGTCGCATCCCGAACAATGCAATACCCGCCACGTGGATTCCTGGAATGACGTCAGGAGCATTGGAAATAGGGGTATATGTACCACACCATAGATACCAATGATACCTTCTACCGTACCTTAAGTACAAAAGGATGACTGTGACACTACATAACATCTCCCTCCAACGCCGTCACGCTCCTATACCAAAGGATGAGGGAAAATCGCACGAATCTTTTTAAGACGCCCTCAACTAGAAAGTCAACTACTTCATCACGCATCATCGGGTTTCATTTTCCCGATACGACTGTCCCCATCGTTGAATGGTTTTACTTGGTGGCAGGGATCCTCATGATTTGATTGATGTTTTCACGATTTCTTCTTTGTGTTCTTTCGACAAATGATATCGGATGCATACATTCGGGACGAAGAAGAGTTTTCGGTCGCTCGAGAGAGAGTAAATATTTGCGTGATTTTCAAATGGGACTTTACACACATGGTGGGATTCCATGTCTCTGCTGGAGATCGTCATCTGGATGTGTAGGAAGATGATAGAGGATGAGATTCTGCAACAATATGTCTGGGAGGGTGTTTTGATGACAAACACGATTACCGAGTCTTTTGCAGCACGATGTTTTTTCTTTTTTCTTTCGATTATGCTCAGCAAAAGGATTCCATTACTCTCCTACGGACTATCCAGGGATGCCTAAAGATGGATAAAGGTCGTGTACGTAGAGGAGTTTGGCAAGTTGTTGTGACTTACGCCAACCAAGTGGAAAGGTCTCTCTCACTGTCACCCGATCGATATCCTGACTACCGTAGGTTTCCCATTGATTCGAAAGTTATGTTCATCCGCAAGGGATTCCATTATCTTTGGACAGATCGTTGAGGAAAATATGAATAAGAATGAAGAATCCTCTTTGTGTTTGACGTTTTGACAATTTGTCACCCACGACGGAAGGAAAGACGTGGCATGTTAGTTTTTCGCTTCAAAGCATTTTCTTTATTGTCATCATTTCAATGACTCATCGGATGATATTCTTTGGTCGTTACAGGTCGTCTAGGAATAGCTCATGAGATACAAGCATCATGTTTGTATTGAGTCTTGGGTCAGTAGTCATCGACTACGGAGTAACTACCACATTTCGACACAAAAATAGTCGACTTTAGGACTACTTTTTTTGGGATGATTCAAAGCACACACTCGATCAGATGCTATGCTTCTTGGTTATTGATTGTCTAGGAATATACAAATACAAATGGGAACCATGTGTTTGACGACGACGGAGTCGTTTTCACGGGCACATTTTTGCGTTTCCAACCAATGCTGGATGCCTCGTGTAGCTACACATATTTAGAGAGAGAAAGAGAGACGAATGAGGATGATGTTGGGAATGGTATTCGGCTGAGTTTTTTCATCTGAAGAAAGGACTACAGGTCCCCGTATACATGTGCCGTCACTTTTTCTAGGGATGTATTCCTCAGTCGGATTCGAAAGAGCACTCAATCATATAGGGATTTGTTTCCCTCCATTTCAGATGGGCAAACGTTTCTTCGGACCGTGACAGTTGTCTCCAAAATAGGAGGACGACAAGCTCAGGATCTCGATGACGATACGGTGGGGGGAAGAGTCAGAGAAGCTACGGACAACGGTGTGTTTACCTTGTATATTCTATGAGAAATAGGGACACAGAAAGTGACTTGATTGAATATTGACACATGAATGAGTATCTTGACTGGCGCTCCTCCATACGGACGAAACATTTCCCCGAATCGGACCAACCAAAAATTCCGAGTATTTTTTCCTTGAATATGTTGCACTCTTCTTTCCAGTTTCTTGGTTTCCTGAACAACAACATGAAAAAGAAATAAAGTAATCAAATAGTTAGTCATGCGATAAAAATCCAAGACTTCGGGTTCTAAGCCAAGGGGAGGGGGTAAGGTTCGATGCTTTTTTTCTTTTCTCTTCTTATTGTGTCGTTCGTCAGATATGGGTTGGTGATGAGGGTCCATTAATAGACCATGGTCCGCATCGCGTGTAGTTGATTTGCGATTGTCTCAACTCAAAAGGATGATGTACTCTTATTCCTTTCGGAATAAGAATCCATCATCCCACACGATCCTCACGGATCGAGAAGTCGAGAACGGTTAGGATACTCTTTCAATCGTCATTCGAACGTTTCATTTCTTTTGTTGGATTGAACTCGAAAACACATCATCCCCCCATCCCCAGCGCAATCCTTTACTCCCTATCGTGTGTCGATATGGTAAGGATTTCTTGGATCGATATCCCGGTGTTTCCTCACTTACAGTTAATATGGTATGTTTTCCCAAAAATCATTCCAATTCCTTATCCTCCCGAATTGTCATCTATTGCCATCGAATGACGTTGATCATCTGCGGCTTTAATATATAAAACATTGTTACATCGTACCAGGACTTCACCCAAATATCCTGCCAACTCTCCATCAATATATTCTTCCGTATTTAATAATTGGACATTCATATAGGCATCCGTCGATTCTAACTTTCCCTTATATTCCATCCCCCATTTTAATTTTACTTGTACAATCTTCCCCGTCAAATCTGCTAGAAATGGTTTTGGATTTACAATAAATTGCGTCTAAAGTGGTTTTTTGGGGGGCATGAATGAGGACGAATGGGGATATCCAGTTAGTCTGTGTGATTCACCGTGCATTTACTAGACACTGCAGGATATCAAGAAACAAAGACGAAAGACACAAGATACTTTCTACAGACTCTGTCAGACGCACAACTACCCCACAGTGTCAACAAGGAACGACTTACCATCGATAGGTGATGAATGTAAAGGATAGGAGATATAATTCAACCAAATCTCTCGCAGTCAGCAAGATATCCTCTTATTATGCTTTGCGACAGGATATTGGGCATCGTGGATGGAGACGATGTCCAAGGGCTGCCGTCCATATTTCACGCGGTGGGTGCGGATCTCGGCCAGACGAAATTCAGGCATATCTTACCCCTGGTATACGTATATATCGTAAGTATAGAGTTACTATGCTTTTTTCGATTCTTTTTACCGGTTCCGATTCTTTTGGCCGCGTCATCGATAAGTTCTGATACACGCGGCTCGCGCGATCGCGAACGCAGCCCGCGCAAAAGAATTGTTCTGTTGAACCCTGTGTGACGTTTGACAGTGATGATTGATGCGTATGAATGTAGGCCCCCCCCGCCTCTCCCCTCTTTGCATCAAAACTATGACACGGTTCAAGTTGTTCGAAACTCGTCCTCCCATTTTGTTCTTTTTTTTCAACCACCACACACGGATAGGAACTCCCCTCTGTGTGGATCGCATACTTGTACGAAGATCAATAGATATACTGTACCACGAAACAAGATCATCATAATTCCATCCTCTTGAGATTATTGCCAGAGGGTAAGTTAACTTTAGATGATACTACTACGGATATCTCATAAACGGACCATACAAGTCTTGCTCATGTTTCTCTTTGCCTGTCTGTCGATGATGTCAACATACAGTTTTTGTTCTACCAGGATCGACACTGTGGTTTTTTCATTATGGGATGCAAACAATCCATAATGCGTCCCTCGCAGTGGCAGCAACAACAGCATATGAACAACAACAATAGTCTCAGTGGTGGACTCCCTTCTTCGTATCAATGGAATCATCCACATCGTCATCATAGTCAAGATCACTTTGAAGATGATGCGGCTATCGTTGCACAGAGGAAATCTCTTATCAAGAAAAAAATGGCACAAGTCGTCTTACAGAATTCAGCATCTGTTACGTTGGAACGTGATGCGACGGAGTTATTGAAGGAACATGAACATTATCATACTTATTTCAAATACGACAGTAATGTGACAAGTACGGAGTGCCTCGTCTGTCTGGCACCGTATTGTAAAGGCGATACGGTAATATCCCTCTCCTGTGGACATTCCTATCATTCTCAATGTCTTCAGGAATGGCTTGAACGACAATGTCATTGTCCCTACTGCCGTCTTGATCTGGAAAAAGAATACCGGGAGAGAGATCAATGCCGTCGTAAGGGATCGACTCGCAGTTCTGGTAGTGGTGAAGGTGGTAGTAACGATGGCGGTTCTAGTATTGGGTATGGTGGTAGTGGTTCTCCACTTGATTTCAATAGTCATTGGTCATCATGGGTACAGGCCAAGGTCCTTTCCGAAATTGACAACAACAGCAACAATTCTTCCCAATGTAATCGATTTTCACATCAACATCCCCATCATCAACATCGAAGGAAACCAGTATTAGCTCACGTCTTGGAAGAACAACAGGAAACTTTGAAACATCAGTGGCATCAACGGACCGTTATACAACAATTGAGTTTTTCTCCTGTTCTTTGTACGCCTATACCAGTCGGTGTCGATGTCGATCCAGTAGTTGCGTAAATGGTTTTCTTTTGTTTTTTGTTCTTTGTTTTTTTTAGATCAAAAAGTTTTCTCTTTTTTAAAGAATATTAATGCGATGTATAATGACAAACTCCACCCTCCCCCCACCTAAATCCTCGATAGTCATCCTGTAGCGAATAGGAAAGACCTGAAGCAGCGATTTTCATTTGTACCTTCCCCTCTCTCCCCATCTTCATTCATTCGTTCATTCATCGGGTTGACGCATGACGGTATCAAGTTGTCGAAAGGATTCTAACGTTTGTGGATTATGTCTTCCGAGTTTCGCAGTCTGGATAATTAATGCTCGACCATAATGGACAGTTGCCGAAACATAATCCTGTTTCCCATGATATGCTGCTCCCATATGGAATAATGTTAACGCCGTTGCCTCATGATCCTTCCCTAAATTCATTTCGAAGATATCCAAAGCCTTTTTCAATTCACGTAATCCACGATCATAATCACCAAGAGCATTTAATGTCATCCCTAATTGATGATACGTACATGCCGTATCTTCATGTGACTTTCCCCATACTAGCCGTCCTAATGTCAAGGCTCGTTTTAGTTCCTTCAATGCTTTATCGGGATCATTCCCCTGTAAATATGTCACCCCCAATTGATAATACGTCGAGGCAGTATCTGGATGCTTCTTCCCCACTACTTTCGTCCGTATTTCTAATGCCTTGTGCATTTCCAATATTGCTGTTTTCGTATCTCCCTTAGCCTTTAGAGCTTTCGCTAATTCCATATATTGATGGGCGATCTGTAAATCAGTATTCCAGGAATGTGTCCCAGGTTGTTGTTCTTGTTGGGATTTATTGATTACTGCAGAGAATGGTTGGTCCATGAGAGAGGCGGCGGTGGCGTGTTGTTTAGATATTGCATGTAACTGGGAATCCGTCAAGGCTCTCTTGGACGTGGCGACATCGGGTGATGCCGATTCGAGTTTCGATGTCGATTTCGGTTTCGATTTCGACTTGTCCTTCTTTTTCGTCATCCGCTGAGAGGGACGCTTGGATGGACTACTGGAACTGTTTGCGGAATCGCTACTACTACTGCTGCTGTCGGACTCATCTCCCCGCCGTGAAGTTTCTGACCGCGTCGAAAAGGATGATTCGTCGGAGGACGATGTAGATTCTGACGAAGACTCGGAACTCGATTCGTCCTGTTTCTTCTCTCGTTGACGTGCATTGGACACTTTCTTAGTGGGTGGCCGAGACGAAGAGGACTTGGGCTTTGATGATGAATTACGACGAGGCATGGTTATATCCAGTCGTCTTGGCAGTTAATGTGCTATGCGGGTGTTCTTCGCTCGTATCGAGGTAAAGCACTGTTGGAGAAGCGTATTAGCGTGAATTACGGGCCCAGTGTAGAATTCTCAGGTTCCCTTCAAGATGAACTGTCCATCAACTATTCAGCTTGCTTTGTTTGATACGGTTTTCTCGGTGATCGGAATTAAGTCCTTACTTATTCAATCCAATTTTCAACACTCGGGGACCCTTTCAAAACGACGTATCAACCGAAGACGACGGCACAAGACTATCAGACATCTACTTTTTTTCAAATCTCTACAAGAAGCCGCCTCGTGGAAGACAATAGGAAAGGTTCCATTGGACTTCGTCTTCGTCGTCGCCGTCGCCATATTTGGCGGAAGGAATGATGGAGTCATGAAAATTCGTCGACGCCCGCCCGAGCTTCTTCCAGGGCGAGATGCACGACACAAAAAAGTGGCGGGATGATTCCCCCTTCGTCATGGGCAATGAAGAAATGGTGGATGTGGAGCATCGGCAGTCAAGGGGTCAGGAGTCTTTTCTTTTCGCACTGTCGGGGAATCAAGTGACCCAATAGTTGCAACGTAACTTAGTCTTAGTCGGTTAAATGCAAACTACTGCAACGTAACTTAATCTTAGTCGGTTAAATGCAAACTATTCTGCTCATTCTTCCGTCATCGAAATAATCGCTGAACTTAGAAAGACCAGTAATCGATTGTCAATGTTGTTCACCGGCATCGTCTCGTAGTACCATCCTAGTCGATATTCATCTTCGGCGGTAACACCACAAAAATTGAACAGCAAGGCTATCATCCATGTCTCAGGTGGTAACGTGGGATTCGGCAGTCGACATATCATGACTCCTCCCCCCCCGCCCATAAGGTCGGCTTGATCAACAATGTCGGCATCAAACGACTTCGCGTCGACCGAATGACGCGGCAATAGCCACGAATACGTACCAAGCGGACTTTCGTTAAGAAATGGGACAAAGCTCACCTTGTTCTGGAGAATACGAACAGTTTGATCATACGCAAACCATAGGGCATCATCCCATCCCAACCACTTTTCCAATGCCAAGTTTTCCCACTCTAATAGCTTCGCATGATTCGCTGGCAGCGACTTCTGTGGCAACAGGATCCCATCAGCCAATGCCATCACTCTTCGAGCTTCGCGGGCCTGTTCCACTTTAACCCACGAGGTATGCCATGAGTATTGCGTCCATTCCAAAAATTCAGTCACATCGTCAGGATCTGGACGAACGTAGTGTTTTTTCGGGCGGCTTTCTTCAGACGAATCCCATTGCTTCAGGACTTCTATTTCCACAGGCCCCTTGGAGGTGTGCCGTTGTGATTCCGGTTTTTGCTCTCCAAAGACATTAGGTTTCGCCACTGGGATGTATCGGACTCCCTTTGCCACGTCCTCGACGATCCCAATCGATGCCAGTACGACAGCCAGGGGCTCAAAGACGCGGAGATCATCAGGTACTTCAACTCGGAAGTCTTTGGGTGGTGGAAAAGCAATACCCGACGCGGCCAATTCACAATCAAAAACTCTGGAATAAAGAATCAATGCGTGAACATGAATCCATTCTGCCAGAGAAAAGAGGTAAAGCAGACGGGGCCGAAGTTCTAACAGAAGCAAATAAGCCGTTTCCGCTGCCTTCAAGTATCCTTCGTTCATTATCGAGCAGTATACATCGGTCAAATCGGAGCGAATGGGAACACTGATGTTCTTCAACACCAACAATGAGCGACTGTTGGGTATAGGGATATTTGGTCGATAAGATTCCATAGCATCAGAATCTGACTGTAGCTCTGTGTCTGGTATAGGGAGTTGTGAATGTGGACGGGACTCGAAGCGACATTCACCGCTAGGTTGGACTGTGATTGTCTCAGCTTCATTGCCAACATCAGTTGGGATCGTCTCGTCCTTGGTGTCGCCGAGTGTAGACATTCGCTCCGGAGGGATCGTTAGGGTTTGACCATCGTCTCCTTCATAAGCAGTCCTTGGTTTCTTGGTACGCTTTGACGTTGGTTTTTTGGGGGGTCTCCTCTGGGTATTTCTTCTGACCGACGAGGGACGAGATTTTCTCTCGGTCGCCGAATCATTCTTGGGATGATCCTTTGTGTCAGAAACGGTTCGAGGTTTACTCAAATCCAAACTATTCAGAAAGCTCAAAAGTTCACGTTGAGAAACGGGCTTAGGTACACTTCGCGACGATTCACCAGAAACTTGCGACGAGACCCCTGACATAGGTTTTGCAACGATGAAGGAGAATGGTCGATTAGGGTCAACGTCGTCACTGTGTGAAGAACGGATCGATGATTCTTTGAGCTTCGACGACGAGTGCTTCCTTTCAATCTTCATTGATCGCCCTGATGAGGTGCCAGCCCCACCTCTCTCATCCGCCTCGTCTCTTCTGGTACTCCCAGCTCGTCTTCTCGACCGATTTCCAGTGCTACCAATGGATTTTGCTCGTGTCTTGCTTTTTCGATCTCCTTTGGCATGTATTTCATCCTGGAGACGCCTCGGCAGTCTCGACCTCGAC
>Ga0194115_10007764_pt1 | contig 10565 bp, 7 predicted proteins | sample TA2MahsurfametaG_3_FD_148656 | JGI IMG/M metagenome (GOLD analysis project Ga0194115, IMG submission 148656) | Freshwater microbial communities from Lake Tanganyika, Tanzania - TA2015002 Mahale S4 surface | ecosystem: Environmental > Aquatic > Freshwater > Lake | place: Tanzania: Lake Tanganyika... | reverse complement strand
TTTATTGAATCGTAAAATTGAATTTTTGCCTTCAAAACAAGAAATTGAAAGAAGACAAATCAATAAAATTGGCTTTACTCGTCCTGAGCTTTGTGTAATGCTAGCTTATGCCAAAATGGATATTTACAATTCTATTGTAAATTCTGACTTTATAAATGATGAATATTTTGAAAGCGAATTATTTGCATATTTCCCAAAACTTATGCAAGAAAAATTCAAAAAAGAAATCAAAGGTCATCAATTAAGAAAAGAAATTATTGCAACTCAAATAACCAACCTTGTTGTAAATAGAGCTGGAATAACTTTCATAAGTCAAATTTGTCAAGATAGTGGTTTTAGTGTTCCTGATGTTGTGAGAAGCTTTATTATAGCTTGTGATTCTTTCAGATTAAGAGAAGTATGGGAAGAAATTGAAGGTTTGACTGGTAAAGTTTCTCCTGAAGTTCAGTACCAAATGTTCCTAAATTCAAATAAATTATTAGAAAGATCAATTACTTGGCTTTTAAGACATCAAGCTAAAGGTTCTATTTCTAAAAATGTAGAACGTTTCAGAAAAATTGCTGACGAACTTTTGGGAATTTTAAGCAAAGTTATGGCTAGTGCATCGCAAGAATCTTTCGAAAGAAAAGTTGAAAGATATTGTGGCAATAATGTTGATCGTAAATTAGCAACAAAAGTTGCTTCTATGGATCCACTTGCTTCTGCTTTTGATATTGCTGAAATTTCTGCTGAGTCAAAATTTGATATTGAAGTCATAGCAAAGCTTTATTTTGCTGTTGGAACAAGATTTTCTTTAAAATGGCTACGTAGTAGAGTTTCAAACATGACATTTGAAAATCAGTGGCAAAGGTTATCAAGTAAAACAATTTTAGAAGACATCTATACTTATCAGATGAAAATTTCGAAACTTGTTGTTGAATTCAATCATGGCAAAAAAGATATTTGCGAAAATAAATCTATAGAAAATTGGGTTGAGTCAGTATCTTTCTTAGTTGAAAGATTTGATAATTTTATATCAGAACTAAAAATGAATCCAAATCCTGATATTTCTGTGTTTGTTGTAGCTTTAAATCGTTTAAAACCTCTTGTAGGATAGTAGTTAAATAGCTTTACTATTGAAGTCTTTCAAGTGGTAAGAAAGTAATGTAACTCGTGTATTTTCTTTAAAGTACGAGTTTACAATATTGAAAATTCTTCTTTTGGATTTTCTGTCTTTACACAAGATATAACAAAATTGTAAGAACTGAAAATAATATTTATAATCAAGCGGTCGTGGCGGAATTGGTATACGCGCAACGTTGAGGTCGTTGTGGGGTAAAACCCGTGGAAGTTCAAATCTTCTCGACCGCACCATTTTTTGGCCCAAATATATTGTGAATTAAATTATACTTATATGAAACTTCTAGTTCTTAAAGAAAATGCCAGTAACGAAAACCGAATTGCTTTAAGTTTGGAAGTTATAGCAAAATATAAAAAAGTTGGTGTTGAAGTTTTTGTTGAGTCAAAAGCTGGTGAAAAATCGATGATTTCTGATGAACTTTTGAAAGAATCTGGTGCTAATATAGTAACTGATATTAGTCAAATTATTTCAGAAATTGATATTATAATCTCTGTTCAAAGAACTGACTTTGAATATTCTAAAGTAAAAAAAGGAGCTATCTTTATAGCTCTTTTAAACCCATATTTTCAAAAAGATAAAATAGAGCTTTTAGCTAAAGCTGATATTTCTGCTTTTGCCCTAGAATTATTGCCAAGAACTAGCAGGGCGCAATCTATGGATGTTTTATCTTCTCAAAGTAATCTAGCTGGATACAGAGCTGTAATTGATGCGGTTTATGAAATGCAAAAAGCAGTTCCAATGATGATGACTGCTGCAGGAACAATATCAGCTGCAAAATTTCTTATTCTTGGTGCTGGAGTTGCTGGTTTACAAGCAATTGCTACTGCAAAAAGACTTGGAGCAATCGTTTCTGCTTTTGATGTAAGAGCTGCTGCAAAAGAGCAAGTACAAAGCTTAGGAGCTAAGTTTGTTGAAGTAAAATCTGAAGAAAAAGCACAAGGTGTTTATGCTCAAGAAATGAGTGAAGAATATAAAAAGCTGCAAGAACAGCTTCTAAAAGATGTGATAAAAAATCAAGATGTTGTCATATCAACTGCTTTAATTCCAGGTAGAAAAGCTCCCACTTTAATTACTGAAGAAATGGTAAAAATGATGAAACCAGGTTCAATAATTATTGATACCGCTGCAATAAATGGTGGAAATTGTGAGCTAACAGAAGTTGAGAAAGAGGTTGAAGTTAATGGTGTCAGAATCTTCGGTTACGCTAACTTCCCGAGCAGAGTTGCCGCTGATACAAGTAAATTACTGGCAAAAAATATTTTTAATTTTCTAGAGTTGTTAATTAACAAAGAAAAAAACTCTCTTTCAATTAATCTTGAAGATGACTTAGTGAAAGCAACTTTAGTTTCTGATAATGGAATAGTGTTGTTTAATAAGTAACTGTAGCTTTGTTTTTTAGCAGTTATTTTTTTGACTTTCTAAAAAAGTCGCTACTTGTAAATGCTTCTACCAATTTTGTATTTAACAACTTTTGGTATCAATACTTAATTTGAATAGAATAATGGTAGCTGAAAAAAAGCACGAAACAGAATTTGGTATTAACCAAAGTATCAAAAATAGAATTTTAAGTTCTTTAGATAGCGATCTTAACAGTCAGGTTAAAAAGTTATTTTTAGAACTTCATCCAGCAGACCAGGCCGATTTTTTCTCTTCTTTGAACTTTGATCAGAGACTTAAATTACTTATAGTCGTTGCTTCAGAAATTGATGCTGAAATTCTTACTTATCTTGATGATGAACTTAAAAATGAAGTAATTGAATTCCTTGGTAGTAAAAATACAGCAAAAGCCATTGATCAGTTAGAAGTTGATGATGCTGTACAAGTTATTGAAACTCTTGAAAGTGAAGGAATAAGCGAAATTCTTCATCATATCCCAAAAGAAAAAAGAGACGAAATTGAAGAAGCTTTGTCTTATCCTGAAAATTCAGTTGGTCGTTTGATGCAACAAAGTTTTGTTGCTGTGAAAAAAGATTGGAGTGTTGCTCAGGCCACATATTATTTACAAAATTCTTCTGGTCTTCCTGATGATTTCAACAATATTGTAATTGTTGATGATAATTTTCGTCCAACATCAGAAGTAAAAGTTAGTGATATTTTAAAGAGTAAAAAACAAATTTTGATGTCTGATATTATGTCTCAAGAAGAGATAAAGAGCTTATCAGTTAATATGGATAAAGAAGAAGCAGCGCAAATTTTTAGTAAATATTCCTTAAGTTATGCTCCTGTAGTTGATATGAAGGGTATTCTGGTTGGAGTAATTTATGCAAGTGATGTAATTGACATTCTACAAGAAGAAGCTGAAGAAGATATCTTGTTATTAGGTGGTGTTAATGATACAAACCTATATTCATCATCGTTTGAAACCGCTAAATCAAGAGCTCCTTGGCTTTTAACAAGTCTTTTAACCAGTTCTATGGCAGTTAGTATTATTGCTATCTTTTCTGGTGAAATTCAAAGAATTGTTGCTTTAGCTGTTTTATTGCCAATTGTGGCTTCATTAGCTGGAAATGCTGGAACCCAGGCTTTGACAGTTCTTGTTAGAGCAATTGCAACAAACGAAGTTAGTAATATAGGTGCTGTTAAGATTTTGCTTAAAGAAGTTATAACTTGTTCAATTAATGGCCTAATTTTAGCTATTATAGCCGCTTTTATTTGTTATTTTTGGCAAAGTAATTTTTACTTAAGCTCTGTTTTTGCGGCAGCAATCCTTGGAACAGTTATAATTGGTGGTTTTTCTGGAGCTGTAATTCCTTTATTATTACATCGTTTAAAATTTGATCCAGCAATTTCTTCTGGTGTTTTTTTGATAGCAATAACTGACACTTTTTCTTTTCTAGTTTTCTTGGGTCTTGCAACTTTGTTGTTATAAAGTTCTCTATTCTAAAAAAGTTTTTAAAACAATTTTTGTTATATATTTTTTTATGAAAAAAACTTGCTTTGCTTTCATTCTGGTAGCAATCTCAAACCAAGCTTTTGCTCAAATGCCTTCTCCTCCTAAAGAAGCTTTTAAAGCTTGCGAAAATTCTTCTCAAGGATCTGCTTGTAGTTTTAAAGCGCCACATGGGAATGTTTCTGGAATTTGCTATGCTATGAAAGAAGGAAAAATGATATGTGTTCCTGGCGAATCTAAAACAAATTCTATGGCCCACAATTCTAGAGATCAGAGTAAAAATCAATTTTCAAATAACAATCAACAACCTCAAAGATCTCAGAACAGTCCATCAAGGATGATGAGAGTTGAAATTTCCGCTAAGAATTCTTCTGCTAAAAAAGTTAAAAGTTTGGTTCCAGATACAAATCAAGGAACTTGTTTTAATGATTATAGTGTTATTTCTTGTCCAAAAGAAGGAGGGGATTTTTATGGACAAGATGGTAATTATTTTGGAGCAACCACAAGTTACAAAAATAATAAAGATGGTACAGTCTCAGATTTAGTTACAGGATTAACATGGCAAAAAGCTCATAATGCTCAGAGAAAATCTTACTATTCAGCAAAACAATATTGTGAATCATTAGATCTTGGTGGTCATAAAGATTGGAGATTACCAACAATTAAAGAGTTATTTTCGATTGCAGATTTTCGTGGTGCACAAGGTAAGAATTACTTTCTAAATTCAAATTACTTCGATTTAAAAGAGCCAGAACAGTCAATTTTGTCAAATGACCCTTACTCTTCAACTCATAGTGTGGGAATGATGGGACAAACTTGGTCTTCAACTGTTTATTCAGGTAAGCATTTTGGTCGTGATGGTGTTGAAGCATTTTTCTTTTTTAATTTTTTAGATGGTCATATAAAACAAGCTCCAAGTTCAAATAATTTTAGTTTGTTTTACCGTTGCGTAAGAGGTAATATTTGGGGTGAAAATAAATTTGTTGATAATTCTGATGGAACTGTAACTGATAATTTAACAAGTTTGCAATGGCAGCAAAAAGATGATGGTAAAACTCGTGATTGGAAAAATGCTTTATCATATTGCCAAAATCTTGATTTGGCTGGTTACAAAGATTGGAGATTGCCAAGTGTTAAAGAGCTTCAAACTATTGTGGATTATACAAAAAATTCTCCTGCATTAAACACTAATTATATTAAATTAACTAATTCTAAAGCTTGGTTTTGGAGTAGTACAACTCATGGTGATAATATAACTATGGCAAGTTATGTTTGTTTTGGAGCTTGTACGTCAAAAGATGGCGTAGATACTCATGGTGCTGGAGCTCAGCGTTCCGATCCAAAAAGTGGCTATGCTTCCAAAAATCAATCTTTGGGTGGACAAGAAGATGAAATAAGAATTAATAATTATGTCCGTTGTGTAAGATAAGATTATTTTATTTTTAAAAAAATCGTTATGTAAAAATAAAAGTTGTTTAAAAAAAATAAAAAAAATTAGTTAAAAAAATTGCAGATTATTTTTTCGGTAGTTAAAACTTACTTTCTATATTTTACTTCTTAAAAACTTCTCTAAAAGTAATAAAAAAATGAGAAAAACTAAAGCTTCTTCAGATATGTCTTTGAAAATCAATATTCCTCAACCAGAACTTCTTAAGCCAAAAATAACAATATTTGGTGTTGGAGGAGCGGGTGGTAATGCGGTTAATAATATGATTCGCTCTAACCTTGAAGGCGTTGAATTTGTAGCTGCCAATACAGATTCTCAGGCTCTAATTAATTCTTTGGCACCAAATCGTATACAACTTGGTGTTACAACAACAAGAGGTTTGGGAGCTGGTTCTTTCCCAGATAAAGGCAGAGCTGCTGCTGAAGAAAATATTGATGAAATAGAAAAGTTTATTGATGGAAATAATATGATTTTTATCGCTGCCGGTATGGGTGGTGGAACTGGAACAGGTGGTGCTCCAGTAATTGCTAAATTAGCAAGAGAACGTGATATTCTTACAGTTGGCGTTGTAACAAAACCTTTTCATTTTGAAGGAAAATATCGTATGACAACAGCTGAGGCAGGAATTGAAGAGTTAAAAAAATACGTTGATACTTTGATTGTAATCCCAAATCAAAACTTGTTTAGAATTGCTAATGAAAGCACTACTTTTGAATCGGCTTTTAAAATGGCTGACGATGTATTGCATGCTGGTGTTCGCGGTGTTACAGATCTAATTACTATGCCGGGTTTGGTAAATTTGGATTTTGCTGATATTAGAACAATTATGACTAAGATGGGTAAAGCTATGATGGGAACAGGAGAGGCTGAAGGGGAGAACAGGGCTGTTGTTGCTTGCGAAGCTGCTATTTCAAATCCTTTACTTGACGATATTTCAATTAAAGGTGCTAAAGGAGTCTTGGTAAACATGACTGGTGGACCTGATATGACTCTTTTTGAAGCGGATCTGGCTGTAAATACTATTAAAAGAGAAGTTGATCCAAATGCTAACATTATTTTTGGTTCTGCTTTTAATGAAAATATGAAAGGTAAAATTAGAATATCTGTTGTTGCTACCGGAATTGATGTTGACGATATAGTTTCTCACAGAAATAGAGATTTTTCTGAGCCTTCTCGTTTCAGAGTTAGCGAAACTGATAGTAGAAAAAAGAGTGACGTTGTAAAAGAATCTCCAAACAAAAGTTTTTTTGATATTGGAAATGCTGCAAAACTGGAAGAAGAATTAGTTGAAATTAATTCTGAAGATTTAAAGCCAAAAAAAACCTACTCAAAAAACCCAAATCTTGATTATGGTAAAAGTGAAGAAAAAAAAGAAGATGAAAATACTTCTTTATCTAATGTTGGTCAAATCAGCTTCTTTGAACAAGTAAAAGAAGAGGAAGAAGATATATCGGAAAAATTAAAAAAAGCTGAAGAAAAAATTTCTGAAGCTTTTGCTAAAGCAACTTCTAAAACAAGAACTTCAAAGCCAGTTATTGCTGCTAAAAAGAAAGAAGCTTCTAGTAGTGGATTTAGCTTATTTGGTTTTATGAATTCCTCAAAATCAAGAGACCACGAAGAAGAAGAGCATTTTGAAGAAGAGCATGAAGATTTCGTTGAAGAAGAAAGAGTTGTTAGTCAAAAACCAAAAAGAGTCGTAAAAAATTCTGGTGAATCTGATTTGCAAGAAGTTGCAAAAAGGCAAAAAGAATTTTTTGGATCAACAATTTTTGACGAAGATTCTAGAGAAGAAGAAAGAGGCGAAAAAATTGAAGATGATATCTTAAATGTTCCTGCTTTCTTCAGAAGAAAAAAGTAATTTAATTCAAATCTTTAAATCGGCATTGTTTTTAATCTAAGCAATGCCGATTTTTTTATTTATAGCTTTATGACAAAAATATATCTTATAAGTCCTCCTAAAATTGAATTAAGCGAATTTTCAAAGTCACTAAGTAAGGCTTTAAAAACATCGTTAGTGCCTGTTTTTCAATTAAGATTAAAGGGTTATTCTAAACAAGAGTTAGAGAAAATTTCTTTAGAGTTAAAGAAAATTTGTCATGACAATAATTCTATTTTTCTTCTCAATGATAATTATGAAATTGCATTAAATGTAAATGCTGATGGAGTTCATTTAGGTTTAGAAGATGGATCAATTAAAAAAGCCCGCCAAGAATCTTTAAAAAATAATAAAGATTTTATAATTGGTGCCAGCTGTTATGATTCAAAACATTTGGCAATGGAAGCTGGAGAGCAGGGTGTAGATTATATTTCTTTTGGAACTTTTTTTCCCAGTAAAACAAAAAACTCGATAGGAAAACCAACAACTGAAATTTTGGAATGGAGTAATGAGTTATTGAATTTACCAATTGTTGCAATTGGTGGAATAAATCATGAAAATTGTGAGCCTCTTGTTAAAGCTGGTACTGATTTTTTAGCAGTTATTTCTTATGTGTGGGAAAATTCTGAGGGAGAAGATAAAGCTTTAAAGAAGCTTAATGAAGTAATAAGAAAATTTTCTGAGAAATAAATTTTGACAAGTTCTATTATTTTGAGATAAGAGCCGAAGTAAAAGCTCTTTCTCAAAATAAAATCTATTAATTTTCAACTATAAGCCGTGATCTTTTACCAAGATTTCAGCAATTTGAACTGCATTTAAAGCGGCACCTTTTCTGAGGTTGTCGGAAACTACCCATAAAGAAAGACCGTTTTTAATTGAAGGATCTTTTCTGATTCTTGAAACAAAAACTGGATCTTGAGTTGAAATTTCTACTGGAGTTACAAATTTCATTTCTTGTGGGCGATCAATAACCACAATTCCTTCAGCTTCATCTAAAACTTTTCTTGCTTGTTCAGCCGAAATTGGGTTTTCAAACTCCACATTTACCGATTCAGAATGACAATTAAACACAGGAACTCTTACGCAAGTTGCTTCTACTTCAATTTTTGCATCAAGAATTTTTTTAGTTTCAACTTTCATTTTCCACTCTTCTTTTGTGCAACCATCTTCCATGAAAACGTCAATTTGAGGTATTACATTAAAAGCAATTCTTTTACTAAACTTTTTTGGTTCCAACATTTGGTTGGCATAGATTTTTTTTGTTGAATCGTAAAGTTCATCCATAGCTTCTTTACCAGCGCCAGAAACTGCTTGATAAGTTGAAACAACTATTCTTTTAATTTTTGCTAAATCGTGCAAAGGTTTTAATGCAACAACCATTTGAATAGTTGAGCAGTTAGGGTTAGCAATAATTCCACTTTTTTTGTAATTAGCAATTGCCTGAGGATTAACTTCAGGAACTACAAGTGGAACATTATCATGCATTCTGAAATGAGACGTGTTGTCAATTACAACGCAACCCATGCTTGCAGCGCGTGGAGCGTGTATGGCAGAAACTGATCCCCCTGGTGAGAATAAACCAATTTTTGTTCCTGTAAAATCAAAGTCTTCTAGAGCTTGAACTGTTAATTCTTTGTTACCATAACTAACTTTTTTGCCAACAGAATTACGAGAAGCAAGTGCCACAACTTCATCTGCTGGAAAATTTCTTTCAGCAAGAATATTTAAAATTTCGCGACCAACATTACCGGTTGCGCCGGCAACGGCAATTTTTCTTTTAGACATTTTTAATTTTTTTAAATTGATATTTTTACTTTAGATAGTAATGCTTCTTAAAAGAATATTGTTTGCCTATAAAAAAGTAAAGAAAATGACAAAAAAGTTTTTTATTATTGCTGGAGAAGCTTCTGGAGACTTGCTTGGAGCTAAGTTAATTTCAGAGCTAAAAGCTCAATTAAGTGACACAAATGAAAAAGCAGAGTTTATAGGAGTGGGTGGAAAATTGATGAAGGAGCAAGGATTGAAAACAATTTTTCCTATGGAAGAGTTATCAATTATGGGTTTTTTAGAAGTATTACCTCATATTCCTAAGTTATTGAAAAGAATTAAACAAACTGCTGTAGAAATTAAAAATTTTAAACCAGATTTCGTTATTACAATTGATTCTCCAGATTTTTGTTTTCGGGTGATAAAGAAAGTTCAAGATCTCAAAGTAAAAAAAATTCATTTAATTGCTCCATCAGTTTGGGCTTATCGTGAAGGCAGAGCAAAGAAAATTTCTAAGCTTTATGATTTACTCTTGGCAATTTTACCATTTGAACCACCTTATTTTGAAAAATATGGTTTAAAAACAGTATTTATTGGTCACCCAATTGTTGAAAATTCTCCAAAGTTTTCTTCAAAAGAAAGTGGCAATATGTTTTTTCGTGAAAAATATAAAATAAATAAAGATGATTTTTTAATCTGCATTACTCCTGGTAGTAGGAATGGAGAAGTGAAGAAAATTTTTCCTGAATTTATAAAAGCTATTAATTTGGCTTCTGAATTATCTTCTAAGAAAAAACAAATTAAAGTTGTAATTCCATTAATTGACAAAACTAGAAATTTAGTTACTGAAATGTCGGCTTCTTTGAAGATAGAGTATTTTTTGGTTGAAAAAGATGAAAAAGAACAAGCTTTTTTTGCTGCGGATTTTGCTTTAGCAAAATCTGGAACTAATACTGTTGAGATTTCTCTTTATAAAATACCTATGATTATTGCCTATAAAATCAACATTATTACATATTATATTGTAAATATGATGGTTAAAATTAAGTTTGCTAACTTAATAAACCTTATTGCAAACAGGGAGATAATTCCAGAAATGTTGCAGTTTGATTGCGATGGTGAAAAAATTTTTACAAAACTTGAAAAATTTATATCTAATAAACAAGTCTGTGAAAATCAAATTGTTGAATCTCAAGAATTTTTGGAAATAATGGGTTTAAATAGTTCTTCAAAATCAAGTTATAAAGCAGCTAAAGAAATTTTGAGTTTGAAATATGATTAATAAAATTATACTCACATTTTTAATAAGTTTTTTTTCAATTTCTGCTATTGCACAACAGTCTTCTTGTGGAAAAAATTATTCTTCTTTGGTTTTAGAAGAAGAGAGCGGAAATATTTTATTGAACACAAGATCAGACAAAATTATTTATCCAGCGTCATTAGTAAAAGTTATGACTCTTTATCT
>Ga0194115_10007763_pt1 | contig 10566 bp, 9 predicted proteins | sample TA2MahsurfametaG_3_FD_148656 | JGI IMG/M metagenome (GOLD analysis project Ga0194115, IMG submission 148656) | Freshwater microbial communities from Lake Tanganyika, Tanzania - TA2015002 Mahale S4 surface | ecosystem: Environmental > Aquatic > Freshwater > Lake | place: Tanzania: Lake Tanganyika... | reverse complement strand
AGCCCCAGTGTGTGGCTCACCGCCGAACGACCCGTACGCGCCCCATCGCGATCAACTAGCGGCAACATCACAAAGCCACCTTTCGCATAGTCCTCGCGGTACATCCACGCGATGGCGAGGAAATGCGGTAGCTGCCAGAAGAAAAGGATTGCGAAGAGTGCCCAACCCTCAATGGACAGATCGCCGCGAACCGCCGTCCAACCCATCAGCGGGGGTAGCGCACCGGGAACTGCGCCGATGGCAGTGTTCAGCGTGGTCTTGCGCTTTAACGGGGTGTAAATGAACAAGTAACTGATGAGCGTCACCGCTCCCAGGACGGCCGTCAGCAGATTCACGCCAAACGCCAGCCAAAGCAGACCTGCCACAGAAATCACCCCGCCAAGTACCACGACGGTCTGCGGTTGGATGAGGCCGGCCGGAAGCGGTCGGTCGGCCGTGCGCTCCATGAGGGCGTCAAAATCACGCTCTAAATATTCGTTTAAGGCGGCCGCGCCGCAGGCTAACAGACCCGTGCCTGACAGCGTGTTGACCAACAGCAACCAGTTTAATCCGCCCCGCTGGCCGAGGTAATAACCCACCAAGGTGGTGAGCAACACAAGGCTAGTGAGCCGCACCTTGAACAGCTCGGCCCAAAGGCCACCGCGGGCCGACTCGGCGGGAATGCTTGGGTTGATGGTTTCTAAGACGGTTTTCACCAAAGTCAGAAGGAAATTAAGCGTCGGTTCGTGGGCAAGGGCAAGTGCGAAGGCAAACTTCTTGAATCTTAATCCACTTGTTAATCCTAATCATAATTTTATTTCCGACGCTGACTTTTGGGGCCGGAATACTGATGCGGCCAGCAGGGTCAGCAGCGCACCCGTTACCAAGCTGGCAGCTCCGACAATCACGTGCAAGGTGGCGATGTCAGCGGCCTTGTTACTCAAGACTGTCCAAATGCCTAGGCCTGCCTGGACGCAGATCAGACCAAACCATCCGCCCGCCAGCCGGGCCAGCGGATGCGCCCCGCCCACAGCATTACGCAGCTTGAGCAAGCTGGCCAACACATGAACAAACACAACCACGGCCATGATTCGGTGGGCCATGTGCAAATGAATTTGTCCGGCGGTGATGGGCTTGAAGTCCCGGTGGTCGAGCCGGACTTGATTATATTTTTCCATAGAGACAGCGTCCGTTGCCGGCCAAACCTTGCCGTGGGCAAGGGGAAAATCCGGCACCGCCAATCCCGAGTGCTGGTGGCGCATCGAAGCTCCGAGCGCGAGCTGGCCAAGGATCAGCAACGTGGTCGCCAGCAAGAATCGTCGGACCTTGTTGGGCACAGGCATCGGCTGCGGCTCCGCATTCAAGCGCGCCCACCATCCGCCCGTGACCAAAGCGAGCGAGCACACGAGCACGAGGAAACACTGCGCTAAAGTTCCGTGAAAGATACCCAACCAGTCCGCCAACGCCGTCACTCGCAACCCGCCTAACAGGCCCTGCACGACGACCACGATCAGTGCCACATTGCCCCAAAAGGCAAGCCGAGGGCTAATCGGTTCATTACGAGGCCAATAGAAACTGAGTCCCACCCCAGCCACGCCAGTGCCAACTAAAAAAACCACGTTATCCAATTTGACCTTGTTACTCGTGGCCGCAAGCAAGCCTAGGAGGAAGACCATGACACTACCCCACCGCAGCCATTTAGCGGCCGGCCGGCCATTGAGCCAGATGGTCAGCACCAGCGTAAGAAGGCCGACTACCGACCCAGCTAGGCGGTGGGAATGCTCCCAAAGGATGCCACCCACCCACATCGACACCGGGAAGGTAAACATGTTGTAACCATAGCTGTTGGGCCAATCCGGAACTGCCATGCCCGCACCATGGCTGGTCACCAAACCGCCAATGCTAATGAGTACAATCGTCGCTACCGCCGTAAGCAAGGCGTACCGGTGCAACCATGGGTGTGAAGCCATTATCGGCATATCGAACTGGTATACGACTCCGGACAACTAGCAAGGATCCTAAACAAGATTTTATCCCTGCTCATTGCGAGAAGTGCGCGGGTTAATCCCACTGCTGACCTCAAAAAGCGTCAGCCGCCGCGACCGTTGCCGGCCACGGCGGCTGAGCCGCAAAACCGCCGAATTACTTGGCCTCGATGGTAAAGTCAGCTTTCGCGCCGCCCTTCACTTCAATTTCTTTTTCCACCTTGCCGCCCTTGCGATGCTCGACGACTAGCTTGTATTTGCCGTCCGGCACGCCGGTGATCTTAAAGGTGCCGTCCTTGCCGCTTACGGTGTGGGAGCTGTGGTCAAAAATGCTCACGTACGAAAACATCCACGGATGCACGTCGCACTTGAAACGGAGGAACTTCTCTGGCTTTTCAAAAGTGAACTCCAGCGGCGCGCCCTTGGGGAGCTGAGCTTTGTTTTGCTCCTTGTTACCATCCGCCGACGGCGTCGGGTGGACATTGTGCATCACTGGATCGGAGTTAAGCACGCGAATGGTCTGCTTGACCTGAGCGGAGTTGATGTAAGGCAGGTATTCACAGCCTTTCTGGTCGATCACCACTGGCTTGTCAGCCGCTGACCCGCCCTTGGCACCTTCAAGATACACCACGCAGTCGGCGAGGCCGCCGCTGGCGTCCGCGACGTAAAATCGTGTGGTTGGCTTCTTGCCTGGGTGGAGCGCGCCACAAGCGGGATCCATCGGGATATCCTTCTCCGGAGCGGGCGTGCCTTTGAGGGTAATCTTACCAGTTACGTCGCCAGCGGAGGCATGGCCGGCGACAAAGGCGACAGCGGTGAGGGTCAGCATCAATGATTTCATTTGCGTATTCGTGTGTTGTCTAAAAGTTTGGCTAAACCATTCGGTTCAACCACCAAAGTGGACGGAAGGTAACGGGCCGCCATTCGTGGTCAAGGGCTAGATTCTGGCCCGGGCGTTTCCCGTGATCAAAGCCCCCCTTACGGCCTTTTTTGCCGGTTGACGGCCTTCCGCCGACCGTTAGAATGCATATTCCTGACCTGGACAGGACTGGCGGTTTGCCAGCCAACCCCAGGCAGCAGACTGGGAAGGAAGTGACATAGTTTTGACCGAGATCAAGCTTAAGAAAGGCGAGCCGGTGGAAAAGGCGCTGCGGCGGTTGAAAAAGAAAATCGACCGCGAAGGCACCTTGAAGGAAGTCCGCAACCATCGCCGCTTCGAGAAGCCGAGCGAGAAGCGCCGGCGCAAGCTCAAGGTGGCCAAGTTCACCGCCATGCTGCGCGCCCGCTACGCCGACCTCTAATACCCGCCTTCCCCTCAACGCCGGACGCGGGCTCCACCCGCGCCCGGCTTTTTGCTGCCCTCATGGCGCCCGGCAAGATGGGTGTTTGCCCCATTTGTAAAGTCTCTGGGCGGGATTTCAGGTTTGAACAATGGTCGCACGGCAGTGCCTAATGAGTTGAACGCACTGCGCTCACCCGAATGTATTCGCTTTCTACCTGCTGGAACTCGCATCGGCACACGGATGGCCGCGCCATGCTGCAGGAGATCGCATCGCTTGGATTCGACTTCGCAGAACTCAGCCACGGCATCCGCGTGAGCCTGGTGCCAGGCATCCTCGCCGCAGTGGACGCAGGCGAAATCCGCATCTCCACGCTGCACAATTTTTGCCCACTGCCTCTGGGCGTAAACCAGGCCGCGCCTAACGTCTTCCAGTTTACCGCGCGCGACCCGCGCGAACGGGAAAGTGCGCTCAAGCAAACTTTCAAAACGCTGGATTTTGCCGTGCGCGTGAAGGCACGGCTCGTAGTGCTGCACATGGGCAGCCTCGCGGGCATGAAGCCCAAAAGCGGCTTTCTGGGCCTATTCGGCCCGGAGGATTTCACCGACACGTTACTGGACATGATCGCAGCTCAACAGCATGAGTCACCTAAGTTTCAGCAACTCCTTGCCGACGCAGTCGAGCAACAAGAGAAACTCAAGGCGGAGCCCATGCAACGCACGGCTGCCGCTCTACATGAAATCGCGGCGAGGGCGGCGGAACTCGGCCTTCAGCTAGGCATCGAAAACCGCGAGGCGCTCGAGGAAGTGCCGCTCGACGGCGAGATGACGCAGTTTCTCTCCGGCTTCTCCTCCGCCACCGTGCGCTACTGGCATGACACGGGGCACGCACAGATCAAGGAGCACCTCGGCTTCCTGCATCACGTCACGCACCTCGGCCAACTTGCGGACCAGCTCGGCGGTTTTCACATTCACGATGTGGAGTTTCCCGGCCGCGACCATCGCGAGCCAGGCACGGGCACGGTAAACTTCGCCGCGCTCAAGCCGTTCGTGCGGCCGGAGCACATCAAGGTCTTCGAGTTCAGCCCGGGGATGAAGCCCGAGGAAGCGAAGCGCGGCGTGGCCCACGTCAAACAGCTTTGGGGGCCGTGAAACGCTCCTCGTCATGGCTGAGGAATTTCGCGCAGCTCGCGGTCTGTGGGCTGCTGCTGGCGTGGATTTTCCAGGCCATTTTCTGGAAGGAAGGGCAGGAGGCTTGGGCGCGCGAGCAACGGACGCCCGCATGGCAAGAACTCACCCGCAGTCAGCGGCTAGAAGTCTCGTGGACGCACGGCCCGCGTGAAGTATGGCGAGCCGTGTCGCGCGTGCGACCGGAGGCGTTCGCTGTATCTCTGGTTTTGATGGGCGCGACGATTTCCCTCGGCGTGGTGCGGTGGCGACAGGTGCTACGCGTGCACGGGCTGGAATTGTCCTTCACGCGCGCAGCGCAAATCTCACTGGTAGCGCACTGCTTCAATTCCTTTCTGCTCGGGGCAGCGGGCGGGGATCTGATGAAGGCCTACTACGCAGCACGGGAGACGCAACACAAGAAGGCCGAGGCCCTGGGCACGGTGTTTGTGGACCGTATCGTCGGCCTGTTCGCGCTCTTGGTGTTTACGCTGATCGCGATGGCAGCCAATGTGCCGTTGCTGCGCGCGGACCCGTTATTTCTAAAGCTCGCGGCGGTGATTGTAGCGATGTTCGCGGGCTGCACAGTGGTGGTGTTTCTTGCGCTGCGGGGCGGCGTCTCCCGCGGGCTGCCGCGGGCGCGAGCGTGGTTGAGGCAATTGCCGAAGGGTGACTTCCTCGAACAGCTGCGGGACTCACTCAAGCCGTTCGGCCACAACCCAAAGTTTTTTCTCCAGAGCCTCGCCGTCTCGCTCCTGCTGTGCAGCGTGTGCGTGCTGCACGTGCAGTGCCTCGCGTGGGGGCTGGGTCTGGAGATTTCGTTGCGACACCAGTTTGCCATCGTGCCGATGATCACTTGCATGGTGGTGATTCCACTGACACCGAGCGGCCTGGGCGTGCGCGAGAACCTGTTCGTGCTAATGCTGGCGGTGCCATTGATTGGTGTGGAGCACACGGCAGCGCTATCGCTATCACTGCTTTGCACGGCGGGCAGCCTGTGCTGGAGCCTGGTGGGTGGTCTGGTTTACGCAGGCCTGCGGGAGAAGCATCCTCTGGACGAGCTTACGCGCGCCGATGCGCCAAAACGGTGAATTCATTCAAGCGGTAAACTCGCTGTCAGAGGCGCTCACCTACCCCGCTCGCATTCAACCGCGCCCAGCCATCGGCCACCAACGTGAGAAAGTAAAGGAGGATGGACGCTTTTTGCAGGGGAAAGTCCCACAATGAATGAACGAGGATGCCGCTCGCCGCTGCCACAGGGTCACGCGCTTCAACACGCTATGCTAGTTCATGCAGTCGTGATAGCCGGCTGCCAGTCTTTACTCAGTCCCAAGATAACGAGCACGCACAGGTCGCGAGCTAGACAACAACGAGCGCTGCGCTGAACTGGTTTAGCATCACGATAGTCACGGGCCGCGTGCAGCCTAGGCCAGCGGGGCATAGCCGAGGATGAACAGGAACATCCAACGTTGTGCGTCGGCAATGACACGATCCAAAGTCATCAGTATGCGCCTGCTGTGGCCTGGTGAACGGCGGCACGTCGAGCAAACGATTCAGCGGATGGACAACTCACGCAAAATGCCAAACTTTTCAATCCGCTTGCGTAAGGTAGCCCGCGTGATGCCAAGAAGTTTCGCAGCCTGCACCTGGTTGCCGCCAGTCTCCGCTAGCGCGCAAATGACCAACTCGCGCTCGACGGCAGGCAGTACCTTCAACTGCTGACGCGACCGAGCCCAGGCAAAGAGGGCACGGGCCAGTGCGGGAATGTCGCCCGCGGCCAACTCGTCGGGAACCGTGGCTGCAGTCGGGCCATCCGCCGTTAACAATGCGGGGCGCTCGCTGGTGACCTCCGAGGGCAAGTCCGCCAGCATGATAGTGCCAGCTTTGCCTATGACGAGCGCACGGCGGATGACGTTTTCCAGTTCACGGACATTGCCGGGCCATTGATAGCGTTCCAGCGCGACGACGGCATTGGGGTGGATAGCAGTGGTGGGGCTGGCCTGCTCACGGGCGAACTTACGAAGAAAGTAGTCCACCAATAGGCGTATATCCTCGCTCCGCTCGCGGAGCGCGGGCAAGCGGATGCGAACGACGTTGAGTCGATAGAACAAATCCTCGCGAAACTCGCGCGCAGCGACGGCCTCCTCGAGGGGTCGATTAGTCGCGGCAATGACGCGCACGCTCACGTTCACCGGCTGATTGCCCCCAACGCGCTCAAACGAGCCACTTTGCAGCACGCGCAGAATTTTGGTCTGCGTAGGTGGGGTCATATCACCAATCTCATCGAGAAAGATGGTACCCCCGTTGCACTGCTCGAACTTGCCGACACGCTGCGCAGTGGCACCGGTGAATGCGCCCTTCTCATGGCCAAACAACTCGCTCTCCAGCAAATTCTCCGGAATGGCCGCACAATTGATGGCGAGGAACGGCTGCTCCGCGCGGCGGCTGTGCGTGTAGATGGCGCGTGCTACCAGTTCCTTGCCAGTGCCGCTCTCGCCGGTAATGAGCACGGTGGCGTCCGTTGCCGCCGTCTGTCCGATGAGCTTGAACACCTCTTGCATCGGCGCGCTGCGGCCCACGATGCCGAGGTCATAGTCCTCCGACTCTAACAACGGCTGGCAAGCGACGGTTTGCCGCATTGCGCGCGCCGCCTGCAGGGCGTCGGCGACAATCTGCTTGAGCTTGGGCACGTCGAAGGGCTTGAGGAGATAATCATAAGCCCCCAGTTTCATCGCCTCGATAGCCGTCTGCGTGGTGCCGTAAGCCGTCATCATGATGACGGGTAATCGAGCATCCTGCTGGCGCAGGCGACGGAGTGTTTCGAGGCCGTTCATGCCTGTGCCCATGCGAACGTCCATCAGGATGAGGTCGGGCTTGAGCCGGGGCACCACGCGAAGCCCCTCTTCACCGCTGGAGGCGGTATGCAGATCAACGCCCGCCGTAGCAAAAATGCGGCGAAACGAGTATTGCACGTCCACCTCATCGTCAATGAGCAACAGTTTATCCATCGCGCATGATTGTAACGAAGCCGGCGCGCAGAGAAGCCGAAAAGAGAGGGTGCCACAAACCCGCTAGGGCCGTGATTCAGGATTGCTTCGAATCGGCCCCGTAAACTCCCTTATGGCCATAATATTTGTTGCCCGAGTAGTAGTAGTAATAGCCTGGACCAGCGTTGGAGGGCAGGAAGTTTATCACCGTTCCCGAGGGCTTGACGCCGGCCCGGCGTAGCATTTCCACCGCACGGGCCACGACGCGCCCGGGGGTCTTGCGGGCGCGCATGACCATGCAGATGGTCTGAGCCTCGTGGGCAATCATGAGCGTGTCGCTCACGGCATTGATGGGCGCGGTGTCGAGCACCACGCGGTCAAACTTCGCGGTGGCCTCTTGGATAAGTTTCTTGGGCCACTGCCCGGCCATGAGTTCCGACGGGTTGGGTACCATGCTACCAGCTGGCAGATAATAAAGATTCTCGAACCGCATCTGTTGAGCGCACTTGTCTATCGTTTCCCGGCCCAACAGGATGTCCGTCACTCCCGGCGGCGTCCCCTGGATGCCAAAGGTCTCACCGAGGCTTGGTTTGCGCAGGTCGAAGTCTACGACAAGTGTGCGCCGGCCCTGTTGCGCGTAGGCGACGGCATAATTAACGCAACAAAATGACTTTCCTTCCGAAGGGACCGCGCTGGTGAAAAGCACCACCTTTCGCTCGTCCTCGCGCCCTAACAGGGAGAGCGAGGCGCGCAAGCTCCGGAAAGCCTCGGCACAGAGGGACTGTGGGTCATCGCTTAAGAACAGGCGGCCCTTGCCATCCTTGATGAGGCGGTTCTTGGGAATGGCGCCCAGCACCGGCAGACCCAGCGCCCGTTCTGCGTGGTCCACGGACTTAATCGTGTTGTCCAATTGCATCACCAACCAAACCAGCGCAATACTTAAGCCAGCACCCACAGCCAAGGCATAGAGCATGATCATCCGTTTGTTCGGTCGAATGGGAGTGCTGGGCAGGTTGGCCGGCTCGACGATAAAAGTGTCATTTTTTTGGATATTGCGGGTAACGCTGACCTCGCCAAGGCGCTGGACGAGCAAATCGTAGATGCGTCGCTCGGCCGCGGCCTCGCGTTGAAGAAAGTCGAATTGCCCCCGGAGCGAATCCAATGCAAACAGCTTTTTTTCCTGCTCCTTAAGCGCCGCTTCGAGAGAGCGCTCCTTCTGGAGAGCGGCCTCATATTGCTTCTTGAGCCGATCCGGACCACGACGCACCTCCTCCTCAAATACCCGGCGGAGTTCAGTCTGCTCATTCCGAGCTTGGATCATGGCCGGATGCTTGTCTTTATAACGCAACAGCAAATTGCTAACGAGCGTCTCCTGCACTAGCAACTTCTCCCTAAGGCTGGCCACCTCAGGAGACCGGGAAACCATTGGGAGCTTAAGGAGTTCTGCCAAATTGTCGGCCAGCCGTTCCGCCTGCTTGGACTCCAATTCTAGCAAACGACACCCATCCTTCGCCTCGGAACATCTTTGGGCTAGCGTCTTGAACTCCGTGGTCAGAATATCCTCATTGTCTTTTAGGGAAATGTTGTTGGTCTGACGGTATTGCTGTACGGCCAGGTCAGCCTTGGCGAGCCGTGTTTTGATACGCGCCTCCTCGGCCAGCAAGAACTCGATCGCATTGGTCCCCAAGCCAGACCGATTTTCCATGTTCTGCTTGATATATTCCTCCATGACTGACTGCGCTACCAACTGCGCCAAGGCCGGATCACCTGCCTCAGCGGTCACGTCAATTAATCGGGTGAACCTCCGCAAACGAGTATCCACCATGTAATTTAAGGTGCCAATTACGGCAGTCTCGGTCGGAGCCGTACCGGCCTGTCGGAAGTAAGGATGTTGAACCAAACTCTTGCTTCCCACCACCCGCTTGAGAACGGAAGAACTTTTTATGTTGTTGGCGATGGTATTGAGCAAATCTACCCCGCCCCTATCACGCCTTTCGACGTCTTCAATTTTGACCACCGTCTGCTCTCCGAAGTCCACTGAAACTACCGCCTTACTTTGAAACACGACCGGCGAGCGCTCCCCCCACCAATAACCAAACGCCCCCGCCGCAGCCATAAGGCACACCACCAGCCACGCTTTCTCTAAAAGCACCTGCCAAACATCACGGTTCAGCGCAGAAAAATCTTGCGAAGGCTGGGGGCCGCCATCTTGACTTGGGGCGTCCATCCGCTAAAAAAGGGTTTGACGCACCTCGATCAGATCTCCCGGTCGCACCTCAAACGGTTTGGCTTTTACATCCCGAAGCATGGATTGTACGTCCAACTCATATACTTTCAAGGCATCTCCCTCGCGCCGCTTGACGGTCACCTTACGTTTGTTGGCAAGCGGAGTGAAATCGCCAGCGAGAGCGATCGCATTTACTAAATCCACCTTCTCGCCCTCGGGGATTTCAATTATTCCGGGTTTTTTGACTTCTCCATGCACAGTAAACTTCAGTTTTGGCTTCGCGGCTTTATTTGTGCGGGAGGACTCAAGGAGTGTGACCAGCACGTTGGCTGACACCAAGTAATCTTTCTCGTAAAGTTGGCGGATAACCTCCCTCGCTTCAGCGATTGTACGGCCTGAAACGGTCACGGTGCGAATCAAGGGGAGTGAAATCGTTCCATCCTGGTCAACTCGGGTCTTAGTCAACAAATCATCCTCCTTATAAACCTTTACCTCCACCAAGTCATTTACGTTGAGAATGTAGCTAGTGTTGGTGCTAGCAAGACCGTTAGTGACACCCACAACCTCGTCAACTTGAGCCCCCCCAGCGACTTGGAGCAAGTGGCAAACGCTAATGACCGTAATAAAAAATAAAACCCGCCACCGCGCAATCACTGCGACAGTGGCGGGCCGTTGAGAGTATTTCACAGTCTCTCGACTTCGCCTAGAAACGGTAGGAAAGTTCCAAACCGATCTGGTTGTTGTAAAAGTCGTTGTTGTTGTTGATCAGGTTCGAGTCGTTGCGACGATACTGATAAAAAATGCTCGCTTGGGCGCGCTCAAGAAAGCGATAGGCCAAGGCTGGCTTAACATACACATATTGGTCATCACGAACCGTGCCAGCGGATGCGACCGCCGAAGTGGCGACCTCATAATGCGAGAGGCTATAACCAGCATCCAACG
>Ga0194115_10007761_pt1 | contig 10567 bp, 8 predicted proteins | sample TA2MahsurfametaG_3_FD_148656 | JGI IMG/M metagenome (GOLD analysis project Ga0194115, IMG submission 148656) | Freshwater microbial communities from Lake Tanganyika, Tanzania - TA2015002 Mahale S4 surface | ecosystem: Environmental > Aquatic > Freshwater > Lake | place: Tanzania: Lake Tanganyika... | reverse complement strand
TGCCATCAGAGTTGCAACAGCAGTTGCAAGCTCTTCAACAGCAGCGGTTGCGGCATCAGCAGCATCGCGTGCTTCTTCAGCAGCGACAGTTGCAGCATCAGCAGCTTCTGCAGCTAGGTTTGCAGCATCGGTAGCTGCGTTAGCAGCATCGATTGCTTCAGCGGCAGCATCAGTTGCAGCTTCAGCAGCGGCAAGAGTTGCAGCCTGATTAGGATCAGAGACGGTAAAGGTAAGCAAAGTTTGCTCATCTGTAGAAGTACCGGTCTTTCCAATCAAGGTGTAGGTACCTACTGTTGAAGGCATGTAGACAACAAGTGTCTCTACGCCATTTAGATAGGAGCTTGCTGTAGAAGATGCTAGGTAAGTTGCTAATACAGTAGTTACTGCATCGCCACCTGCGGCATCAGAGCCTGTAGGCGCTCCAAATGAAGGAACTGCTGAACCCCAACGTAATCCCGTAAATGGAGTTGAAGGACCATTTGCCACATTATTACCAGCTCCGTCTTTGGAAGTCACGGTGATAATTGCTCTTTCGCCAACATTATATGCTGACTTTGGCAATGTGATAGTTCCTGTATTACCGGTTCCAGCAACTTTTAATGTAACAGCTGCTGAAGCAACTGTTGAAGCTGTTGGAGAATCCGAGATTGTGATTGTCGCTGTTCCAGAATCAACTGCACCAAGGTTACATACGAACTTGGAACGAGCTGAAACGTAGTCGCAAACAGTGAACTTATTTCCTACTGTACGAACGACAGTAGAGTTAATCACGTTAGTGTCTGATGAGATTGCGTAGAAATTGGTATAGCCGTTCGTTTGAAGGGCTGCACTTTCTACTGCATTTCCAGCGGCATCTTTTGCCGTGAATGTAATCACTCCATTGGCAGTATCACCGCGGGTTACGGTTGCGGATTCAACTGTTACAGCGAAGGTCGTCGCAGGACCAAAGAAGGTAATGGTCTTCGCTGGCTGAGTCAGAGCAGTTGCTCCAATATAACCAGTGAGTGTTGCAGTACCAGGTGTTCCATCTGACCAAATAGTCGCTGTCTCGCCAAGAGACAAAGAAATCGATTTGACCCTTGAGGTGACTGCAGAATGTAATCCCTTAGATAGAGATCCTGGGCCACTGATGTTCAGTGTTAGCGTACCTGTAACAGCACCACCAGCAACAGCGGTCTTTGTATCAGATGCATTTCTTGGTTGCCAGACCATATAGCCTGCTGCCACCGGAGTTGCAATTGCACCAGCTGACTTTACAAGAGTCGAATCGCCAAGAACTGGATTTCCAATTATGGCAACTGGTGAATCCTGGATGTACATCAAGGACTTGGTAGCCACAGCGGTTGTATCTTCAGCGGTAACTGTAAGGGTATAAACAGCTGTCTTTTTGATTGCTCCAGCAGCTGTACGTGTTGAGAATGTATATGTATAAGTTCCAGCGGTGGTTACTTGATAAAACTTGACTGCCATCACATTTTTGGTGAGAGCACCAGCAAGTGTGACAGTTGTTGAATCAAGAAGTTGAGCGCTTGAAAGCACTTGTGCGCCCGAATATGATACTTCTGCATGAGCAGCAGCATTAGAATTTGACTTTACGTTTAAAGTATCACCGGTCAAGGTGAAATTGAACTTTACAGTTCCGCCGGCATTTGCTGATCCAGCTATGTAAACAAGGCTGGACTCAGTAGTTGCCTCAGAAATGAACGTGTTTGTCAATGTAACAGTTGCTGTGTCACCCACATTAATAGTCGCCGATGAGGCGCTTAGTGTGAAGGTTTCATCAATTGCAGCATTAGCACTCGGGCCTGTTGCAAGAACGCCGAGACCTAACGCAACAATCACTGCAAGCGAGATGCGCTTGAAGCTTGTCTTTGTAGACATTAGTTTCCTTTCAAAAGTCGTACTTGAGACGTTCCCAAATACGGCTGGCAAAGAGAACTTCGCCTTGTGATGCAATGCACGTGCTACTGCACCACATTCTCCGCCGTGTATCCGGACGCGGCGAAGAAACTTAATTGGGGAGTTCATTACTTGACTCCCTTTTCAACTACATAAACTGCTTGAGATAAAATCTGAGTCTTTCCTGGGTTTAGCACCAGGCGAGTAATTACCTGCCGTGGGGCTGTAAGTAGATCCCGGCCTGAAGCGCTTGCTGGGATCACAACGAGGGTTTCAGCCTCAGATTCTACTTTAATAATGGCTGTGACCAGGTAATCCCCGCTGAGCATACGCTCAGAATTTAGGTAGGTGAGCTTAGTTACTAGGGGGATCCAGGCTCCAGCCTTGCCATAGGAGAGGGAAGGTAGGTAGCTAAAGCCCTGAGAATCACTTAGCAGCTGTTGGGAGATAAAGATGTTAGCTGCCCCAGAATCAGTCTTAGCAACTTGAGAGAGGCTGAGTTCTGTTTCTGAAAGCACTGGAGCACGGTTTGTTATATAGAGAGAGCCAAGTGATCCAGTTGAATCAGTTACGGTAAATCCAGTTGGGATTCCAGCCTTATCAAGACCGGCAAAACTCAAGCTCGTTGCCTTGGCATTTTCAACTGCTGCTTGCGCTTTAGCGATCGCAGCTGGCGTGATAACTGGGCTTGCTGAGGCTCCAACAGTAGGAACTGCTGCTTCAACTTCACTGGTAGTTTCACTTGAAGAGGTATTTTCCTGAGTTGTTACAACAGGAAGCTCGCTATCTGTTGGCATTGCATTAAATCCAAGGAAGGCAAAGAAAACTAGAATCAGTGAAAGAGCAGCTTTACTTGATTTCTTAGCGAACTGCGCTGCTTTCTTATAAGTTGTTGAAAGCATGTCAAGGGCAGTTAAACCGCGCTCGCTGTCAACAATTAACTCGCTCATTACCCTGCGTAGAGAAGCTCTGGCTCTAGAAACTGTATGTCTGACAGCAGATTCTTTAATACCAAGCGCTGCTGCAATTTCTGCAGTTGATCTTCCCTCCATCTCCCACATCACAAGAGCTGCTCGCTCTGCAGGTGAGAGCATTGCAAGGGCCTGCCTAACGATTGCAGCATCATCTGCAGCAGCAATTACATCGACATGTTCTTCATTATTCACCCAAGTTGACTCAAGCTCAGCTGATGCGCCATCTAAAACCACAAGGTTTGGACGACGACCCTCGATACGGAAGATATCTATACAGAGGTTCTCTATTGTTCTATGCATGTAGCCAAGTGCGTGATCAGTTGACTCAAGCTCAGGGGCGGCGAGCATGACTTTTATCAGGGCATCTTGGATTACTTCTTCAGCTTTAGCGCTGTCTTTCAGGATTCGTGAGGCATGGGCAATTAGTTCACTACGGTGCTCCGTGTAAAAAGCACCAAGCTCCGCAACAGTCCAGACCTTCAGACCTGCGGAGGCAGATTTCTTACGTAGCGACACTTAAAGAGCCCCTTTTTTACACCGGTTTGTACTACAGAGTCGACCGTCGCCGCCTCTACTCCCCACAACGACCTTGAGAAGACTTTGTCGCTATAAACGGACAAATCGTACATAAAGTCCTATTTGAAATTAGGATTAAAGGGATCTAGCTCTTTCAACCGCTCTATCGCTTGTAGTCGCTGTTCAGCTGAATTTACATCCAATATTGACAAGACCCTCCAACCAAAGAAATCTCTGGGATAGTCCAAGACTAGGTCTTCAGCCAGCTCTTTAGCTTCAGAAGAAAGATTATTTCTTAAAGCGAAATCAATCACTAATTCTCTATGGAATGCAGAAGTGCCCAAGATAGAAGTTGCAGCAATCATCGCTTGCAAGTCGCCGCTACTTGAAGCTGCTCGATATCGCATGTCAGCATTCAAGGGTATCGCCCCAAGCGTTATTCCTAGAGCCAAACCGAGAGTTCCAATTATAAACTGGTTCGCTTTTATGCTTTGAGAACGAAAATCTCTTCGCTTAATGACATATTTTTTTTCGGTATATTTTGAGTCATACTCTTTGTAAAGAAGAGAAATTCCAATCAATGCGCCAGAAAACATCCAGCCCCAAACGCCAACTCCTAATTGATTTATGCTAACCATGGCTTGCACCTGGTATGCAATCCAAACAGCAAAAATTAACTTAAAAGAGGACTGGCTACGTAAATTAGATCTTAGCACTCTAACTCCACTAAATAGGGCAAAAATTACTAAAGCGAGATAAGTACACCCAAGAAGAACGCCACCATTTGATGAAATGTCAATGAAAATATTGTGCGCCGTATTAGCAGTTCTGTCGGGTCCAGTTCTAAGCGTTGAAATCTCTCCTCGTGCTTCACGATACCAATCCCCATACGAATCCATGCCAACTCCAAACACTGGTTTCATAAGAGTCATCTCCCAGCCGGCGTGAATGTAATCGCCGCGAAAAACGACTGAAGGCTGGTAAACAAAGCTAGCTAGTGGCCCAAGATTTCTTAATGCAAGGGCAAGAAAATAGGTCATGGTCAAAGAAGCTGTAGCAAATGACCAAAAGATGATGGTTCGCGCTCGTTTGAGATCAAGAATCCAAATCAGGAGATATACCCCAACTCCAACTCCAAAAATAATAGGTCCTTGGATCGAGCCTGTTGAAAAAATTATCAAAAGGTCAATTACCATCAAGACTAAAAGGGAAATTCTCTTGCCACGCGTTAGGTCTTTACTCAATGCGAAATTTAGAGCACCAAGGGAGGTCATTCCTAAAAAAGCCGAGAGGAAGTTGATATTCCCAAGAGTTCCAAATGTGTCGAATTCGCTCCATGGGATGGGGTCTCGTCCAGCTATCTGAATCAAACAGTAAGCAGTCATAGGGATACTTGTAAGAACGAATAGCCAACATAACCTCAAATAAAATTGAATGCTTCTTACCCAAATTATGGCAAGTAAAATTAGAAGTAAAGAAAAATATGTTAGGTAGCCCGTATTTCTCCCAAAAGTTCCCCATATTTGTTGGCTAATAGGCGCACCACTAAAAAGAAAAGTAAGAGACATGAAAGACAAAAAACTCACTGAAAGCACTTTCACAGTTTTTGGCAATGAATCTTTGAAATCATTAAAGTTTGCTAGCGCTAGAGATAAAATTAAAAATGCGGAGGCGGAAAGGATGAATGCCTTTGGAAGTGAAATCGGATCGAAATTAGTCCAAGGGTTTACAATGAGAGTAACGAGCGGTCCAGTCAAAAGAAGAACCTGTGAAACCCTGAACTTAACCACATCTAAGTTATTCGCATTTGCCAAGTAATCCTCCTCAGCTCTTTAGTAAAAGTAGTTATCAGATTATTTCAGATAAATCTACCATCTAATCCTAACAGTCGTTCAATCATCAAGTCAGGATTGCTTATTTGGATAGGGTCTCTGTTTATTGTCATTGAATCTTGTCAATCTCAGCCTAGTAATCACAAGTCTGTTTAAATGGCCATTAAGTTATCATCGGCTAGAACAATCAAATGGACTGCAGTATCGAAACATCAGCTCTCTCCAGATTATGCGCTTAATTTGAAATCTGAATTGTGAATTGCACTAGGTGGTGGGCCCTGTCGGGATCGAACCGACGACCCACGGATTAAAAGTCCGTTGCTCTACCGACTGAGCTAAAGGCCCCAACTAAACGATTCGCATTGTATAGGTAAATTCGCTTAGAAAGTAATAGAGTAAACTTGGCTGATGAAGCAAAAATCTAAGCAAGTTCAATTTCGCAATAGAAACTTTGCAGGGGTTCCAATTTTTTCACGTTCGATGATTCGTTGGTGGGTTTGCTACATCAGAAGTTTACGTATCCGCATAACTCAGTTTCAAGATCTTGATGACCTAATAAAGAGACATTACCAAACTTGGTCTGAAGAAAATCACGTGTCTAGGCCTGGTTTAGAAATAGCGCTACATCACGCAATTAATTCAAAGCAAATTATTGAAACTGGCACTTCGGCCTGGGGTTGCGACTCTTCACGCCTATTTGACTCTTTTGCAAGGTTTGTTAATGCTAATTTTGTTTCCGTAGATATTCGATCAGCTGCTTCCGAATGGCTAAAATTTCAGGTCTCTAAGAATACACAGTTCTACGTTGGTGACTCAGTGTATTTCCTGCAAAGTGTCTATCCTGAACATTTTGACACAACTATTGATCTTGCTTATTTAGATTCCTTTGACTTAGATTTATCAAATCCACTTCCTAGCGAATTACACGGCTTAGAAGAATTTCGTTCAGTTCTAAAGTATTCAAAAACTGGCACTATCATTATTGTAGACGATACACGTTGCTCCGTTAATGAATTCCCGCCCGAGCATCGTGAACTTGTAGAAAGATATGTAAAAAACACTGGACGAATCCCGGGCAAAGGCTCTTTAATTCTCCAAAGAATTAATGGGAATAGAGACTTTGAAGTTTTATGGCACTCCGAAAATCTAGTTGTACGGGTCAATAGTGACAATTCTCTTGAGACTTTTTGATTTGTATGGGCAAATTGTTTGAATATTGCTTGAAATAAGAAGTTTTCCTTGCTGTTTTTTTCTTTAGTTGGAATGACTGCGGTTGTATAAAAGAGGCATGCAATTCAAGGTTTCCAAAATAATCTTCTTAACTCAAAGATAAATTCTTGAACTGCCAGAAAAATGGAATTGTAATCCCCACGAATTTACACATTTCATGATCCTTGGCGATAAAATAACGCTCTACGCTTTGATGTAATCGTGGGCCGATATTGAAGCATAATCTGGAAATAGTTTTCTGACATCCTTTAATGTAAGCCCGCTAATCTCACTTCTTGAAACACCTCTATTTGACCATCTTTCCAAAAACAATGTTTCAGGGCGATAATTCATCAAATATTGTCCGTACAACTCGTACTCGATACAAAACGCAGATCCTTCACCCGAAGCTTTTGAAACAACTATCTCGATTAAATCATGAACATTTTCTGCTCCAAATTTTGTCATAGCTTCTAGAAAAAGGTCCCTCTGCATCAGCATGTGGTGAGTTACAAACGTATACATTGGAACCTCACTTCCTATCGTGTTACTACTCAAGATCTTGTAGTAGGGAGGATTGAATTCCCAGCTAGGAAAAAGAATTTGCTTCGAATCTGACTCAAACCATTTCCTTGGGTGAATCAAAATAGTGTCAGCATCTAAAATAAGAACCGCATCACTTAAAGTTTGCTCTACTTGCCATACCTTAAGAAACTGTTGCAATGCCCAACCATATCTATTATTAAATTTTGACCTAAGCATTTTCCTATGGAATTCGTCGATGCACAGATCTTCAGGCACAACAGAGATATCGTCACGTTCTAGAATAGATAATCTCTTGCTACATTCTTCCAGGCTTCGATTAGGTACAATAAGTTGAGTTTCACCACTGTAATAACCTCCTAAAGCCTCAATTCCAGCTGGGATTGTCAACATTAACATGTCAAAATCTTTACTATCCGCGACAATGGTCAAGCCTATTGTCTTTTTCATTTGCATATAATTTTCACTTGAACATTTTGTATAAGGTAGGCGATTTGCAATGGCGAAACGTTTTAAATCTGAGGAATTGTTTCGCCCTGCAAACACTGAAATTAATTTAAGAATCCGTAGAAATAAAATCGTGCTCCAGTTAATTTTGCAAGTGAATCTCTGGCACCGAATCAGAAAATTGGTCATAGATGATTACTTCCCTTCATGCCGTGCGCCTTTGAAACTTAATCTAAAAGTACCCTACTAGAAGTGCCCTTCGTAGCTAAAGAATTTCTTTCGAGATACTGTTAAGTCATGCGAATTATGGTTTCTGGAGGTAGCGGTCAGATTGGGACTTATCTGACAGCTCTCTTAGCTAGAGAAGGTTTAATCGTGGGCAATCTAGGCAGAGCAAAAAGTATCAAAATTAGGGAAGATTTCAAACTTGAAGATTTCTTAATCCCCTCTTATGAATCTGAGCATGTCTTAGAATCGCTGATTAAATTTAAACCAGATGTTTTCGTAAATTTGGCTTCGGTGAGTTCTGTAGCACTCTGTGAAACTAACCCAACACTGTCAAAGAGTGTGAATTTAGATTTCCCACTATCAATTCTCGAATTCATTAAAATGGGAGTTCTTGGAGATTGCCATTTTATTCAAGCCTCCAGTTCAGAGATGTTTGCGGGTAAGAGTAACCAGATAATTTCTGAACTTAGTCCTGTTAATCCCAGGTCTGTGTACGGAAAACACAAAGCTGAGGTTCATCTGAGACTTAACGAGTATAGAGATTTGCATTCAGTTCGAGCATCGTCGGTTGTTTTATTCAATAATGAGTCTAAGTTGCGGGATGAGAGATTTGCATCAAAAAGAATAATAAGTGACTTAGTTAGACTTAAACTTAGACTTTTAGAGAGCTTTCGTTTGGGAAACGACTTTGTAATGAGAGATTGGAATCATCCCTCTGATACAAGCCAGGCTTTGAGAATGATAATTGAAAGTGGCCGAGCTGATGACTATGTGGTTGGGTCAGGTGAATTGCATAGCATCAGAGAGCTTATTGAAGTCGCAGCAAATTTCCTACAATTAGACCTTTCAAAAATCTCTATCGTGAAAGATTTAAACCTTGCTAGATCATTTGAAAATCATGGATTAGCAGCAAACAGTTCAAGAATCAGAGATTGGTTGGGTTGGATTCCTAATTATACTTTCAAGGAAATCGTTGAAGAAATGGTCATAAGTGAACTTGAAAATGTGCAGTAAGTCTTTCGATTGCTACAGTGGAGTGTAGATAAGTCGCTGCCAGAGTTAAGATTTGGATATTGAGAGAACGAACAGTAGCCTTTGACCCCCTAGTCCCCATCGTCTAGGGGCCTAGGACACCGCCCTTTCACGGCGGTAACACGGGTTCAAATCCCGTTGGGGACGCCAGGCCCAGTAGCGCAGTTGGTTAGCGCGCCGCCCTGTCACGGCGGAGGTCGCGGGTTCAAGTCCCGTCTGGGTCGCGATTAGTTTTATTCGGCTGGGTAGCTCAGTTGGTACGAGCGTGCGACTGAAAATCGTGAGGTCGACGGTTCGATCCCGTCCCCAGCCACTCTAAATAATTATGCCCTTTTAGTTTTTACTTGAGTCCGAAGTCTTTAGAAAAAGTGTCAACATTAGTAACCAAATTAATCCTGCAATCCCAGTCAACACTCTCTCTAAGTCAAAAGGCGCATTAGAAATTGCCACTGCAATGAAGCAATAAAAGGCAGAGATAAGCCAGAGCGAGAGCACTGCCTGTCTTTTACCGAAACCAGCGCGCATCAATCTATGCGATAGGTGATCTTGTCCACCTTGAAAGGGCGAAATTCCTTTGCGAAGTCGTGAAATTACTGCAACCGATGTATCAAGTATTGGAACTGCAAGAAGTAAAATAGGAAGTGCAAAACTTGCACTCAAGTTAATTGGATTGGGATCAAATCTTAGAGTTAGAGTAGCAATCAATATTCCTAGAAAAAGCGCCCCAGCATCTCCCATATAAATTCTTGCTGGTGGTTTATTCCATAAAAGAAAGCCTGTTGTTGCCCCCGTTAATACTAGGGAGAGTGCAGCAATTGCATGCTGTCCGCTTTGAAGAGCAAGAAAGAATAAGAAAAGTGAGGAGATAGCAACGGTTCCTGAGGCACCTCCGTCAACATTATCAAAGAAATTTATCGAATTAGTAATCCCGACAATCCATAGAGTTGTTATTGCAAAATCAATTATCGTATTTCCAGTAGGGCTTCCAAGAGTCCTGGTAGCAATCAAAATGACTGCAATTACTAGACCAAATAGATTCTGAGCAATAAATCGTGGCCAAGGTGAGAGCTTCTTGATATCGTCAACAAGGCCAATTACTCCCATGAGCACTGCCGGGATTAGCACGGCGCTAACTAGCGACAGTGCGCTTGCTTGTCCCGAAACAACTATGGCTAGATATGTGGTTAAGCAAGTACCAATAATTATTGCCACACCACCAAGGTATGGAATAGCTTCTTTATGGGTTTTATGGGACTCAGTTGGAGCATCAAGAATCTCAATTCTTAAGGCAACTTTTCTGGCAAGCGGGGTTAGTACACCAACAATTGTCAGTGCGGTAAAAAATAGGACAAGATACTCAGAGAAATTAAGCCCCATAAGATTTCTTTGAAATTACTGCTTAGCTCGGACCCGATTTACGGCGAAACATCTTGGGAGCTCCTGCTCCAGCTTGACCGCCCTTGACCTTTGAATCTCCAGACTTGCCTTGATTCTTTGGGGCATTAGCGCTTCGCTTCTTTTCAAGTGCTTCAAGATATTTCTTCTTTGGATCCTTACCTAAATCGTTACTCAATTTAGAGACCTTTCCCGGTATTTGAATTAAGAAGGCTTTGAACCTCTGATTGTCGATATCTCCTATGCCCGCCAAGGGTTCGAACTGCTGTAAGTTTCCCAGCCTTTGCCCATCTTGTTACAGTCTTTGGGTCTACTCGAAATAAAGATGCAACTTCAGCTGGGGTAAGAAGTACTTCATGATCCCGGCTGAAATTAGACACTTTCATCTCCTAACCTTTAATCTACTGATTTGCCCTATTAATCCCTTATGGCAGGAGTATCTACCCATTTAAAGTTGATGACAAGCAGGCTACATCGCCTGTTCAAAAGAGG
>Ga0194115_10007755_pt1 | contig 10572 bp, 11 predicted proteins | sample TA2MahsurfametaG_3_FD_148656 | JGI IMG/M metagenome (GOLD analysis project Ga0194115, IMG submission 148656) | Freshwater microbial communities from Lake Tanganyika, Tanzania - TA2015002 Mahale S4 surface | ecosystem: Environmental > Aquatic > Freshwater > Lake | place: Tanzania: Lake... | reverse complement strand
TATTTTGCACAAGATCAGAAAACTCACTTTCAAACCTGTCAGAAAAGTCTCCCTCTGTAACAACACCAGAGTCAAAAACATTTTGTATCACTTGACCAATATTTTTTGGAACGTGAACCTTGAAAAGTGGAATCACTCTATCTCCTATAGAAATCGATTATTTCTGCAAGCGCACTGTCTAGCTTTCTATTTTGTTTCCATCCAAGGTGCTTGATCTTATCACAATTTAAAGCGTAACGTAGATCAGCACCTGCTCTATCAGAATTATAGTCTACTGTTTGATTAAATTCAACTTTTATAGCTTCACAGATCTTTTGAACAATTTGATTCACTGAATATTCTTCATCTGATGCAACGTGGTAAACTTCATTAAGTGTTCCACAATCTATAACATGATAGATTGCATCAACATTATCTTCAACATGTATCCAATTTCTAACGTATGATCCGTTTCCATGAATTGGGACTTTCTGTCCATTCAAAATCTTTGAAATAGCACATGGAATTAGCTTCTCAACGTGCTGTCGCTTCCCATAATTGTTGGTTGTTCTAGTCATTAAAAAAGGAAGATCATACGTCCTGGACCAAGCAAACACAATTTGCTCAGCAGCAGATTTGGTCGCAGAATATGGGTTACTTGCTCTATGTCGATCATCTTCTTTAAAAAATCCGACTTCAGTATCACCAAAAACTTCGTCTGTGCTGATCTGTACAAAAATTGGAACCTTGTACTTTTGAGCGCTCATGGCACTCTTTACTTTATTATTTTTTAGAATTTCTAAAATGTTGTAGACACCCTTGACATTTGAATTCAAAAAATTTAAACTTTCTGTTATTGAGTTATCAACATGTGATTCGGCGGCAAAATTAACAATAATGTCGCATGGTGGTAATTCTTTTAGATCACAAATGTCTTTTTTTATTAATTTGTAATTGCTTCCAAAATTTAGATTAGTACTAGACGCATATGTGATTTTATCAATATTTGTAACATGGTGACCCATTGATAAGCATTTATCAATAAAGTGACTTCCAATAAATCCAAGCCCGCCTGTCACTAAAATATGTTGTGGTCTGCTCAGTCTTTTAATCATTGGCTAATGTCACTCCAATTTTTGAATTTTATCGTATCAGGATCATCTGCATGCCACGCTGGGTCTGGACAGTTAATAATGATCGACAAATCATCACTCATATTATGAATTTTAATTGGTATTCCAGGACTTATCAAGAGAAGATTAATTTCATTCTTACTATTTTCGTAATCTAGGACTACTTCTTCAAGACAATTATTTACGAGTAGTTCAATTTTAACAGATCCTTGAATGCATGTCATGTATGCCGATCTTCTTTCATGCAATATAATATCTTTGGTAACGCCTGGCTTCAAAGTGGTCGCATAAACCATCTTAGGTTGGTGATACAAGTTTATTTCATGATCCCAGTCTCTATAGATTGGGATCATGTTGCCATCAACAGTTTCAATTTTTTGTATTTTCTTAATTTTAAATCCACTCATGACATTTCTTCCATAAAACAAAATTGAAGATTTGGTTGTTTTTTTAAAAAATTGATTAGTAATTCTGCATGATCATCACTAAAGAAATTATTATCCCATTCACATGCATGATAAACAATCTCGTTTATTTCTATTGATTGTAAATCTTTGAAAGGAGGATTGGAATTGTAATAAACAATCTTGCCAAAATTATTTTGAGCACCATCATACGTTTTCATTGCATAATCATCTGGAGAAAGTGCTAAAATCTTATAGCCCATATCTTTTGCAGCAATAATTGCGCTTGATGACATCCGCCATGCAGGAGGCCTGAATATTGGTTTAAACACTTCTCTCAATCCTGCTAGATTGACAATCTCAAACATCGTATCGAATTTTTGTCGTGCTTCTTCATACGTTATAGACTGAAATTCGTCATTATCACTTATACCCGGTATGCCATGATACAGGCCATGATACGCAATCTCAAAATTGCTATCTGGTAGATTTTTCAAAGCATTACAAAAATCTGGAAATTTATCTATTCTTAGTGGTTGCTTTGTTGCAATTTCGGGCTTTATTGTTCTCCAATAAGCAATTGGCACAAATAGTGTAAATTTGATATCAGGAAAAATTTCTATGAGTTCAAAACAACGATCAAGTACTTTAATAGATGATTTTTGATGTGGTGATACATCATCTATGCTTATGTTTATCTTCATGAAGAAAGTCTCTCAAAAAGATCAACATACTCTTTTGCCATCTGTTTCGTACTTCTTGCATATGACATTCTTTTAGCTATGTTTTCTAGATTTATTAGATTATGAGTTAGCTCATGCTGCAATTTTTCATATGAATCAAACATTATGCCGTATTCTTTGCAATATTCTACTATGCTACCGCCATCCTTATGATATAAAACAGGAAGCTTCATACCTATTGCTTCAAGAACATGATTTGCTCCTGCTTCATATTTTGATGCAGTCAAATAAATGTGGTAATTCTTCAATGTTTTAGACAATTCATTAGCGTCTAGAGGATTAATGTAATTTCTAAAATTAAAATTTTCAGGTTTTCTACCTATGAAAGTAAATTCAAATTTACCATCAGATTTTTGACAAAAATTATCTAATTTTTCATATATGTCAAAACCTTTCATGAGATTATTAGACCAATGATGAGTAACTATTTTTAGTGTAGTACTGAAATTAGAAGGAGCATCATCACGTATAAAGCAAGGTAGCGGAGCATTTTCTATAATTGAAAATGATTCAATCTTTTTTGTGATCTTTTCAAGAGAATCTTTTGCCCATATGCTCGGGTATATGATGTGATCTGCGTGTTTGGATGTTTGACTAACAAGTGCAGTAAGATCAGGCTTGCCGTGTGTCCCAAGATCACCTATTCTTTGCAATAACTTTGCTTTAGTTCTATTTCTTTTTGCCAACAAGTCTTCAAATGTGACAAATTCTGTTGGGCGTGGGTCATTACAGAAAATAATATCAAGATCTTTAATGCTTTGAATTTCATTTTCAAAATAGATGTTGTGTTTCCTATCAACACATTCATCAATGATTGATGATAAGATCTTTGATCCTCCACCCCACGGCCCTGCTACGGGTCGTCTATTAAAATAGATGTTCATTTAGAAAATTTTAAATGATAATGTTTCTTAATGTCTTCAACAATTTGTGGAAAAAGAAATTCCGGCTTTATTTCTTCAGCTAATTTTCTTGCGCCGTTCATGTATTGTCCTTGATTATACATCTCTAGCATATTATAGAATGAATGAGCTGCATGATCAACATCATCAATTAATTCTCCATTCTCACCTGGCTTAACCCATGTCGCTGCACCGATGTGTGGCATTGTCAGCACTGGTAATCCTGCTTGCATTGCTTCAACAACAGCCCGAGGCCCTACGTCAAATGTTGATGTGCAAACAAAAATTTTAGATCTCGAAAGCAGATCGATCTTCAAGTCATTATTGACATTCAAGAATAAATCAACATTTTTTGTACCATGGACGTATGTGCTTACAATATGTTGCAAAACATAGTGTCCATTATTGATTTTTCTTTTATTGTCAGGATTTCTTGCAGCAATGCAACCTTTTAAATTTTTGAAATTAGGATGCTTTTGAAGTGCATTTAAAAACTCAATATGTCTTTTCCTAGGATCCATTGATGACACAATAATCCAATCATAATCTTTCTTTACTTTTTGGATTTTATCAACGTCTAGTAAAGTAAATCTTTCACTTGTAGTTGGCAGTACACCAATTGGGATATCTTTTGGCAAAACATTAAAAGTTTTTTCATGATTCAAACTTTCAAGAAGTGCGTAGTGATGATATTGAGAATCAATGCAATTATCAACATTAGTTGCAATAACAACTGGGTTAATGATTACAAAGCTATTCTTAATTTTTTTTGCATCTTCAAACTTACCCCAAAAATAGACGTAAGAACCAGGATCTGCATTGATGATATCAATCATCTTATCCCGTTCCCAATTTATTTGAATAAATTTCTTGTCAGAATCTATGTCTATTCTTGTTTGGATGTCATTTTTATGATTATCATGAATTCCCTCTCTTGGAAATATGACTACTTCATCTGCTAGACCGTATTTGATTAAGTTATAGTACAAATACGTGTAGTGCTCTGAGAGAGGGCTGTCAATTAATACTTGATTAACTGTGTGACTTGGATGTATTTCTGCGTATGATGGTGAATGAATCACATACAATCTTTTACTATTAGACATCGTACCTGCTCAATAGAACTTGACCATAGTCTATTTGATCATCTGTAAGTCTTCTATCATCAAAAAATATTCTTCTATCCATAATTACCAAGTCTTTTAGATATTCTTGATCACTTATCTGGTCAATAAGCTTCGAGCACTCAATATCACTTTGCGTTTTTGACGGTAGATGATAATCGTCAAATAATACAAATTTATTAAATCGATCTTTGGCGTATTGCCAATCTTCTTTAACAGCATCATACATGTGATCGCCATCAATATAGATCAAATCGAATCTTTGTTCTTGATATTGTCTATAATATTCTTGTGATGTTGCTCTTACAAAATTGATCTTACTAAACCATTCTTTTGGGAATATGCTAGACAAAAAATTAATCTGTTTTTCATCAAGATTAGGATCAACAGTTGTTATCTTTCCATCAATACCGTGATCACACATAGCTTTTGCCATGCAAAAAGTTGAATAACCTCTTCCAAACCCAATCTCGAGCACGGACTTAATCTCTTTGCGTCTCACGAGGTAATACATCAATATACCTCTTTCGTAATTTGGCCTAAAAAATGCGCCAACTGTTCGATACTGCTCTTTGTCTGGTGATCTTGTCTTTTTTGCTGTATACTCTCCAATTGCATCAAAGTCACCTAACACAACACTATCAATATCAACATCAAGCTGCGCAAGCTTATCATGTATCATGATTCTATTCATAAATACTCCTACTATCTTGAACCGTTATTAATTCTTTGGATGTCAGAATGGACCATAATTTTTACTAATTTTTCGAACGATGTTTTTGGCTCCCAGCTTAATTGATCTTTTGCTTTAGAGGGATTCCCTCGTAGAACATCAACTTCTGCAGGTCTCATAAACTTTTGATCTTGAATAACATGCTGCGCCCAATTATCAACACCTATTTCACGAAATGCAATGTCTAAAAACTCACGAATGCTGTGAGTCTCTCCTGTTGCAATCACAAAATCGTCGGGTTCTTCGCTTTGAAGCATAAGCCACATTGCTTCGACGTAATCAGGTGCGTATCCCCAGTCTCGCTTTGCTTCTAAATTGCCTAGTACAATCTTATCTGTTAAACCAAGACTTATTCTTGCAACACCATCTGTTATTTTTCTAGTAACAAATTCAAGTCCACGTCTTTCTGATTCATGGTTGAATAGTATTCCAGAACAATTAAACATACCGTAAGATTCTCTATAGTTTTTCGTAATCCAGTGAGCGTAAAGTTTTGAAACTCCATAGGGACTACGTGGATAAAATGGTGTTGTCTCACTTGCAGGATTTTCAACCATCCTTCCAAACATCTCAGATGAAGATGCTTGATAAAATCTAATTGAATTTGAATTATCAAACTCTCTTAGTGCTTCAAGCATTCTTAGTGTGCCTAAACCAGTAACATCTGATGTTTGTTCAGGCGTATTCCAGCTTTCTCCTACAAAAGATTGTGCTGCCAGATTATAGACTTCGTGTGGTTCACTAATCTTCAAGCAACGAAACAAAGAATTCTGGTCTGTTAGGTCTCCATTAATAAACTCGATTCTGCCTTCAAGGTGTCTTGTGTTTGTTCTATTCTTAACAGAAGATCTGCGCTCGATGCCGAATACCTCATAGCCCTTGACCAGCAAAAAGTCTGCTAAATGTGACCCATCCATCCCGTTTATTCCGGTGATGAGTGCTCTTTTTTCATTCATTTATTTTTCTCCAAATAGCATTTGGAGATATTGATTCCCAATCTTTTTGATTGCCAAACTTTGCACGTTGTCATAGTTGTAATTTACTTCTTGTTTGGGAATTTTAAAACTTTTGAAGTCTGTAATGCAAGATTTTGCAAGAACTTGTGACGCAATTCCAACATCAGAAGATAAAATTGGTACTCTCATAGCTGCGGCTTCAATTACGGCTTGAGGGCCGCCCTCATAGCGAGATGATACTACATAGAGATCGCATGCTGCGTAAAGACTTCTAATTTTTTCAATATTAGCTTTTTCAAATAAAGTGTGCTTAATTTTCTTTTCTTTTAGTCTATTTTGAACATATTGACGGCGCCACCCACCTAAAATAATGTGGATGTTTTCAAAATCTTTATAGTTTTTTTCAATAAAATCGCAGAAAATGTCTGGACCTTTCTCCAATTTCGGTGTTGCAAGATCAAAACCTTCTGTATCTCGCTGGAATGATCCAATGCAAAAATCACCTTCGCCTATGCCTAATCTTGCACGTTCTTGATTTTTATCTAAAGGCTTCCAGAAGCTATCATTTAACCAGTAGCAAATTTCTATAACTGGCTTTTTGGTAAGTTTTCTAATAAATTCTGCAGTTTTTGAGTTAGGTACATGATAGAGATCAACAAATTGATCTCTATACATGAAATTTTGATATTTTTCCTGCGTAAATTTATCAGGGACTATGTGATGTTCTGTTACGACAACTCTTTTAGATTTAAGTAAATCAACATGAAGATGATTCCAGCACCAACCTGCCATTAGCCAAATCACATCAGCTTCTGCCGGGTTAGGTGTACTGCATTCTTCAAAATTGACATACCACTCTTTGACAAGCCTATCACAAATCCAATCTTCGGCTGGCGCAAGAACAAAAACTTTCACTAGAGACTCCTAAATGCATCAACATAGCTTTTTACACAATTATGAGAATTTAGACCATTATCTAGTAAATCATTGATTTTTTTAATCTTTGAAAAATCCATTTTTGGTGGATTATACAGATCTATTGGTGAAAAATCCCATTCAGCTTCTTCGATAATAGTGCCATTTTTAACAATTTCTTTAGTTCCTCCTGTTGAAGAGCACACAACATGACAACCGTGTGCAACTGCGTCAACAACAACATTTGGACAATGATCAAGATAAGCAAGATGCAAAAAAGTTGAAGATGCGCGATATAGCATGCGCAATGTTGTGTAGTCTAAATTACCGCAAACTTTTACTATCTTTTCATTACCATAAAATCTTATAAGATGCTGTATCTCGATAACATCTTTATCTGTAATTCCTTCTCCTGCTATATAAAGAATAGCATTATCAGGTGCTTTCTCGAAGAAGTATCTCACATTTTCGATGAGGCGCTTGTGCGGACGCCATGATGATGCGCAAGACCATATTTCTTTATCGCTTTCTTTTTTAAAGATCTTGTCTTCTACAAGATTATCAAGATAGGCATTATGAATAATTCTGTAATTTGGATGTGGACCAAACCATTTTTCTGTTAGTTGCCTATTAAACTCTGATTGAAATACAACAACATCAGAATTTTTGTAAGAAAGATTGATAGGAATATTTTGATGGTTAAAATCCTGTGCCTTGTTAAAGTAGATACCGTCTAGTCTGAGAATCATGGGTCTCATTTTATGAGATACTTGCTGTATCAAACAAAATTCAACATCGGCATCTCTTTGGTTGGTCAGAGTGAATCCATGATTATTCACGAGACTAGTCAAAAGCTGTCTTGAAAATTTATTTGGTCCGCTTTCTGAGCTAGGATTAAAGTTGTGTGTAAAAATATTCAACTTACAAATCCTCGCTCTCTTAGCCAAATTGCTGTGTCACGCTGCTTATAAGACCTTTCATTATGATAAAGATTTGGCTTGTTGAGATCAATATTGTAGTGATAACAGACATGTGGAATGTGTCCAACAAGCATACCATCTTTAATTGATGTATGTAACATTGGTAAAAATACTGCCTGATCACAAGCAATCATGATGTACAGGCCATTCTCATCTCTAAAATTCTGATCTGGAACTTTTTTAATTCTACCACACCTAAATGTCTTCATGTGACTTGATACCCAGGGGTGTTGATAGACTGTCTGACCTGGTGATAAATTGAGCTGTGTTGAGATATTTTGTGGTGTGTAGGCCCACCGATGCGATGTCCACACAATTTCAACTTTATCATTTTTATAGACATCATTGAGCATGTGAAGAGTGTCATTTTCTGTTAGCCAGTCACCACCATCAACTCTACAGACTACCTCATCATCATCAATGATTTTTGATGCTTGAAGTGTATTTCTAACTTCGCCCATCTTTTCTGTGTTGTCTATGATTGTAAATCTGTCGTGAAATCTAGAGTTTTTCACTATGTCATTTACCTGACGTAGAGTGTCGTCTGTTGACATATCATTAATAATGATTGCTCTCCAGTCCTTGTAAGACTGCGACATCATCGTGTGTATTGTTTGTGATATCTCTTCCTGCTCATTGAACACAGGTGTGACAAATACAAACCTATTATTTTTCAATCTGCACCCATGCGTTCATGATCTCAGGTTGTGTTATACCATCAATAATAACACTTGGCGTCGGGTTTTTCCAGTCAATTTTTCTGTGGAAAATCCAGCCACCCATATCTTCTTCAAGACGACTGGCAAGTGAGTAAATATCTTCATCAGAAACTTGACTCCACATTTTATCGAAGAACATGTTCTTCTCAGCGACGTCTTCTTGCTTTATATTGTAAAGACTCTGCCAGAACCTTGACCAGTGGTGCTTGTATGTTTTTATCTTTCTTGTCAGGTCAAACCAGGAATAGTGATATGTTCCTGGGAGGCTCTTTACAACGCTCTTGAACCAGGAGACGTATTGCTCTCTAGCGACAGAATCAACTTGAGCTCGCTGCCTAAGCTCTTCAGTTTCTTGCGTGTGAAATGTAACAAAAGGTATAGGTTCGCCTGTGTCTCTGTGAATGTAGTCACAGCTATCTGTGCCTGGAAGCGCATAGATTTTTCCATTTTCATCTAATCTTCGAAGTTGTGCAGGTATGCCATGTGTGATATGTGGGTAATTTCTACTAAGGCGCCACTTCCATGGATTAACATCTATCCTGACCTTGCCCTTGCTTCCCCAGTACTCGACAACAGGTAGCGCAATGATCTGGTGACTCTTGTGAACGTGCTTTACAATATCGCTGATCTTCTTGTAATCTTCTTCGTGTATTATCTCGTCTATGTCCATCTGCCAGCATAGGTCCTGTGTGCACATGTCTCTTGCACGTCCTTTTTGCAGACCATCAGACTCATATGCAAATCGCACGTCATTGAAATCAATAATGTGTTGGTGCAACTTTAATTTGTCATTTTGAGATGCCATGTCTTGCAGGACTTCCCAAGTTCCATCATTGCTCCCGCCATCTACGACAATAACCTCATCGAGACAATCAAGCATGGATGTGATTGACTCAACAAAAGGATACCGCTGCTCGACGCAGTTATACGTAGTTGTGTAGCCAGAGACACCCAGATTACGTCTGGCATATTTTTCGATGATAGACCAAAATACCCTTGGACGTCCTTTTAGATAGTCACAGACATCATCTGGAGAGATCTGCCACCATTTCTCTGTTGAGTGCTGGACATTATCGTTGACCACTACATCACAACCAAGCAGCTTTGCCTCTATCACCATTCTTGGACACGTGTCACCGCCTAAAGGCAGGTAGACGAAACCTTCAGCTGATGCAAGTTTAGATAGCATCTCGTCATAAGGAACATCCCAGACTACCTCGTAATCTTTTCCATTGTCCTTGCACCACTTTATTGCTTGATCTCGACCCTTAATCCATGAGTCAGAACCTAACACAATCCAGCCAGATCTTTTTTCATTTGAGTTCTTTAGGAGATCTACGACACTGAAAAAGCTATGATTGAAAACTGATGAAAGAATTGTCTGGGGTCGTCTTTCTAATCCTGGAAATCTTTCAACATACCTCTCTCTTTGCTGTTCTGACATCCAGAACACATGATCTGCACCATATAGGAATGCAGAGACGTACTTACCTACTATCTGGTCGTGGCAATCACAATCTCTTCCTGTCGCAACCTTGTGCTTCTCAATGGACCTGTAGTTGCAAAATTTGTAGTCATACTCAAGTATTGCATAATTGATATTTCCTACTATCGCAGGAACAAGGTTAAAATTTAAACCTGCAAAATTTCCAAAGACCCAGAAATCATGCTGGTATTTTTGAATTAATTCAGGCGTAACTTCACGCGATTTAACCTTAATCACGTTCATCCTAGACGATTCAATTAGAGCCGCCGTCGTTAGTTCAGCACCACCTTCATAATCTTCAGCAAACAGATCAGCAACAAAAATAATGTTATTAGTCATGGTAAGATTTTACTTACCAAAACAATCAAGTTAACGACTTGTTCCAACTCTGCCGATCTTGCCGTCGGACAGGATCTTCCTCACATCGTTGGCCAGGTCTTGGACGCCCGCCTTGAACGGGTCGATGAACACGTACGCCGCCGCCACGATGGCGATGAC
>Ga0194115_10007754_pt1 | contig 10572 bp, 6 predicted proteins | sample TA2MahsurfametaG_3_FD_148656 | JGI IMG/M metagenome (GOLD analysis project Ga0194115, IMG submission 148656) | Freshwater microbial communities from Lake Tanganyika, Tanzania - TA2015002 Mahale S4 surface | ecosystem: Environmental > Aquatic > Freshwater > Lake | place: Tanzania: Lake Tanganyika... | reverse complement strand
TGGCAGCTCCTCCTCAAGATTTTTTAACTCCCCGACCCGGGGAGGACGAAACACCGGCGCGCCCCCATGGGCCTCGGAGACATCGCTTAATTGGCCCACGTTGGCCCATTTGACCTTCGTTTTCGTTCCATCCGGATACTGTTTGACCACATAGAACTCACCCTCAGCCTCCTCGGCCTGTCCGGAACCAGACACCGTGGCCCATGCCATCGCCCAAATCCCTGCGGCAAGGATCCCCGCACCCCACCTCTTGAGGACACCCCATGCCTGTTGCCAAAAGTAGGCCATAATCCATTGCAGACGCTCACCCGCAACCGGTTGAGGCAAAAGGGCGGATTTACTGGCTTAGCGAATCAAGACCTTGTGAATATTGGGAATAACTTGCCGCCGCCCAAGCCGGGCTTGCCGGAAGACGCGGACTCAGCCCAGCACGAAAAGGAGTTTCTACCCGCTTGGTCGGCTGCTTTTCCCGTGCGCGCGGCTGGTTTTGCCCCAAATCCTGGCCCAATCCGGAAGGAGTAAACTCCCGCAGGCGTACCGAGGCGGTGAAAGCCTCTGAGCTCCTGCGGATGACGAGGGGAGCCAAATCCAGGGAGGGAAGCTGGAAGCTCGTCACCGGAACCGCCCCGAGGAAAGCCTGCTGGTCGGAAAATTGGAAAACTTCCTGCGCAGACAAAACGTCGGCCAGTTGGGCAGCGAAAATGGCCAAGGAGCCGCCCGGCAACGAACCGCCCACCGTGTAGGTGCCGGGGGCAGAGCCGAGCTGGATTCGTGCCGGTTGGTTGAAGAGAGGATTTAGGCCCGTCACCCCGCCATTGAAGGAAGTGGGAGCGTTTCCATTGGGATTGGCTGAAAAAAGGAGGACTCGGCCCGTGGTCGCAGCCAAGGCCCCCGATCCAGCCAGGTTGTAGAACGAGCCGGCATCCACCGTCACCGTGCCTGCCCGCAGCAATGCGCCGGGACCAATTAGAACTCCTCCTCCTTGCACCAGTAGGTTGGCAAATGATTCGGCCCCTGCGCCGACCGGCGCCGTGAACGAAAGACTGCCGGTCGAGCCGGCCGTCAGGACCAGCTGGGGCGTTCCTCCGATTCCATGCAGGCTTCCCGTAAAGGCGGTGATGAGGCCGGGTGCGCCCAGGGTGGTATTCGCTCCGAAGGAAAGATTCGGGGCTATGGTCCTCTCCGTTCCTTCAGATCCTGTCAACAGCACTTGCGGGGTGAACAACGTCAAAGTCCGACCGGCCCCCGCAAGATTACCGCCCATGCTTAAAGAGGCGGCTGTCACGCTCAAGGAATTCACGATGGTCGCAGGGGTTGCCCACTCCATATCAAATCCGGCACTGCCGATGTTTCCGTTAACCCGGATCCCGCCTCCGGAAAGGAAACGGGTGTCATAACCAAAGGCGGTGTTGGGGGTTCCGGCCAGCTCGATCGTCCCGGTCGCCTCCCCGCCAAACGTCACCAGCCCCGTGGTCCTGATCTGTCCGACCTCCGCCAAGGACAAAACCAACCCCGTGGCCGATGGATCGCTGATGGACATCCCACGGCCTGCCGTAAACGGCCGCAGCGTAATCGGTCCGGAAACCGAACTGAGGGTGGCACCAAGCGTCATCTGATCGGCAACGAGCTCCAATGAGGATGCCGAGATGGCACCGTTCACGGTCAGGAATCCGGCTGCCTCAATCGTGATGACTCCGGTGGGAGCTCCTGGGGTTCCGGTTGCACCCTTGAAGACAACGTCTCCCTGGCCACTGTTGATTGTCAGACTTCCGCTTCCCCCCAGGGTCTCATCAAAAGTGATGTCGCCCGAGGTGCCGGTACTGCCTGCGGTCAGGATGGATACGGCCCCACCCAAGATCACATCATCGTTGAAACTCAGACTGCTGCCATTCGCCCCCCCGGTTGCGGTGATGGTGCCGTTCAGGGTGATAGTTTTGTCGTCGCCGGAATTCAGCGTGATGGTTCCGGCATCCTTATCCGTCCCAGCGGAGGTGTTGACATCCGCCACGCTGATCGCCCCAGCCGTGGTGATGGACACAGCGCCTCCGTTCTGCTGGGAGGCACCTGTTTTCCCCCGGGTATCGATCAGGCCGGTGATCGTGATATCACCCGTGGTGGCGGTGACATTCAAGGCTCCCCCGGGTCCCTCCAAGTCAGGCGTCGTTACGATGCCCGTGGAGATGCTTACATTTTCCACTGTGCGGATGTTGCTACCCCCAAAAACCATGGAACTGCCTTGAATGGAAAGACTGGCCAGGGGCGTGCCAGCCTCTCCAATCGCGGTTGGAAACGAAACTAACCCGCTGGAGTTCACCAACAATCCCACGCTAGAGTCAGTCACCCTCACTCCCAAGGCACTACCGAAAAGGAAGGAAGCGCCCTTCATTTGGACAACCCCCGTGGAGGCTAGGGGCCCGCTAAAAATCACCACGTTGTTAAGAGCCGGGCCGAGAATTTGAAACCCGGCCGCCCCGTCGAACCTTAAAACTCCGGTGCCAGTGTTAATGGTCAAAGAGCGCGCCGTGCTATCGCTGTTCACCGTCCCCAAAAAGGACAGATTGTTATCCAGGAGGACCCCGTTGAGATCAAAGGAAACATCGGTCCCCAAAATGACGGAGCCTTGAAAAGTGGACGTGCGGGAACCGCCACTGGTCTGATCGACGGTATAATTTGATCCCTGCAGGCTGATCCTAAACCCGGACACATCCAAATCAGCCAGACTGTTGATTCCTCCTACATTCTTCAAGAATTGCACATTCGCATCTCCGAAGAGATCGAATAACGTCATGGAGGATTTAACCGTTAAGGCATAGGGACCATCCACAGTGGATGAAAAGATGACCTTACCGAGCGTGCTGCCGGAGGTGGTCGTATCCACCGTCACATCACTGGCCAATAGAACGGCCGATTGAACTTGAACGTTATCCCCACTAGTCAGGATATCACCGCCGGTCGTGATGCCGCCCGCGGCCGTCAAACTAACCACCCCATCGGATTGGATGTCCCCTCCGGAACCAATGTCAATTTTTTGACCGGCCACCAAGGTCACCGTGCCGCCCCCACTCGTCGTGATCGAAGCCGCGGCCACCGCGATATTTCCAAGGGTGGTAACTGCCAAGCCAGCCCCCCCGCTGTACTGCTGCGGTCCGTTGAAAGTCGTCTGACCGTAACCGGTGGTCTGCAGAAAACTGGAGCTTCGCATCGCCGCCACCGTGAGATTGTTGGCGGAGACCACCTGCACAATGCCCAAAGCCTCAAGTTGACCCGCCCCCCCCACAAAAACCACATCGCCAAAGGATCCGGCATTCAGGGTCAGATCAAATGGGGGTCCTCCGTTCCCTGACAGATCATCCACCGTGCTCTCAAAACGGATCTCTGGCGGCAAACCACCCCCGGCCGTCGCCCCCTGAATCGTCACCGCTGTCGGCCCACTCAAAACCACGGGGGACTTAAAGGTGATGCTGGCATCGGTGGCAAAAAAGTCCGCAGCCGTGGTGATTCCGTTCAAACCCTCCAACGTGATCGGGCCACCGGAGGTCACATCCGCCCCGGCATTCAGGGTGATGGTCTCCAAGGTGCTTAAGTTCAGCTTCACATCGGCTGCCGTGATTCCATGGTTGGAGAAGTTGAGCGACCCGTTCAGAAGAATATTCCCGTTCAAGGCCCCGGTGGTACTAAGGGATTCAGCTCGCACCGCTCCTTGGATGGTCAGCTGGTTGGCCGGCCCCACCGTGATGTCTCCCAGCCGCGCCCCCACTCCCACCGCTTGCGCCATCGTGACATTTCCCAAACTGCCCGCCACCAGATTCAAATCCCAGAAAAGGCCCGTAGGTCCGGATAACCCGTCACTATCCACCGCCCCGTTCAACGTGATCGCCTCTCCGCTGGCCACGCCTTGGTCAGTTTTCAGCGTGCGGTTGCCCGTGATGACCACGGCCGTATCAAACGTGATGGGCCGGCCGGCCGTGGTAATGTTGCCGTTCAACCGGGCTTGGCCGGAGGAACCCGTCAGCACAGCCAGGCCATAACCTTCGGCGCTCAGATCCACGTTGGCCGTGCCCCCGATCCGGATGGTTCCGGAACTGTTGGCTCGGCCTACCGTCACGATTCCCGTGGCGGAGACATTTTGCAGATCGGAAAGCAGGACTTGCACTGTTCCTGTTAAATCCACCACCCCCATGGAGGCGGCCACCGTGCTGGGTTGGAAAATCACGTTTTGCGCCGTCACCGTGGCCCCCACGTTGATCCGACCCGCTCCCTGCAAGGTGACAGTGCCGGTTCCTCCTGCCGTCACCACCGCAGTGGTGGTGACGGTTCCCGCGCCGCTGGCATCGGCATCCGCCAACAGTCTAACATTGCCCGCTCCCGCCATGGTGGAGAGGTTGACGGCAGCATTCACGAGGACATCGTTGGCCGCACTTAGGGTAAGCGTGGCGTTGAGAGCTCCTCCGGCCGTGACGATCTCGTTCACTACTGTGATATTGCCGGCTTGCGCCCCGGTGGATCCCGTATTGATCTCTACACTGGTACCCGCATTGAGGGCGGCGGTGATGGTGGCGGGGGCAATCGTCGCATTATCGGTGGCCGGAGTGAAAACCCCGCCACTCAGGCTCCCCGCGCCCCCCGTTTGGATAAGAACATTACGGGGATCCAGCAACCAAAGCCCCGGGGATCCGGCGGCGGCGGATGCATCCGCCCAGCCGAAGGCCTGCAGATTGTCCCGGGAAGATGTCTCGATGAAACCTCCATCACCTCCTTCAGGCCCACCCCGCGCGAAAAGTTGCCCGTAAAACCCGGTGTACTGCTCGGACCAGAGAATAATTTTGCCCCCATCTCCCTGCCCTTGGGCATCGGCCAGAATCCGGGCCTCCAGCCCGACAACGGTAGCCTCGGCGTTGCGGATACTCGGATTGGCTCCCAGATAATCGCCCCCAAAAAGCACCTCGCCGCCTCCCATCGCCCCCGAGGCATCGATCGTTCCTTTGAGGAATCCGACCTGCCGCCCGGTCACCACCAACCGACCTGCCCGCCCGGCCGAGGACGACACCTCCAAACGACCTTGCAGGTACGCCGTGTCTCCAGCCTCCACCCGGATCTCCCCGCCGCCGGCCGACCCCGAGGCCGTCTGGATCGATGCCAAATCGCTCTCCACCCGTTTCGCACGCAGCACGATCTCCCCTCCGCGGTCACCGTCATCCCGCGCCACCACCGTTCCCGCCTGCCGGATCGTTCCGCCCGGCGCGGACAACACCACCACCCCGTCGGGCCGGGCAGTAAAGCCGGTTGCTTCCACCAACCCGCCCTGCTGGATCGCCAACGCATAAATGTTTCCGTTTGCCTCCAGCTTGGCTTGGGCGGCGCGGATCACCCCGCGCTGGTCGATGCCGGTCCCGGCTTTTCCCGCCCCGCCAGCGTCCAAATCCACCTGCACCCGAATCGGCCCGCCCCGGTCCGTTTCTAGATAAAATTTTCGTCCCGCATAAAGACCGACCTCGCCCTTGGGGGCTTCCAAAGTCCCCGAATTTTCCACCGTGCGGGAAAAAAGTTGAACGGACCCATCCTCCGCGCGAATCCGTCCTTCGTTGCGGAGAGTCCCCGCATCCGACGCCACCAGACTGCCCAACCGTCCCGCCATGAAATCCGACGGGGCCAAATCCGCCGTCGCGGCCAGAAAACTGGAGGCGTTGATCACGGCACCGGGGCCGAAGAAAATTCCGTTCGGATTCATCAGATAAACCTGGCCATTGGCTTGGAGCTGTCCCAGCAGGTGCGACGGACTGGTCGAAGTCACCCGGTTCAGCACCGCCGAGGAGCTGGATGGCTGGTGGAATTGGGTCGTCTCGCCCGGCTGGATGGAGAAATCGCGCCAATTGATGACCGCCCGGTCGGAAGCCTGGTGAATATGGAGGGTATTACCGGCGGAGGTGATCTGGGCCTGCCCGGCCACCACCGCGCCCCCTTCGGGGTTGGCCTGCACCCAAAAGACCGAACCCAAAAGCATGTGGGCGAGCCATAGCCATCCCTTCCTTTGGAACACACCCCTTGCCGATTGCATCCCTCTGGCCTATGGCCGGAAGCCATCGGGTCAAACGGGGATGCCCTCAGCGCGGAAGATCCGACTTAAAAGTTGGGAATCTTTGGGAATAAAGTATTAAGCCGCCTCAGCCCGAAGGGGCCAGGCCGGCTAAGATCCGCCGGAGACAGAGTTGGTGGGGGCGTTGGTGGTGCTGTTCGTGGTGCTTAGTTTTTGGATCACCAGCAGATACTCTACCGCCTTGGCGTTCGGTACCCGCGCCAAGGTAACCGGCCCCACCAAGATGGTTCCACAGGGATTGGCGGTATCATCACCTTTGTTCTGTTTGGTGTAGTACTGCCCCCCGGTGGTACTTAAAAATCCTCCGCCCGGAAGAGTAAAGAGAGTGTCCAATCCTCTGACCGTGGTGACGCGGGTCCCCCACGTCAGGATTTCCCAGACCTCCGCGGCAGGCACCACGATGTTGGTGACCCCGTTGGAGTCCCAAGTGAAACTCCGAAATGTTTGCCCCTGAGCATAATTCAAAGGAAAAACGGCTACCCACGCTAAGGCCAAGGTCACCCAGAAGCAGCGCATGGGGATCAGGTAAACGTCTGCAGAGACAAGTCAAGCCCGGGAGCCAGCGCACCAAGCTTTTATCTCGAACTCTTCGGTTTGAGCACCGGCAACCGCCAGCCCAGCTGCAACGCCGCCAAACGCAGCCCCACGACCGTGCCCGCCCCCACCAACGCGCTCAGCCGCGGGTCCGCTCCCCATCTTTCCGAGAGAAAAAACGCCGCCCCGCCCAACAACGCCGCGCTCGCATAAAGCTCGCCGCTTTTGAAGATAGTGGGGATTTCCCCGCAAAGCAGATCCCGAAACAACCCGCCCGCCACCCCCGTGATCACCCCCATCACCAGGCAGATCGGAACGCTCTGTCCCGTCTCTTGCGCAATCTGGATCCCGCTGATCGTGAAAAGGGCCAGACCGAACGCATCCACGAAGCTGAGAAACCGAACGGGGGCCCGCCACCGGCAGATGTAGATCCAGGTCAACGCTCCGGCCACCAGGCTCACGGTCAGGTAGCTGGGCTGAGCCAGCCAAAAAACCGGGTTGCGGTCCAGCAACAGGTCCCGTAGCGATCCGCCCCCGACCGCAGCCACGAAGCTGACGAAAACCACGCCCACCATATCGAGCCGCTTGCGCCCGGCCGCGAGGGCACCTCCCACCGCGCAAACCATCGTCGCCGCCATCTGCAGGCCGAAAATCAGCAGATTTGTTCCTGGCTCACCGGTCACGCGGTATTTTGTCCACGCTCGCCGGATGGTTCAAGCCCCGGACCAAAGCCGCTTGGCCAGAGCAAGAAAGAATCATGCATAAAAACCTTCCATCCCATTTTCCCGCTCCGCGGGATCCGGGGATTCGCGTCCCTCGCTTTTTCTTGAAAAAAACTTCGGGCCGCAGGGATTGGCCCCCTCCAACCTACCCCCGCCCATCCCATTTTCCCGCTCCGCGGTTGAGGGTTTTTGCGGCCCTCATTTCATTCGGGCCGCAGGGATTTGAACCCTGGACCTCTTGTACCCGAAACAAGCGCACTACCAAGCTGTGCTACGGCCCGATGTCAAAATCATACCGAACGAGATTGGTAAGACAAGGGAAGCAGAACTCCCAACTCTCCAGCCCTCGTTCCGCTTTTCCTTGGCCAGCGCTATCGCCCCTTCGCCAGTTGCTTCGCACGTTGGATCGCCGCAATCGTCGCCTTCTCCGCCAGTGACCTCAGCCCCGGCTGCATCGCCTTCAACCCCGCTTCGGTTGTTCCGCCGGGACTCGCCACCGCCGCACACAGCTCCCCCGGCTTGATCCCTTCCCGCACCAGGATCGCCGCCGTTCCGAGCATCGTCCGCGCCGCCAGCTCTTCCGCCACCTTCGGCGCCACTCCCGCCCGCACCGCCGCATCCGCCAGCTCCTCCGCCCACTTCGCCATGAACGCCGGGCCCGAACCGCTCAACGCCGTCACCGCATCCATCTGCTCCTCGTCCACCTCGAGGACATGACCACCGGCCGCAAAGATCTTCCTCGTCGCCTCGAGGTCCGCCTTTGTTGCGCCGGGACCTGCACAAATCGCCGTCACTCCCTCATTTTGCCGCAGCGCCTGATTCGGCATCGCCCGCACCACCCGCGCTTTCGACCCCGCCTCCCTCGCCAGCGCGGTAGTCTCCACCCCCGCCAAAATCGAAATCAGGAGAAAGGAACCTTGGCGCGACTTCAGCCACCCCGCCGTCTCCTTCAGCATCTTCGGCTTCACGGCCAATAGCACCGCCTCCGGCTCGCCCAACTCCGCTGCCTTCGCCACTAGCTTCATCCCGGAAAGGTGCTTCGCCAGCGCCCCGCGCACCTTTTCGTCCGGCTCGCAAACCTCCGCCGTCACCGGAAGCTTCGCCCGATGCATCATCGTGAGGATCGCCGATCCCATCCTCCCCGCGCCGAAAACCGCCAGTTTCATGCGATCGGGATAGTTAACTCAAACGCGGGGATGCGGACAACCAACGCGTGACCCTGCTCGTCCTTGGCCAAATAGGCACCCTCCGCCTCACTGTCGCTGTCCACCAAGTGATAACTGTTGTAATGGAACTGGTCCCCGGGGGTGAGCCTCGGGAACTGGCCCACCACACCGTCCCCCTCAATGACCGTGCGGTGTCCCTGCGCATTTTTTACAATCCATTTGCGGCCGGTGACCGTGACCGCGTGCGGGCTGTCATTATGGATGGTGATGTAATAGACGAACTGGTGCGGCCGGTCCGGCGGGCCCGATGCCCCCGGCACATACTCCACCCGGTCGACACTCACCCACAAACCTTTGGGGAGCTCCCCCTTGGTAGCCATGATTCCCTTCTCCCCCTCTTCCCCGCCCCCCACAAGGCCAATCTTCCCTCCCGGCCGTCCGAAAAGCCCCGAAAGTCCGGCCACCCAAACCGAGGATTAAAGGCCGGCGGTCACCCAGGATTCCGCCGCGATTTTTTTCCACTTTCGGTGCGGTTCCGTCAGCAGCGGTTCCGCCTCGGGATGCTGCGCCAAAACCTTCTCGTAAAGCCTCACTGCGTGCACCGCCTCTTCCCGGCTCGCCTCCCCGATCGGCGCCGGCAACACCGCCAGCACACTGCTTTTTCCAATCACCGATTGCAGGGAACCGTCCTGGGCCAGAACCTCCAGCACCTCAGGTTTAATTTCCACTTGGGCGGCTTCCCGCAGCTGCAGGAGAGGCTGAGGCCCGCTCCGCACCAAAATCAGTTTGGGCCCGGAAAACGCGGCGGGTTTGGGTTCTTCCTGCAAACCGGCCGAGGTGGCCACCGCTGCCATCTTCGGTTCCCGCTTCGGCGACGGCGCCACCACCAGACTGCCGCTGACCATCTCCCCGGTAGCCTGATGAATCTCCGCCCGCTCCCCGATCGCCAGAAAAAATCCAACTTGGGCGGCGATTTCCGGGGAAAGATCCGTGCGGGAGGATCGGCGTCCAAATATCCCGTCCACCAGCCGCCCCGTCCGAGTCTCGGTCTGAAAATTCCGGGCAAACATCTCGGCCTGCTCCTGCTCCACCCGGATGTGGATCTTCAGAGCCTCGGTGCCTTCCCGGTTGGTGGTCGCTTGGAACCAAACATGGCCCAAGTCCGCCGCCGTCAGGTTCGGCCGCGGCTCAATCTTGAAAAGCCGCACCTTGATCTTCTCCCCGACGAATTTCATCGGGGCGGAATAGTACCGTTCCGCCGAAAAGGGATCCTTGGCACCCCCGTTCGCCCATCCGTCTATCCCCGCCAAAAAGGCGAAAAGCACCATAAGTCGAAGAAGATTCGGTTGCATCTGCCTAATGTAATAGGTTGATTAGCAGATACCTCCAAATGTTTTTAGCCAAGTTTGCCTAGATAAGCAGATTCAGCCTCTGATCCGCTGACAATGTGAATTTTCGCGGTTTGCTTAAGTGCTTCCCCAAACCCCCCAATGGCAACCCCCCCTGGGTTCTGGCCTGCGCCCGACTTCGAGATAACAGCTCCGCCCGCGGCTTTCGCCGGCCATCAGCGGACCGCGGCCAACCGAAACACCGGTTCCCTGCCCTCCGCCAGCTCCAACCAGGCAAACGACCTTGGCGCACCCTTGTTGGCCAAGCCGGCCGGCCCAGGATTGAGAAAACGTGTCTCCTCCACTTTTTGATCCCGCGGCACATGGGTATGGCCATGAAGCAAAAACTTCGCCCCCGCCGGGGCATGGCCCGGCGGGATATGGACCAAATGAAAGTGGTGGCCGAAGCGCTCCAGCTCCACGCTCATCGGCCAGTCCGGTTGGTTGTCCTGATTTCCCCGGACAACAAAGACCTTGGGACCAAGATCCTGGATGATGTTCAGCGTCGCCTGCTCGCAGACATCGCCAAGGTGCCAGATTTCATGGGCCTGCCGGATGGCTTCGAGCAACGCGGCAGGAAGCCGGTCGTGGGTATCTGCGATAACGGCGATGCGAAGCGAACCGGCCACCTAGCGGACGTGCGCCACGGAAAGCACTGGGCGAACCTT
>Ga0194115_10007753_pt1 | contig 10572 bp, 12 predicted proteins | sample TA2MahsurfametaG_3_FD_148656 | JGI IMG/M metagenome (GOLD analysis project Ga0194115, IMG submission 148656) | Freshwater microbial communities from Lake Tanganyika, Tanzania - TA2015002 Mahale S4 surface | ecosystem: Environmental > Aquatic > Freshwater > Lake | place: Tanzania: Lake... | reverse complement strand
TGCATATCCCAAACATGCAAGAAATCATCTGGGTCAATAGTTTGCGCTAGACAGCGAACAAAGATTTTAGGTCTATATTCTTTGGGTACTTGTTTACGTATATATTCAAGACTATCAATGCCGCTAGTATACATATCTTCAAAATAGATAATATCATCACTAGTGACTAAACCTTCCTTCATCATCTTTACAAGATTAGCCATTTGTGTAAGGCTGTAATGTGTGCGACCATGTGCATCCAGCACTTGACCAGTGACTATGTTTTGATCACTTGATAATGTCAAGCCAGGCACTAACACATAATCGATATCTCGCCTTTTAAAAACTGCTTCATTCCAATCTTGTAACTGTAATGTGTATCGTGCCTTATAAGGCTCTAAGCCCATATAAAATAATTTACGCATTCATTCTCCTATACGGCAAAAGGGGGAATAAACCCCCTATCGCTATTATAACTACATCATGCTTGCTTTGCATCAACAGCCCAGTTATCTTTTGCTGGTTTTCCTGCTACAAATTTACAAAACTGACGATAAGCAAAACTACGCTGACTGTATAGCTCAGACTCGTCAAACTTATACCCAAAGTCGCGGCAGAAATCAAGATACTTTTCTAGGTCATCAAAAATCTGACTCACGCGATTTTCTTTTCTGTTTTCTAATTTAGCCATTACTAGCTCCTATTCTACAAGTTAAACACAAATCATTATATAATATTTTACACTTATATAACAACACTTTAGGCACAATTAGATCACCATGTTTTGACTGGGTCTAGCTGTGTTATACACGATAGTCGCACCGTTCTCGCCATCTTCCGAGACTGTGATTTCGATATCGCGGTTTGGATAACGACTAGCGATAGCCTCATATAAATCATCGCTAATCATTTCGCAACTCTTATAGTCAAGTGACAATACACCTTGGTCGCCACTATACAATCCTTCAATCCATCTTTTGAACTGTATGAATTCCACATCTCTGTCGTTATGGAATACTTGTATGGCAATATTAAAATGAAAAATATGCCTATGAGGATAGCCCAAAAACGATACATCATACTTATCTCCAGTCTTTAGTTTAGGATCGTCTAATGCTGCAGGGTATTTGTGAATACCTTCTTTGCGAAATGTGACCCAGATCATGCGTTTAGCCTGATCTTTGACGCGATTTCTTTTTTCTGCTAGTGCTTGTTTATGTTGTTCCATATTAATAGTTCCTATTAACGTTCATCATCGTAACCAACTCGCTCATGTTCTTCTTCCCATTTGAGTCTACGCAATCTACGCAAATCATTGATGATCTGTCCCATTCTGCTCATTTCTTTAAGGTCTTTTTTATCTGTACCTTGTTCTAATTGTTTGAGTTTTGCTTCTAGTATCCGTATCTGATTATCGTAAGCCATATTAATTCTCCAGATTCAAAGACATTAAATCGTCACTATCCTCTATATCTTCTTCATCATCGCTTGATGATTTGTCTATTGTAAACAACTGATCAAACATTGTCAATGCATTTACTGTCCGTTTGCCGCTGTATCCCTGACTACCGCTTTTCATCTGCATCCAAAATTTATCATACTTATCGATCAATTCTAAACTTGTCTGCCTATCTTTTAATGAGAAAATCTCGTCAACTATTTTACCGAAATGAATCTTCTCAAAAGTCTCATTCATGACCATCTTGGGTATAACACCCATATCATATTGACGATTCGCTTCTTGAACTGCTGTGATATGCTGATAGACATTATGTGCTTGCAATAATGTATAACTCAATGTATCCCAACTAGTCTTAGTTTCTTTACCATGCGCACCCAAGAAACCTACACCACGATAGCAAAGGTCCTTGATGTACATACGGTCAGTGATAGGGCTATCTTGGAAAGATTCGTGTATACCATCAGCCAATACAGCATCGCTGAACTTACGATTATCAGTAGCATAACTCTTTTTCTCAGCAGTCTTCTCCATGCTATAAGACCACTTTTTGTTATGTTCGATATTGTTCTGGAAGTATGCTAGCCCCTTTGCCGCGCTATAGAACGGACTCGCACAGTCAAATGTGATACGCAAGTTTGGATTGTGATATTTGCGAATCGCTCGTTGGATATCGCTAAACAACACAGCGTATTCTAATATGCTAGTACCAAGACAGTGAATCAAATCATGCTTACCAGGTTCAAGCAATCCATCGTGTATGATATTGACAAGGCGCTTCAACATCAAATGAATATCGATCTTATTCTGCCCACCGAAAGCCCAACCATTGAAATGATTCTTAGGAAAGATTTTAGGATCACAGTATTTCTTCATCTCATCATACCATTGATCACTTTGAGTATGAGTCAAGCCCTGCAACACATTTAAAAATAAACATTCACCGCTGCGGTTGTTGATGAAGTATTCGTTATTGATATGAGTGGCTTTGACTGCATCATCAATCGTGCGTATACCATGCTTGTCATAGAGATGTTGATTACGAATAGTTTGTGAGGGTACATCAAGACACATACCATAGTCCATATATGTATCCATCCACTTTAATACAAGTTGACGCTGTTTCATAGCCTTAGGACAATTACTGTCTTTCCAGTCCGCTGGCCACTGACCCTTCATGATCTGAAAGCCACCGCTATCACCTAGCATGAATGTACCGCGCTCACGCTTACGAATGATGCTTTCAGCAGGGTCATCTACATTAATATCTAGGTTAGCATGACCTGCTGAATAAAGGCCCCACTTGTAAGTGTATAGACCTTTCTTGCTGTTCAAGAAATTCAAGCATTCAACATCACCATTAAATCCCTGTGGGATCCTCGATTGTTCAAAGTAAACTTGACCTTCACGCTGCTTTCCCAAGCCTGTGATAAAGAAACTACTCATGGCGGGCAAGAACAATGCCCAATCGTTCTTATGCTGAATTGATAGATTCATCTTGTACCAATTTAATTATGATATCTAATTTCTGTTTAGCATCTTTTATGGCTGGATATTCTTTAGCAAGTTTTTCGATGCGCTTGTCTTCAATCATCTTTTTCTTAGCCCACTCTAATACGTCCTTAGTTTGCTCATCGCATGATAATTCAATACTGTTATCGATCTTATACCAACCACCACTATTATTATCACATACCTCAAATTGTTTATAATTTCCGTTCCAACGCACTTGCCCGCTCTGAGCTGGAAGTAGATATTCTCTATCTACCTGCCAGACAATGGGCTTATGTTTTGAATGGATCTTAATCATTTCGCCTGTGCTGGCAGGAGATAACGATAAGTAGCAAGCCCGCTATCGACTGTGATCTCAGCCGCACCCTGATCACTGATGCGAACAGTTTTCTCGCCCGGCAGATCCATGATAGCCAAGAATACCTTGACTGGCCACTGCCACGCACGACCAAGCGTACCACTCACGCCTGAATGAAATACAAAGTTGCCACTATGAGTTGAAGCATCACCGAAATAAATTTTCAGATCATTCTTATCAGTCTTAGTCACAAAGTGTACTTCTTCGCTATTTGCGCTAGCCTGTTTCTTTAATCGCATGATACCAGCTATAGTAGGCTCAAATTCAACATCCCACTTTGCGCCCTTGAATGTAAAGTTTTTAATCTTCTCTTCAACAATTAGCTTGCTCATCAATCTATAATCGTTGATGAAGTCACCTACCTTAGTCTCGAAATGAATCGCGCTGGGTACGCCATCTTTGTTATTCGTTACATTGATCTTAGCATTGTCATCATAATCATCAAAACTAAGAATAGTCTTTAGTTTGCTAAGATTAGGCATACCGAACACACCTACGAAATCTGCTAAAGGAGCCTTCAATGTGCCCTCTACGACAACGCTTTTATCTTCTGCTACTGCTGTTATGACAGTTTGCTTATCTGTGCCAACGATCTTGACAAGGTCGATGACGCCAAGTCCATGTGTATATTGAATCAAATCTTGTAAATTGTCCTTCATGTTTTGCCTCTCGTAAGTTATTTAGGAACACCTATAGTGTATAATAGTGGATTTTATTGTGTAAGTCAAGTTTTGTTTAACCGAAACTAAACAAATCATCGAATGTTGAATTTGTATCGGTACTACCTTTAAGGTCCCAACGCAATACACCTAGAAGATTATCGATCTTTTTGTCTACTAATGTGGCTTCCATAGCGCTATCATCAAATGGAAGTTCTGTGAACCAAGCAGGAAGTCTTAGTTCATCTGTTGGGTAAGCGATACTAGTGAAACCAATTGGATTAGACTTTAGTTTACATACTATGACCTTCATGCCATCTACCATTTTCATGCTATAGTTGTCACTATTGACTCTGCGCAGATAGTTCCAATTTAATGCAGCACGAACATGTCCGGGCATGTTTGCTTTTCCTGTTTTACTGTTTGATTCTAATTCGCCATACATCGTCAAATTATTGACAGATTTAGGGCTACCCTTAGTCCAACTATCTTGCCTGCCAAGTTCTATCTTAAATTGTTTGATGCGTTCGATCACATCCTCTTTAGTCTTGCCATGAAGTACCATTTCTAGTACTTCAAATAAAAAGTCTTGCACATAGCGTGGAGTATCAGCACGTTTCAAGTCAAGACCCATTGCCTTAATCTTACCTAATTTGCCATCACTATCTAATCGCTTACCTTCTTTGTCAAAGATATTCACGGCGTAACGCTTCTTTGTGATGAACAAACCACGATCACTTATCAATTCACGACCAGCCTTGATCACACACATTCTTCTAGGCACATGGAACGCCCTTTCCATGAAACTTGGAAAACTTTCATTTGCTTGTTCTGCAATATTATCATATAGTTGAACACACAGTTCCTTAGTCCACTCCATATCTCCATTATCAACTTGTTGCTTAAGTGTGGGCCAAACACTGAAGTAACAACTGTCAGTATCGCCATATACGATAGCATCACCATAGAAATCATATTTGCCTGTGACGATCTCATTGATTTGCGCACTCATGTGTTTAACAATTTGACGACCGCTAAGTGTTACGCTCTGACCTATGCGCTTGTCAAAGAATCTACAATGTTCGTTCAACAACGCACCATAAGCACTATTCAATAAAATCTTACGGACTAACTGTCGTTTATCCCAATATTCTATATCTTGTTTTGTCTTTGATTCTTTTAGTTTTTTCTGCATGTCCTTACGATCACTATACCAGCGCGTCAATAATCCAGGAATCACGCCCTCACTATCTGACCTAAAGATAGTACCATTAGCACTAAGCATATATGGCTTGTTACTGTCAAATATTAATTTCCATACTTCTGCTGCGCTCATTTCCGTACTGTCGCCATCTTCGAAATCGACTGTAAGCATAGTGCCGCGCTCTTGTTTCATGATGGCTTCGTATTCTAGTGTACCGAACAAGCCTTCCCAAAGTAACGAACTCATCTCAAGGTCATCTTCTTTATCATAATTTCGTTTTTCGCTAGCGAGTTTCCTTGCCTTGTCTGTTAGATATTGTTCAGTCAATGTCTGGCGCACTTGACCCACGATTGTTTCTGGAGCCATGTTCAATGTACGGATAGCACTGGGATACAGACTGTTGATGTCAACTGCGCCTACATATTCATGTATGCCTTTCTTAGGCACAGCGACATATGCCCCTGCTGCTGATATATCGCCATCGCTGATATTTTTCTTTTTATCAGGAACCATCATACCGCGCTCATGGGCTTCGTTCATGATAGCCATCTCAATCATAGCCACAGAGCCCATTACAGTTGGGATCAATACCGTATTCTCATGCGCTAGCGCGTTAGCAAGATCAAGGAACTTGAGTTTATTATGAATCTTAACAAGCAACATCGTATCCTGACGATTATATTCTAAGAACTTTTTAAAGTCTTTATTGTATAATTGATCTAATGTGCCTTCGTATTGAGTCTTGCGCTCACCGACTTCCATCTCACCGATACTATCGAGGCTATAACTATGTCGGCTCTCATAATTGTACTTCTTATACAATTGTAGATAGTCCATGTGTATACGACCAACTAAGTCAAATGTAGTTTCTTCCTTACCAAATCTTTCATATTTTCTTGGCTTTGGCATCTGTCCTAGCAAACAAAATTTTCGTGTGTCATCCTTACTCATAACCCTAGTCACACGATTGACCATGTAGGGTATATCGTATCCTTCTGAGTTCCAACCAGTGAGAACGTCTGCGTCTTTAATTAATTCAAAGAATGTTTCAAACATCTCAATCTCAGACCTAAACAAGATAGTGTTAGAAAAATCTTGTGTGAGATCCTGTATAGTTTCATCGCTCATATGTTTGGGAGCGATAGCTAGCGTTACAAGCGTATCTTGCCAGTCCAAGTACATTGAGATAGATATAACTGCATTGAACGGGTCACTAGTGGGGCTGAACCCTTTCTCCGGGTCAAAGTCTACCTCAATGTCAAAGAATACTGTATGCAGTTTTGGAGGCTCACTGTTTAAGTAGTTTTCACTTAAACAACGAAACACCACATTTATATCTGATTCATACAGTTTCTTATTGCTATGGATACGTTTTTCTTTTTCAAACTCGCTGCGTTTTCTTGTGCTAAAGCGAGATAATGATTCGCCAAATATGCTACGATATTTGCCTTTAGGATCTGTAAAATAGAAAATATAGTTGGCAGGATATTCGTTGTATGTGCGCTTGCCGTCTGGCGTTCGTTCTACAACAAATATCCTATCACTATCTTTATCATGTATCGCGTCAATATACGACATTAAATACCTTTAAACAGTCCATAATCTGATCAAGCCAACAGTATCAATAGTGCTTAACAACAAATAGTTCGCCAACATACCAAAAGATTTTCTAGTCCATGCGGCCCATGCATACATGATACAACCACTTATCCAAATTGGATATAATATAAAGAATGGAGGATTGGGGACAGTAAAGGCTAAACTAAGACTACAGCCAACGCTGATAGCCCATGCCAACAACTCTACAGAAAATCGTATACGGTTTGATGCCCAATCCTCTTTTATCCATTCAAAAATGCCATAAAATAAATCGTTCATTATATGATCCTAGTAACTTACTTTATATAATTATCAAATCTTTGTACGAACGAATTATAACTTATAATCCTCATTGTTTAAAAAGACCTTTACCCAAACTATAATCATACTTAACATGATCAACACGCTGAGTAAAGGTTTTTCGTGTGTCATCAGTCTGTTGATTGATCAATATCGCAAAATTACCATCGCTAACCACAGTCAATATACCTACTGGCAAATTGCTAGGATAACTAACTTCTTTGAAGTTGCCTTTGCAATCATTCAAAAGAATCCTAGTAGGCATCGCATTGTCATGGTAATTTACCTGACCCCTATGTAACAAAATGTCTGCACACTTATCATTGTTGACATCAACATATTCAATCGTATCATAATGAGTATAGTTCTTGCTAGACACATGGGCAAAATTAGTACGTGATTTAGTCTCATCAGTGAATCCATTACCGTTATTGATCAAGATTTGCAATATAGCGCCACGATAATAAATCACTTCCTGCTCTGTCTGATCATGCTCTGTAGCAAGAGAAATGATATCTTTTTTCCCGTCATTGTTTATATCTGCTATAATAGTGTCTAAATGTATGCTACCTAGTTCCATATATTTCTTATCATTTATATCCTTCTTATATGCCACTCCTGCTTTATATGGACCTATCGGTAGTTCAATCATCCTAGAGTGTGAGAAATTACCCGCGCCGTCATTCAGAAGCACTATGCTAGTTTTAGTGCCTGACATAGCCATCAACGCCAAATCCATATGACCATCGTTGTTAGCATCGATCATCGCGCTTGAAGTGAAAAACATATTTTCCCATTTCTTAGGAGAGAGGTCTGGGAATCTCTCTAAAACATTTTTATCATGGCCAAACAAATTACTAGCAAATCTATTATGGTTTACTTTGAAGTTACCTGTGCTATCTCCCATGATGAAAAAAGGATCTGAGAATACAAGCGAGGCAACGAATGCATCGGGTAAATGATCGCCATTGATATCACCGATGCTAACATGATGCGCGAACGCATTTACGTTATTGTTGATCTTAGCCAACTTATACCCATTAGGTGTATACGTTAATACCTGAGAAAACTCGCCTGTATACCCTGACTGTGCAGGTAAGCCATTGATATAAGGATCCTGACCTGACGTTGCTACAAATATATCTATACCGCCATCACCGTTGAAGTCAGCTGCCACGATCCTGTTTACCATAACAGGGCTGTACCCTTCTGGAAAGATAGACTTGTCCTGTTCGAATCCACCGCTTGGCTTAGCGATAAAAAATCTAACTGGGCTAGAACCAGTAGTCACAGCACTAAATGCTGATATTGGATCATATCTAAGAAAGATATCTTTCAGTCCATCTTTGTTAAAGTCTGCTATGACCCAACGGGGATTAAGGCCGCCGTCTCCTGCATCATATGAGATGCCCGTATATACAGTTAATGGGTCTTTACTGACAGTCTGAGGAGTGGGCGCAGTGTTAGTTACTGTAGCAGTATCAGAGCCTCCCCCACCGCATGCTGCGACAAGAATGCTGACCGCTATGCTGACCGATAAATTACGCATACCCGAACCTCAGGGGCAGTTAAACATAGTATTATAATAACAGATCCGGGTATGCGTTGCAAATAGCATCTACCCAATTTATCTAGGCTTTAGAGAGTCTTGCCTACAGTCTCTAAAATAGTGTTTAGTTCTTCGTTTTCTTTATTAGTCTCACCCAAACGACTCTTAAAGGCTACACGAATAGCCTTCTTTAATATGCTGGGCTTGATCTCAAGTTCATCAGCAATGGCCTTGACAGTATCGGCTAGGCCTTCTTGCAAAGTCTGGACCTCTTGCATGACAGCCATACCTTCGTTAACAAGTTGTGTTAATTTGATCTTGGCCTCATTATTGAAAGTTCTATTGGACATAAAATCTCCTGTAGTAATCAAGTAAAGACTAAGTATATAGGAATAACGCAAATAAGTCAAACATTTTACGAAGGGATTTTGTGTTATTGGGCAAACCCATAATAAATACCATATGAAACCTAGAGTAGCGATATTCTTGCATCATCCCGAATGCTCCGCACATTGCGCTGTGGGCATGTATGAAGCGTTATCCAACGATTTTGAAGTCGAACTTTTCCATACCCATCAGATCAAAAACAACATATTTAAAAAAGCAGATATAGTAGCGTTTCCGGGAGGTATAGGAGATAGCGATACTTTTTTAAAATTTCTTGCGCCCAAAGCTGATTATATAAGGGAAGCAGTATATTATGGAAAACGCTATCTAGGTATATGCATGGGAGCATATTGGGCTGCGCATCGTTACTTTGATATAGTAGAAGGTTTTGATGCTGTACAATATATCAAAAGACCCTATTCAGGTATACGCAGATCCTTCGGGACCACAGTACCTGTTACATGGAATAAAAACAAAACAGATATGTATTTCTACGATGGGTGCGCATTTATAGGCAATGAAAGAAAATTTAGTACGATTGGAAGATATAAAAATAATGATCCCATGGCAATTTTGCAAAATAACATAGGATTGATCGGGTGTCACCCCGAGAGTATGAAATCATGGTATGATCTCAAGAGCATTAAAGACAAATGGCACAAGTATCATCATCACAAACTATTGTTAGACTTCACAAAGAAGTTGCTTAACAATATTTGATTCGTAAAAAGGTTAATTCTTCGTCAGGGATAAAAATCAATAAATCATTGTTTTCCTTAGTAGCCTTAGATTTATAACCTTTACTTGATAATAATATAGCGAGTTTTTTATTTAATAATTTGGTATCAGGATGAAAGGGAAAATCGCTACCTGTTGCTTCACGAAACAACGGCATGACCTCATCATACCACTTGTCTTGCATCCAATCGAACAACCAACGATTTTTATTAAGGGCAATTAGCATCTAATACAAGTCTTTTAATGACCTTTTCGATACCTGGATTGACATGATATGCGTGAGGTACCAGATGTTTGCGGATATAGTTACGCATGAAAGTATCATCATGGTTGCTTAAATCTTCGATCCAATACAAGTCTTTCCTCTTGCACCAGTCAATTAGTTCTTGTTTAGGATTAAGCAAGAAAGGTCTTATGACATTTTTTCTTTGATAGGGAATTATCTTACTATCTCCGTGAATGCTAGACCAAAGATAGGTTTCGATACAATCATTTAGATGATGCGCGGTCACTACCGTCTCAAACTTTTCCAAGAATTTATAACGCTCATCGCGCCAGTGTTCCTCAAGGCTTTTCTTAGCAGGTCTGTTTTTATTAATATAGCCTACGTTAAGTTTGATACTCCTACCCTTACAGAATTCTGTAACAAACTTGTAGGCCCTTTCGCTGTTTTGAGTATCATGATGGAAGAACGCACAACTTACATTATGATTGCGCTTAAGGAAATCTACAGCAGCAACGCTATCAACGCCGCCGCTGAATGCTACAGTAATATTTCTGGGCAGTTTTTTCAGTAACCTAATCATATACTTAGATTAACAGAAAAAA
>Ga0194115_10007752_pt1 | contig 10573 bp, 18 predicted proteins | sample TA2MahsurfametaG_3_FD_148656 | JGI IMG/M metagenome (GOLD analysis project Ga0194115, IMG submission 148656) | Freshwater microbial communities from Lake Tanganyika, Tanzania - TA2015002 Mahale S4 surface | ecosystem: Environmental > Aquatic > Freshwater > Lake | place: Tanzania: Lake... | reverse complement strand
GGTGGCAGAAAATATCAAGTTTTCAGCGTCAATTCCAACGTATTAATTAATCTGACTGACTCTGCAGCAACAAGCGTTAGTGGTTCTGCGTTTGTTCAGCAAGGTCCAAAGTATATTGCCAACGTTGCAGTTTCTGATAATACTTACACAATTCAAAGAGTGTTTGGTGTTGATAGAGACGAGAAAGCAAACGTTTCTGGTGCTGCTAGTGCTAATGCAAATGCTGTTTGCCACACCGGTTGGGTTTACATTCAAGAAGTTGGTGGTAGAGTAAGAGGCGAAGTTCTTGTAGCAATGTCTAAGAACTTTAATGCCAATGCTACTGGCAACCTGCATGTGTTTGCTGACGCTAGCGACAACGCAACATTCCCTCAGACTCGTAATGAGGGTGGCTTGCCCAACAATAATTAATGGCTGATGCAAAAGTATCTGAACTGGTCTCTGCCACCTCTTTAGGGGGCAGCGACCAGCTCTACGTTGTACAATCCAATACTAGTAAGAAGATAACAGCTGCAACGCTTTTTGCAAATGCGGCTAATGTTGTTTTATCTGGCAATACTACTTTTGGTGGATCACCACAAACACTTGGTGCTCCTGGTATCATTAATATCAATACACCAATCACTCAGCTCTCTGCTGATGCAATTGGTGGCACACTTCAAATTCCTAGTGGAGCAAATGGTCAGGTAAAATTTTTAGTTATGACTTCCACGGCTGGTGGGTCATATACAATTAATAACGCAAATATTTCAGCTAACGCTAATGTGGTGTTTAGTTCTGCTGGACATACTGCTCAGTTGTTATTTACTAACAGTAAGTGGTTTGTTGTTGGAGGTACGGCAAACGTAACCTATTAAAATGCACTATGAATTGACTGAAGACAATTTTGTCTTATATGCTATGAAACACTATGATAATCCACACTGCAAAGGGTTGATTGAGTTTCAAGAAGATCTTAAAAGATTTAGTTACTTAAAAAGACTATTTAAAAAGTACAAACCTGGATCACAGTTTAAAGAGAGATTAATACTAAATCATATTGTTGTGTTGAACAATTTATTTGGTAGTGCTACAGTAACGATGTTGTTTTTTAAGATTGAAGAGCCAAGTTGGCCTCAGCTTAAATCGTTTTTATTGTTTTTAAATCTGATGCCACCAGATAATTTGTTGATAGAACACGATCAAATGGTATTAGATTCTTTAGGAAATATTTAAATGGGTCGTTTCATAGATTCTGTAATTGCTCTTAGAATTCTAAGATTACTTACAACGCCTTTTGATAAAACTGATGCGTTTAAGTTTGGTATTATTGATGCTAAGGGTAAAGAGCTCAAAAGAATGTCTCAACTCAACACGGTAGATGAGAGAGACGCTTACACCATTCTTCATAGGATGGTTTTTAGACTTAAAAAAATTGTTGAGAAAGTACCTATTGAAAATAAGAAGTTAGCTTCTTATGCTGCTGCTTTAGCTCTCGTCAAGGAGCATGTAGAGCTAAATAAAGAACCGATTGATTTAGAATCGTTGTATCTCGAGAAACTTAACAGCAATATAAGTGAAGAGAAGTTAGTTGTAGAAGAGTTTTTGAATGAAGACTACACGTTAACATTTAAACAATTCTTAGACGAAGAAGTGCCAGCCAACAATGCTGGCACACCTGGTGTAGCAGGTTTTACACCAGAGACTGTTGGAGTTTCAAAGAAGGCCCAAAAAAAGCATACTCAAAAAAAGAACATCTTTAGGAGATCGTAATGGAAATTATTATTATTCTTGTTGTAGCAGCTGCTATTGGATATTTCATTTATAAAAACACTACACCCAAAGCACTAGAGTTTCTTGATGTGAACAAAGATGGCAAAGTCGATGCAAAAGATGCAAAGTCAGTAGCTGATGTGAATAAGGATGGTAAAGTGGATGCACAAGATGCAAAAGCAGCAGTCACTAAAACCAAGACTGCGGTCCAAAACAAGACCCAAAGAAGAAACAAATCTAATGGAAACCGCACGCAGCACTAAATCCAACGGAACAGCTGACACCAAGGCCCGTATTTCAGTTCTAGAGAATAACGTGGCCTACATCACTACTAGTGTAGAGAAGCTAGAGACCAAGATTGATGGTAACTACGCTACCTTGCATTCCCGCATCAGTGACCTTCGTGATGATCTAAGAAGTGACTTTGAAAACAAGCAACAGCGGATTATTGATAAACTTGAAGAGCACAACAGAGGTTCTATAGAGAATAGCGATAAGCTCAACGAGAGAATATCGCACATCGAAATGTGGCGTTGGATGATTATGGGTGGTGCATTGGTTTTAGGTTACGTGTTAGCACACGTTAAGTTAGAAAACTTATTCTAGTTGTAAATCCCCTCGTTAAGTAGTATACTCTAAGCCTCACTTAAGGCTTATTATGTCTATTTTTCTTGACACAAAATACCTCACACTACTGAGTAGTCGCCTACCTCTTTTTAAAAAGAAGAGTGAAAATACTTACAACTGTAGGTGCGTTATCTGTGGCGACTCGGCTAAAAAAGTAAACAAAGCAAGAGGGTATTTCTTTCCAAATAAAGACAGCTTGATGTACAAGTGCTTTAATTGCGATGCTTCAATGTTCTTTAGCACGTTTCTAAAGCAACAAGACAATATGCTTTATCAACAATATAGTTTTGAAAAGTACACCGAAGGACAACCACTTAAGCTCGACAAAGAGGCAGACATTAAGTTTAAGCAGCCTGAGTTTAAATCCACTGAAAAAAGACTTATTGACAAAATACTCGAGCGAGTGGATCAGTTACCAGATGATAACGAAGCGGTGTTATTTTGTCAGAAGAGGATGATTCCAAAGGATAAATTCAACAGAATTTATTTTATTAGTAACATTAAAAATATAGTACAACTCAGCGATAAGTACAAAGAGAGTATTAAGACCGAAGAGCCAAGACTTGTTCTTCCGTTCTTTAATGAATCTCATCAGCTATCTGGTGTTACGTGTAGAGCTTTGAGAGGTGAAGCACTAAGGTACATCACTGTTAAAGTAAAAGACCACGATCCACTAATCTTTGGTTTAGAAGAAGTAGACAAGACAAAAGATGTCTATGTGGTGGAAGGTCCAATCGACAGTTTGTTTTTAGATAACGCTATTGCGATGTCCGGGATAGCATTGTCTCGTGTTGAGTTGTCATCTATAGACAAAGATAAACTTGTTATAGTGTTTGACAATCAGCCAAGAAATTCAGAGGTTTGCAAGGCGTTAAAAAAGGCTATAGACGGAGGATACAAGGTAGTTATATGGCCACAAGCAATTGAAGAGAAGGACATCAATGACATGGTTCTAGCCGGCAAGAATGTAAAGAAAATAGTTAAAGAAAACACTCATTCTGGTCTGCAAGCAGTAGCAAAATTTGTTAGTTGGAAAAGAGTATGAAAGTAAAATTAATTAGTTATTCACAACATGCATTTGATCCTGCATTACAGGATGAAGTAGAGCAAAATGTAATGAATATGCAAGAGCTCGTAGCATATTGCGCAAGAGTATCAAATCCAAGTAATCAAAACAACAAAGAGACGTCAGAAAAACTAATTAAATACTTAATAAAACATCAGCATTGGTCTCCCTTAGAAATGGTAAGTGCTTGCTTAGAGATTGAGACAACTAGGGATATCGCTAGACAAATTTTACGCCATCGATCGTTTAGTTTCCAAGAATTCTCTCAGCGCTATGCGGATCCAGTAAAAGAGTTGGAGTTTGAATACAGAGAAGCTCGTTTGCAAGACGATAAGAACAGACAAAACAGTATAGATACAGATGATAGAGAACTAAAAAGATTTTGGTTAGAGAAACAACAACACATAATTAGAGAAGCAAAAGCAGCATACACCTGGGCAATTGTAAACGGTATTGCTAAAGAGCAAGCAAGAGCTGTATTGCCTGAAGGATTAACAGTTTCGAGGATCTATATGAACGGAACCTTGAGATCTTATATTCACTATATACAGCTCCGGAGTGATAATGGAACACAAAAGGAACACCGTGAGATTGCCTTAGCTTGCTGTAAAGTTATTGCTGATGTTTTTCCACTTGCTAAAGATTTAATAGGAAATAAATAACTAATGTTTGCTGCGATTAGATTAATACTCATAGTTGTTATTCTTGCTGTGTTGGCTGGTGGTGCTTGGTACGTGACTGGCATGAGAGCTCAGCTTGCAGTATCAGAAGCCAACAACAAAAAACTAGAAGATGCAGTAACAGCTCAGCACTCGCTGATAGATCAAATCAAAAAAGACGTATCGCTCGTACAAGAAGCAAATCAAAAGTTAAATACAACGATTCAAGCTCAGAACAAAGATTTAAACTCACTTCAAAATAGATTTAACACAAATGCCGATGGCTCACAAAGAGACATTGGCAAGATTGCAGTAGCCAACCCATCTGGTATCGAGAGAGCAATCAATAGAGGCACAGTTAATGCCATTCGTTGTTTAGAGATTGCATCTGGCGCACCATTAACCCCCGAAGAACGAAATGCAAAGACACCATCTGAAATTAATAAAGAGTGTCCAGCAATAGCAAACCCAAACTATGTTCCTACAAAATAAAATAACTAAATTACTACTATTGCCAATCCTAACTATAAGCCTTAGTGGCTGTGCTTCGTTTAGTCTTTTTGGTAGTTCACCAAAACCACTAGAAGTTAGGACAAAAGCAGAAGAAAGAACAAAACTCAACTTAGGTTCACCCGAGCCGTTGAATCTTAAAAGTCCTAGATGGACAATTATAACTAAAGAAAATCAAGAGCAGGTTTGGAAAGACTTAGAGCATGATCAAGTGGATCCCGTTTTGTTTGGTCTGACAGATCAAGGATATGAAACACTGTCAATAATGATTGCCGAATTGAGAAACTACATAAACACACAGAGACTAGTAATAGAGCAGTACAAAAAATATTACGAACAACAAGACGACGAAGCAAAAACAACAAGTAACAAGTAATCGGAGTTTTTTATGACACCTGGAATTGTCCATGGTATTGAGGTAGACTATTCTCGCGACATTTTGTTTGATGACTTAGGTATTAAACGTTTGCAAGAAAGCTATATGCAAGATAGTGAAACATCTCCTCAAGAAAGGTTTGCATATGTGTCGCACTCGTTTGGTTCCAATCCGGAACATGCCCAGCGCCTTTATAATTATGCTAGCAGGCATTGGTTATCTTATAGCACTCCCATTCTTAGTTTTGGTAGGTCTAAGCGTGGTCTTCCTATTTCTTGCTTCTTGCCATATCTTGATGATACTGCAGAAGGGTTGGTCAACACTCTATCGGAAGTAAATTGGCTCTCAATGTTGGGAGGTGGTGTTGGTATTGGTATCGGAATACGTAGTGCCGACGATAAGTCTGTCGGTGTTATGCCTCATTTGCGTACTTATGATTCATCGTCACTTGCATATCGCCAAGGTAGAACAAGACGAGGTAGTTACGCTGCTTATCTGGATATTGATCACCCTGATGTTCTTATTTTTCTAGAGATGAGAAAACCAACGGGTGATCCTAACATGAGGACACTCAATCTCCATCATGGTATTAACATTACTGACGACTTCATGCAACTTATCGAAAGATGCATGCTAGATAAAGACGCTGATGATACATGGGAACTTAAAGATCCACACACACGAGAAGTTAGAGACAAAATACCAGCGAGAGAACTATGGCAAAGAATACTAGACATAAGGATGCAAACAGGTGAGCCGTACTTACACTTCATCGACACCTCTAACCGCCAGATGCCGGAATTTCAAAAACGTCTCGGTCTACGTATTAGGCAATCCAATCTTTGCAGCGAGATTATTCTACCCACGGATAAAGAAAGAACTGCGGTCTGCTGTCTGTCTTCTCTTAATCTGGAGTACTTTGACGATTGGAAGAATGATGTACGATTCCTCAGAGACGTTGCGGAGATGCTCGATAATGTTTTGCAGCATTTCATTGATAACGCTCCCAATCCTATTGCTCGTGCAAAGTATTCAGCTTTTCGAGAGCGATCTATTGGAGTTGGTGCGTTGGGTTTCCATGCTTATCTTCAGAGAAATAATATAGCATTTGAATCTGCACTAGCAAAGTCTGCTAACATTAGAATGTTTAAACACATTCGAACTCAATTGGATCTTGCAAACTTTGAACTTGGTACTGAAAGAGGCGAAGCACCTGATACAGTGGGTACCGGTAGGCGCTTTTCTCACATGGTGGCTATTGCACCAAATGCCTCCAGTAGTATTATTATGGGCAATACCAGTCCTAGTATTGAACCATTTCGTGCAAACGCTTATCGACAAGACACCTTATCTGGTTCATCACTAAACAAGAACAAATACCTAGATGCAATTCTCAAAGAACAGTCAAAAGATCAAAAGGAAGGATGGTATGATGAAACCTGGTCAAGTATCATTGCTAATGACGGATCCGTTCAACATCTCGACTTCCTCGATGATTGGACAAAAGAAGTATTCAAAACGTCTATGGAGATTGACCAAAGATGGATTGTGGAGCACGCAGCTGACAGACAGGTGTACATTGACCAAGCGCAATCCGTTAACCTCTTTTTTCGGCCAGATGTTAACGTAAAATATCTACACGCAGTTCATTTCATGGCTTGGAAGAGTGGACTCAAGACGCTTTACTACTGTCGATCAGAAAAGATTGGTAAAGCAGATAAAGTAGCAAAGAAAATAGAAAGAGAAGTAATTAAAGAGCTCGACTTTAAAGCTATAATTGACGGAGACGAGTGTTTAGCTTGCCAATAAGGAGAACATGTGTCATATTCTAAAAAAGTTCTAGATCATTATGAGAATCCAAGAAATGTAGGTTCATTTGATAAAGAAATAAAAAGAGTTGGCACCGGTATGGTTGGAGCGCCAGCCTGTGGCGATGTTATGAAACTGCAGATAAAGGTAGACGAAAATGGCATTATATCCGATGCTCGTTTTAAGACGTATGGATGTGGTTCAGCGATCGCAAGCAGTTCACTGGTTACGGAGTGGGTCAAAGGTAAGACTCTTGATGAAGCTGGCACTATCAGAAACACAGAAATTGCTAAAGAGCTTGCACTCCCGCCTGTTAAGATCCATTGCTCTATCCTTGCGGAAGACGCTATCAAAGCTGCAATAAAAGACTATAAGGACAAATATGTTAACAGTAACACCTAATGCCCATATACAAATTAAAGAGATCCTTTTAGGAGAAAGTTCTAAGTATGTTAGAGCTTTCATACAAGGTGGTGGTTGTAGTGGGTTTCAGTATGGTTTTACAACAGAAGATGACAAAAACGAAGATGATTTTGTAATTGAAAATCTAATTGTTGACGCTATGAGTATGCAATATTTTGATGGAGCCACTATTGATTATAAAGCAGATAAACTTCAAGGGTCTTCGTTTGTAATTTCTAATCCAAATGCAAAATCACATTGTGGATGTGGTTCTTCTTTTGGTGTTTAAAAAAAACAAAAGCAAAAGGATACAATGAAAACTATAATCATAACAATTATATTTTTAGTCTTTTTTTTAATAACTACAATAACATTTGCAAATCCTTATAACTGGCCAATCACTAGAGTCATCGATGGTGATACAGTTGCATTTAAGGCTGACTTTATGCCAGCTCCACTAAAGCAAGAATTATCGATCAGAGTGCTTGGTGTTGATACGCCAGAGAAGATGCCAAGAGCACTGTGTGATAAAGAAGCTAAGGCTGCGCTTGCAGCAACCGAATTTACTAAGACAGCAGTAAGCAAAGCAAAGGTAACACAGATTGAGCTCAAGTCACACGACAAGTATGGTGGTAGAGTGTTGGGTGATGTTATTCTTGATGGTAAAAGACTTTCTGAGATGTTAATTGCTAATGGTCATGCAAGGCCTTACAAAGGTGAAAAGAAATCATCCTGGTGCGAATAGATATTTTTTTCTAGAAGAAGTTCCTGATGGATGGACGCCAGGTAAAATGCCTGGATATCAGGGTGGTACTGGTATACTGGTAGCTTAAAGAAAGGTAAAAAAATTGGACAAAAAAATAAAAAAACAATTCAAAGAACTTAAACTTACTGACGATAGAGATTACTTTAAACCGTTTAAATATCCGCAATTTTACGATGCTTGGTTGAAGCACGAGCAATCCCATTGGCTCCATACGGAATGCCCAATGCTCGAAGATGTTAAGGATTGGAAAAAGAAACTGTCAGAAGAAGAAAAGAACTTCCTAACAAACATCTTTAGGTTCTTTACACAAGGTGACATCGATGTTGCTGGCGGTTATGTTCAAAACTATCTACCATACTTTAAACAACCTGAAGTTAGAATGATGCTACTTGGTTTTGCTGCAAGAGAAGCTTTACATATTGCTGCGTACTCTCACTTGATTGAAACTCTTGGAATGCCAGAAACAACCTACTCTGAATTCCTAGAGTATCAAGAGATGAGGGAGAAGCATGAGTATATTTTGGACCTATCTTCTAAAAACGGTACTATTGAGTCCACTGCTGCTCATATTGCTGCCTTTTCTGCTTTTACAGAAGGTATGCAATTATTTTCGTCATTTATTATGTTACTTAATTTCCCTCGTCACGGCAAGATGAAAGGAATGGGTCAGATTGTTACTTGGTCAATTGTTGACGAGACTCAGCACTGCGAAGGAATGATCAAACTTTTTAGAACGTACATCCATGAGCATCCAGAGATATGGAATGATAGCTTAAAGAGCAAGATCTATTCTATAGCAGAAAAGATGGTTGTGCTTGAAGATAAGTTTATTGATCTCTCGTTTAACACCGGTGCTATTGAAGGGCTGACAAGCGAAGAAGTTAAACAGTATATTCGCTATATTGCTGATCGTAGATTAATCTCAATGGGTATGAAGGGGATCTTCAAGGTTAAAAAGAACCCACTGCTTTGGGTAGAAGAAATGATCAACGCTCCAACACATACCAACTTCTTTGAGAATAGAGCAACAGATTATGCAAAGGGTAGCCTTTCTGGGTCCTGGGATGATGTTTGGGGCAAGGCTGCGTGAAGGAAAAGTTTGTCAATGCATACATGAAAGTAGCAGAGGTGTTTGCTGAACTTTCACATGCAAAGAGACTCAAAGTGGGTGCCATTGTAGTGAAGGACGATCGTATAATTAGTATTGGTTACAATGGCACACCTTCTGGCTGGGACAATGTTTGTGAAGACGAAAACTATAGAACTATTCCAGAAACAATACACGCTGAAGCAAATGCAATAGCTAAGTTAGCTAAAAGTCAGGAGTCTGGTGAAGATTCTACAATGTTTATTACTCATGCTCCTTGTGTTGATTGTTCCAAGCTAATCTACACTTCTGGTGTAAAGAAAATATATTTTAAAAATTACTACAGGGATCCCTCCGGGTTGGAGTTTCTTAAAAAATGTGGGGTGGAGGTAGAGCAAGTAAATGCGTAGAACATATAATTGTGATCATTGTGATGCTGAATTCAAAATATCTCATAAGTTAGATGAAGAATACTATGAAGTAAATTTTTGTCCTTTTTGTGGTGCCCAAGTTGACGATGAGGATGACGAGGACGAAGAATACGAATGACGTGGTTTTATAACAATGAGCCTTTTCTAGATCCTGGAGATAATTATGGTTTCGTCTATGTTATTTCAAACCTTACTGACGGAAGGAAGTATATTGGCAAAAAGTTCTTTTGGACATCTAAAAGAAAACAAGTCAATAAAGTCAGAAAAAGATACAAAGCAGAATCAGACTGGCAAGAGTATTGGAGTTCTTCTGATGAGCTCAAAGCAGACATTGAGAAGTTAGGTAAAGAAAACTTTAAAAGAGAAATAATCCATTTGTGCAAAACAAAGGGAGTTACCAACTACTTGGAAGCTAAGGAACAGTTTCAAAGAGCTGTTTTAGAAAATAAAGAAGAATGGTATAATACTTGGATTATGGTACGTGTGAGTAGGTCTCATTTAAACAAACTAAAATGATGTTTATAGCTATCCTTTTTGCTACTGCATTCTTTTTGTCTTCAGTGGCAGCTTACTATTCTATTATTGGATTGATAGCAATCTTTCCAACAGCAGTTATTCCAATTGTTGTAATGGGTGTCAGTCTTGAGCTGGCAAAGCTTGTTGCTGCTTCCTGGTTGTATAGGAACTGGAAGACAGCACCACAATCTCTAAAGTACTACTTCACCACAGCAGTCGTAGTCCTTTCGTTTATTACATCTATGGGTATCTTTGGATTCTTATCTAAAGCACACATTGACCAGACAGCAGTTGGTTCCGACTCGCTTATTGAATTAAAAATTATCGATGATCAAATTGCTGCAGAAAAAAGGAGAATAGAAAATGCTCAGAGATCTCTTTCTGCTTTGGATAGACTCATTGACGAGTCTGATACAGAGACCGCTATCAAAGTACGTAATCAACAAAGAAGAGACCGCACCAATTTGGCTGCAGAAATTAAATCTGCATCTGATGAGATTAAGACTCTCAATACTGCTGCAGCTCCACATCGAAAAGAATCCAAAAAGATCGTTGCAGAGGTTGGACCGCTT
>Ga0194115_10007743_pt1 | contig 10582 bp, 10 predicted proteins | sample TA2MahsurfametaG_3_FD_148656 | JGI IMG/M metagenome (GOLD analysis project Ga0194115, IMG submission 148656) | Freshwater microbial communities from Lake Tanganyika, Tanzania - TA2015002 Mahale S4 surface | ecosystem: Environmental > Aquatic > Freshwater > Lake | place: Tanzania: Lake... | reverse complement strand
TTTAATCGAGTTTTTGGTTGATAAATTTACATCAATTAAGAAACTCAATTTTTGATAAATTAGAAGGGTAATGTTTGTTTAAAAAATGGGTACCTTTCAAAGCTTTTTTTACTTTTTCATCCTAGTGTTTCTAAAAAGAATTTTTAGATTCTTCATAATCGTTATAAACTAGTTAGGTTATTTTTTTGCTATTTCTATTGCTCCATAAGTTATAATTGCATCGCTTCCAGCTCTTTTGAATGCAACTAAACTTTCATAAAAAACCTCATCAAAATCAAACGCTCCATTAGCAGCAGCAAATTTTAACATAGCATATTCACCACTAACTTGATAAGCCACTATTGGTAAAGAAATATTATCTTTAGTAGCTTTTATAATATCCAAATAAGGCATTCCTGGCTTTATAATTAGAAGGTCAGCTCCTTCTGAAATATCTAAGGAAATTTCTTTCGTTGCTTCTAGAGAGTTTCTGAAATCCATCTGATAAGTTTTTTTATCTTTTTTTACACTGCTTTTCTTTTCTGTTTTTCCCAAATTTGCAGCTGAACCAACAGCATTTCTAAATGGACCATAAAAACTTGAAGCATATTTTGCCGCATAACTCATAATTGCTGTATTTACAAGTCCACATTCATCTAAAGAATCACGAATCACAGCAATTCTGCCATCCATCATATCAGAAGGCGCAACAATGTCGCAACCAGCTTCTGCTTGCACCAAAGCTTGTTTACAAAGAGCTTCTATTGTTTCATCATTAACTACATATCCATTTTTATCGATAATTCCATCATGACCATGAGAAGTATAAGGGTCCAATGCAACATCCGCGATTATACCAATTTCAGGAACTGCATCTTTAATCGCTTTAATTGTTCTACAAATTAAGTTATTTTCGTTCCAAGCTTCACTTCCTTGAGAGTTTTTTAACTTTTGATCAATTGCAGGAAATAACATCAAAGCATTAATGCCTAAACTTTTAGCTTCTCTAGCTTTTTTTACTATTAAATCAGTCGAAAACCTGAAAACATCTGGCAAAGCTGTTATCTTTTCTTGTTTGTTTTTACCTTCAATAACAAAAAGTGGTAAAATTAAATCATCAGTAACAATTTTATTTTCAGCCACAAGATCACGAATCCATTGACTTTGTCTTAGTCTTCTTGGTCTTGTTGTAGGAAAAGAACCAAAATTAAAATTTTTCATGTTTTTTTTTGAATTTAGGTGGTTTACAGTCTAACAAAATAACATTTTTCAATACTAAATCCATGAAAAATATTCTGGAAGAAATTTATCAACATAAACTTGTTGAAGTTAGAAATAAAAAGAAAATTCTCAATTTAAAAGAAATTTGTTCACGCCTTAAATGCTCAGATAATAAACCAAAAGATTTTTTTGGAGCTCTAAAAGCAAAAGATGATTCTGGACAAACAGCTTTAATTTGCGAAATTAAAAAAGCCTCACCTTCAAAAGGTATAATTAGGGCCGACTTCAATCCTGTTGAAATTGCCCAAATTTACGATCAGTGTGGGGCAACTTGCTTATCAATTTTAACTGATGAGAAGTATTTCGCTGGATCTGACGAATATATAAAAGAAGTAAGAAAAGTCACAAATTTACCAATTTTACGAAAAGAATTTATCGTTGACTCTTACCAAATTTATGAAGCAAAAATGCTTGGTGCTGACTGTATTTTGTTAATTGTGGCGATGCTTGACGACGCCAAATTAAATGAACTGGAAGATTGTGCTTTAGGCCTTGGTTTATCGGTTTTAATTGAGGTTCATAATGAGGAAGAGCTTCAGCGCGCTTTCAAAATGAAAAGTAAACTTATTGGAATTAATAATCGTAACTTAAAAACTTTAGAAGTTGATATTAGAAATTCATTAAAACTTGCCGATCATGTTCCTAGTGATTATGTACTAGTTGGTGAAAGCGGAATAAAAGATATAGCCGACATTTTGTTGCTTAAGGAAGCCGGAATCAATTGTTTTTTAATTGGCGAGCATTTTATGGCACAAAAAAATATTGCTACTGCAGTTAAAGCCTTTTTGGAGTAAATTAAAACATGTTTAAAATTGCAATTATTGGAAAACCAAATGTTGGTAAATCAACTCTTTTTAATAAATTAGTTGGAAGACAATTGGCAATTACTGATAACATTTCTGGTGTCACTCGTGACCGTAAAGAATCTAAAGCTAATTTAGGACCTCTAAAATTCATAGCAATTGACACAGCTGGTCTTGAAAATGAAGCAAGTGATGAATCTTTAGAGCGCAGAATGTTTGAACAGACTGAAAACGCTGTTATGGACGCCGATTTATGTTTATTTGTGGTTGATGGCAAAAACGGACTTACCCAAAAAGATAAAATTTTGGCTGATTTAATGCGCAAAAAAGACAAAAAAATTATCTTGGTTGTAAATAAATTTGAAGGCAAACAAGAAGAAGTTTTGCCAAAAGAATATTATCGTCTTGGTTTTCCAGAAATGGTTGCAATTTCTGCTGAACATCGTGAAGGCTTTCCTCAACTATATGACAAAATTGAGCCAGTTTACGAAAAATATGAACAAGATTTCGCTGAACATGAAATTAGTTTGCAAGATGAAGATTTGCCTTTGCAAATTGCAATTGTTGGAAAACCAAATGCTGGAAAATCAACTTTTTTGAATAAAATTTTGGGTGCTGAGCGATTAATAACTGGACCAGAAGCAGGAATTACACGTGATGCAATTGCAATTGATCACAAATTTCAAGATCAAAAAATTCGTTTTATTGATACTGCAGGAATCAGAAAAAAAAGTAATATTACAGAAAAATTAGAAAATTTATCTGCAACTGACAGCTTTCGTGCCATAAATTTTTCACAAGTTGTCATTTTATTAATTGATGCAAACTCACTTTTAGATCATCAAGACGCGGCTTTGGCTGGACAAATTTTGCGTGAAGGAAGGGGTTTAATTTTTGCTATTAACAAAATTGATACTGTAAAAGGTGATAAAGAAGTTTTTTTAAGAGAAGTTAGAAAGCAAATTCAAGAAATTTTTAAAGAAGTTGATGGAATTCCAATTCTTGGTGTTTCCGCAAAAAGTGGTTATAATGTAGAAAAAACTTTAGAATTCGCAATTAAAGTTTACGAACAGTGGCAAACCTACTTACCAACATCAAAACTTCATGAATGGCTGAAAATGGCCGAGTTAAATCATCCACCAAAACTAATGAAAGGTAAGGAAACCAAGCTAAAATATGTGACACAAATTAAAAGACGTCCACCAAGCTTTGCCGTGTTCACTAATTATCCAAAAGCTGTTGAAGGAGCTTATTTACGCTATTTAGCCAATTCTTTGCGCGAAACTTTTGATTTAAGTTTAACACCAATCAGAATGGTTGTGCGTAAAAGTGATAATCCTTTTGCTGGAAAAAAAGAAAAAACTTTTTCTAAAAAAACTCATAAGAGTAAAAAATAATTTTTGCACCATAATCAAAGCGTCATTGCGACAAAAAGAAAAAATAAACAAGATAAAAAAATGAAAAAAATTGATTGCAAAAAAACCTTTGGCTTTAACTGTGATTTTGAAATATTAGCTCTAAAAGAAAAATCAGATTACGTTCCCGAAATTGATGAAAATTATCTTTTCGATCCAAAAACCACTTTAGCAATATTAGCTGGATTTGTTTTTAATAGCCGAGTTTTAGTGCAAGGAATGCATGGAACTGGAAAATCAACTCATATTGAACAAGTTGCAGCTCGTCTAAATTGGCCTTGTTTAAGAATAAATTTTGACTCACAAATTACTCGTCTTGACTTAGTTGGAAAAGACGTAATTAAGTTAAAAAATGACAAACAAGTAACTGAATTTAAAGAAGGAATTATTCCCTTCGCACTTAGAAATAACATAGCCGTTATTTTAGACGAATATGACGCAATTAAAACTGATGTTTCTTTTGTAATTCATCGTCTACTTGAAAATGATGGTAAATTTGCGCTTTTAGAAGAAAATGAAGTTATCACTCCAAGCAAAAACTTCCGCTTATTTGCAACTTCAAATACTCTTGGCGCAGGGGATGACTTAGGAATTTATCATGGAACAAATTTGATAAACCAAGCTCAAATGGACAGATGGAATATTGTTTCTTCGTTGAATTATTTAGATGAAGAACATGAAATTGCTATTTTAGAGAAAAAATTACCATTTTTAACCTCTAAATTACATCAAAATACCGCTAAGTTAATGGTTAAAATGGCAAATTTAACCAGAGAGGCTTTTAAAAATGGTGACATTTCAACCTTAATTTCACTCAGAACTTTAATTTCTTGGGGCAATAATATTCAAATTTTCAATTCTATCAAGTCAGCTTTTGTGCTAAGCTTTTACAACAAAGCAATTGACGACGAAAAAATTATAATTGCCGAATTTTATCAAAGAGTTTTTGGCGAAGAAATTTAACGAGAAATTCCTTCATTTTCATTGCCATGATCTTTGGCAACCTGATTGCTTTGAAGATTAATAGCATGTGTTTTTGCTGGAGAAGAATTTGGCTGCAAACCTAAATTAAAAGCTTTTCTTCTTGCTTCTTGATCTCTTAAAGATTGCTCTTCAATTTCTTGTTGTTGTATTTTTTCTTGTTCTTTAACCTGCTCTGGAGTCAAAGAATTTTCAGCAGCTTCCTTTTTTTGCAAGTGAGTTCTTAACTTTTCTTCTTTTACTTCCTGCAAATATTTTTCTTCTTTGCTACCCTTTTTTTGCTGAGAAAGTTTTGAATTAATTGATGCATTAGTAATTTCATATCCGTCTTTAACTTCTACTGACATAAAGAATTTTTATTTAAGATATTAAAAATAGTTACATTTCTATAGTATAACAATTTTTTTCTTTGTTACAAGAATTTGTTTTTGTCTTTTTTAAGGGAATTGTCTCTTTCTTTTCGTCATTGCGAGCAAACCATCAGGGGAAGCTTGTCAATCCATTGCATCATAAACTCTGAAGATCGTGAATTGATAGATTGACACTTATGGCTATGCGCTCCTCGCAATGACAGGAAAAACTAGAGTTAATAAAAACGAACCTAATTTTTGAACCGTTACAGCAATGACGGAAGCAAAAAAACAGGTCATTTACTTTTTATAATTTTTGAGAGGATGCTTATTAAAGACCAAATCTTTTAGTTTAGAGTCAAGAATATGCGTGTAAATTTCAGTACTGGAAATATCGCTGTGACCCATTAATTCCTGCAAAATTCTTAAATCAGCACCGTTATTTAGCAAATGTGTTGCAAAAGAATGGCGAATTACGTGTGGATGAATTCTTGTTGGATCAATTCCAACTTTTAATGCTAATTCTTTTAGCATTTGATGAAATCTTTGACGCGTTATCGGATGATCAGAGTTTAATTTTTTGCTACGAATTCTATCTTTACTTTTACTACAACGAATAAAACCACTAAATAACCACTTTGAATCAGAATTATGCATTCTGTGACGCAAATCTAAGTATTTCATCAAAATTTTTATTGCCGACTTATTTAAAACGATCATTCGCTCTTTATTACCTTTACCTTTAATTATAAGATAGTTGCGCAAAGTTTTTTCACCATTTTCATTCACTATTTCTTGAATTTGCGATATTTGTAAAGCTACTAATTCGCTAACTCTCATACCACTGGCATAAAGAATTTCTAGCATACAAGACAGCTTTATACCGAATTCAGACTCATCTTTATTGACAAAATCTAGAAGTTTAAAAATTTCTTCAGGTGTAAGGAATTTAGGTAGTTTTGCATCTTTTTTCGGGTTATGTAAATTAAGTGTTGGATTTGATTTTATAATATTTTCATCTGCCAAAAACTTATAGAAATTTTTTAGTGAAGAAATTTTACGAGCAATTGAAGCAGAACGAAGATTATCTTTGTTTAGGATGTAGAAGTAATCTTTGATATTTTCACTTGTAGCTTCTTCGATTTTAATATTTTTTTCAGATAAAAATTTTTCAAATAACTCTAAGTCTTTTCCGTAAGACAAAATAGTATTATGTGCCAAACCATCTTCCGCTCTCAGTTTATCTAAGAAAGATCTAATCAGCATCTTGTTCTTTTGTTGATGTTATTTTATCTTTGACATCAATATTTATGGAAATAGTTTTTTGTGGCATTTCGAAATCATCAAAAAGCAATACAAAACAAAATATAAGCATAGCAAGTAAGCTTAACCAAATTGCTCCTTGTTTGATAAGAGCTTCTCTATTTTTATTGTTATAACTTTGCAATTTCATTTTATGTATAAAACGTGTTGAATTTTTGTAAAATATTAAAAACATCTCAGAGAAAAAAAACAGCAATTTTTTTTGTTTTATCTTTTTTAACAGCTTTTTCCAAAAATTCTTACGCAAATTTCTCACTAATTCGTGATGCTGAAACAGAGAAATTTCTTCGCGAACTTTCAAATCCAATATTTAAAGCAGCCAACTTGGATGTTAAAAATATCAAAATTTATATAGTTAACGATGACTCTATAAATGCTTTTGTAAGTGGTGGACAAAATGTCTTTATTAACACTGGTTTGATTAGAAAATACAACACTCCTGACGCTTTAATTGGTGTAATTGCCCATGAAACAGGTCATATAGCAGCTGGACACATCGCACGATCTTCTGAAGCAATGGATAATGCTGGAAACTTTATGTTGCTGAGCTACTTACTTGGAATTGGTGCTGCAGTTGCAGGATCTGTTGATGCTGGTCAAGCACTAATTTTGGGTGGCAACAATACCGCCGAAAGACTTTATATGAAATTCACAAGAGGACAAGAAGAGGCTGCAGATAAGCATGCCATTGAATATCTTGATAAAATTTCTTATCCAGCAGATGGGCTTATTAATTTATTAGAATTCTTTGAAACTCAAATGATTGGTTACAAAGACCAAATAGATGAATATTTAATGTCACATCCGGTAAGCAAAAAAAGAATTGATCTTATCAAGGCAAATACTAAGGATAAAAAATTTTCTGACAAAAAAATTAATCAAAAGTTGCAACCTCATATGGACTTAATATTGGCAAAGCTTGAAGGCTTTATGGAAAGTCCGGATTCAACATTAATTAAATATAAAAATAAAAATGATTTTTTATCTAATTATAAAAAATCAATTGCACTCTTTAGAAAAGGCCATTTGGAAGATGGATTAATTTTGTTAAATAAATTAATTGAAGAGAAGTTGGAAAAAAAAGCCAACTCAACTGAAATTGGTTTTTTATATGAAATTAAAGGACAATTCTTATTTGAATTAGGAAAAGTTTTTGATTCAGTTGTGGCCTATAAAAAATCAATTGAGTTGTTAAAGAATGAAGATTCTGCACAAGCTAAAATAAGCTTTGCTTCATCAGTTTTAAGTCTTTCACAAAATGATTCTGATTTAATAAAAATTGCCATTAAAAACTTACAAGATGCTAAAAAATATGAAGAAGAGAATTATTTTTTATATAAACAACTAGCTAATGCTTATAATAAAATTAACGATGAAGGTAGATCTTTGTTAGCATTAGCTGAGTATAATTTCTATCGTGGTGAAAAAGATAAATCAGTAAAATATGCTCAAGAAGCCAAAGATAAACTGCCAAAAGATGCAAAAGAAGAAATTACAAGAGCTGAAGACTTAATTGCCCTAAATAAAAAGAAAGATGATAAAAAAGAAAGTAAGAAAAATAACTTTACACTTTTCTAACACTTGAACTCGATTTTAAAGGGAAGAACATCTTTGAATATTCTTCTTCCATAAGCTTATCTTCTTGTGAAATTTCATTATCTTTAACTTGTACTGAGTTTGAAGGAACACCTTTTGTCGAGACTAAATCTTCTCTTAAATCATTTTCCTCAGAAACTCTTTCCTCTTTAGATGAAGATTCTTGAATATCAATTTTTGCAGCAGCTGAAAATGTTTCTATTTCATTTTGCTGATTTGCTTCATACTTTTTCTTATATTCATTTTTTACAAACTCCTCAAATTTATTTTCATCTAAAACACCTTTTTCTAACAATTCTATATGAGATTCTCTAATTTTTTTTATCCTTTTCTCTTCCTTCATTATAATTTCAATAGAGAATTCTAGTGCTTCATCAGACATTTTTTTATAATCTGGATTAAATTCTTTTAACCTAGAAATTAGACGGTTTTCTTCTCTATCATTTTCAATTATCTCTTTTACAAGGTTTTGCAGCTCTCTTTCTATAAACTTCCTTCTTTCATTAGGATGAAATTTTTTAAGCTGTGGATTATCAGATTTAATAATATCTATTAAATCTTGATACTTTTCTTGTATTTCTTGATTTTGGTCAAAAACGATCTCTTTCAGCAAATCTACAAATTCTTCTTGAGCAATGCTTTCCAGTATTTCTTGTGATATTTTTTCTTCCAATTTTTCTTTCTCAACTAAAGCCTCAATTTTTGACTTTGTTTCTTCAACTCTTTTTTTTGTTCTATAAGCTAATTCTTCTGATTTAGTTTTTCTAACATGATTTTCGTATCTTCTATTTAACTTTGCTATTTCTGTAACTGATTTCATAAAAAATTTTATAACTTCAAGGAGCGATTCATTTGAAATTTTTTAAATTTCAAATGAATCAAAGAATAAAAAAGTTTTTTTTTACAAAACAAGAGAAATTTAACCCATTAATTTCTGCAATCTTCGGGAAAAATCAGAAACATTTTCAATTGGCTCTCCTTCAATAACACAAGCTAAGTCAAATAAAGTTTTTGCAAAATCAGCATTTTCTGATTTTTTTGCTTCATCAGATAAATTGTCGTTTAATTTTTTTATAATTGGGTTATTACCATTAACTTCCAAAATTTTCGCAGAGGCAGAAACAATTTGCTTTTGCTCAAGTAAAAATCTTTCCATTCTCATATCCATTGCCATAGCGTCAACTGCCAAACAAACCGGACTATCCGTTAGTTTTTTAGAAATTTTAACTTCTTGTACTTTGTCACCCAAAATATCTTTTATAAACTTAGTTAATTTTTCAAAAGAAGAGTCAGTTACGTCTTTTATTTGATCTGAATTGTTACTTTGCGAGTTTTCTTCGTTTGGCTTTTTTTCAATTTTTTCTAAATCAACATCACTGCGATTTATTGATTGAAACTCTTTTTCTTTGTAAGGTAAAGCGACAGTCACCCAAAAATCATCAACAGCATCTGTTAAAAATAAAACTTCTACATCTTTCTTCAAAAATACTTCTAATTGTGGAGAAGATTTTATTTTTTCAACTGACTCGCCACTTAAAAAATAGATTTTATCTTGATTATCTTTTGCGCGCTCCAAGTATTGTGCTAAAGAAATTAACTTATCTGGAGATTTCGAAGAGTAAAAACGACAAATCTCCAAAATATTTTCACGCATTTGTGAAGATTCACATAAACCTTCTTTTAAAACTGCTCCAAAATTTTCCCAAAATTTCAAATATTCTTCTTCATTTTCAGCGGATTTTTTCTTCAATTCTGACAAAACTTTTTTTACAACTGATGTTTTAATTTTTTCAAGAACTGCATTATGTTGAAGCGTTTCACGACTGATGTTAAGAGGTAAATCATCAGAATCAATCAAGCCTCTTAGAAATCTCATATAAGCTGGAACAAGATTTAAATCTTCTGAAATGAAGACTTTTTTCACATAGAGCTTTACAGAAGTTTTGCGATCTGGATGAAATAAATCGAAAGGTTTTGTTGAAGGAACAAATAGTAAGTTTTTATAATTCACTAAACCTTCAACTTTATTATGAATTGTCATAAAAGGATCACCAGGCAAGTGAGAAATATGCTTGAAAAAACTTTGATATTGCTCGCTGGTAATTTCATTTTTATCTTTTGACCACAAAGCAGAAGCAGAATTTAAAACTTCAATTTTCGCTCCGGCTTCCAAATTTTCTGGAATAAACTCAATTTTGATATTTATGTGATCTGAATAAGTTTGAACAACATGCTTAATATGAAAACGATCTAAGAAATCGGATGATTCATCTTTAAGGTGCAAAACTATTTTTGTTCCTCGCGTTACATTTTCTTCAACTTCAGAAATATTAAAATTTGCACTACCATCAGATTCCCATTTATAAGATTTTTCATCATCAAACTTACGCGAGATTACTTCCACTTTGTTAGCAATCATAAAGCTTGAGTAAAAACCAACACCAAATTGACCAATTAACTGAACATCTTTTTGTTTGTCACCTGTTAAAGATTTAATAAAGTTTTCTGTTCCAGAGCGCGCAATGGTTCCTAAATTTTGAATCAAATCTTCACGATTCATACCAATTCCATTATCAGTAATTGTAAGTATTTTCGCAGATTTATCTGTCTTAATCGAAATTTTTAACTCTTCTTGATTTTGCAAAATCTCAGGATTTTGCACCGCCAAGTAACGCAATTTATCGCAAGCATCGGCAGCGTTTGAAATAAGCTCGCGCAATGCAACATCTTTGTTGGTATAAAGAGAATTTATCATTAAATTCAATACTTTTCCAACTTCAACATCGAAGTTAAATTCCTGTTTGTTTGTCATTTTGATCTAAAATTATTTGTTAAAAAATTTAAATTCTTGATT
>Ga0194115_10007740_pt1 | contig 10583 bp, 16 predicted proteins | sample TA2MahsurfametaG_3_FD_148656 | JGI IMG/M metagenome (GOLD analysis project Ga0194115, IMG submission 148656) | Freshwater microbial communities from Lake Tanganyika, Tanzania - TA2015002 Mahale S4 surface | ecosystem: Environmental > Aquatic > Freshwater > Lake | place: Tanzania: Lake... | reverse complement strand
CCAAGTAAATTCGCTTTGACTTGTATGAAAGCGTTCTGACATTACTAGATGGGAATACTTTAGATATCAAGACGATGGAAGGCATGATTGAGAAACTTCGCAGGCACTTGCAAGTACACGACATTCCAGATATGTGTACCGAATCCTCCGCATCAGCTCCCCGTGTAGGAAAGGTTGTGAACGGTGACATCACGGATTCTGAATTTCCGAATAGCAACCTAAAAGTACGGGGTAAGCAAAGGCTCAACATGAATAGAGAACAATAATTAATATCCGTTAGACTCTTCAATCGTACTCGTACCAAAGCGACACAACATCATCTGTCGATGGGCAATGCAAAGTTTTCTTTCGACCTATACAATGTATCAATCAATGTATGAAGGGTGGTATGAACCGAAGTGATGAGAAGGTGGAGGTTGCGACGATCCTTTTGCAGCAACTCTTCTAGCTTGAAAAGACAGGACTCATCTCGGGTAAGTCTCATGTACTGATGAAACGTACATTGGGAGCAAAAATGGCTTTATGTTATCGACTCTGTTCTCAGGCTCTTTCCATGGCAAAAAGCCATCATTCCACTCCCGCGCTGCTTCATTATACATTGTCCGATCCTGTTGACGGACATGGTACGATCTGTTCCGCGCTCGTGGTAGAGTTGACAGATCCCATGCCGCGGACAGAAGGTGTAGCACCTGCCTCGCCATTGTTATTGGATTGTACCCTGTCGTCACCCAATGCATCTTCTGTTCCGTCCCCGACGGGGATGGTGTCGGAGCTTGCATCGCTATCGTCGGCAGTGAGTTGTGTCGCCTCGTCGTCAGTTTTTCGTGACCCTCCAGCCTCGCGCAGGTGCCTTCCGTGAACGTTTCCATCGAGGAATCCGCGCAAGCTTGGTGACCCTGATTCGATGTCTCCTTCCTCTTGGGTGATGGCGATTGGCAACAGTGACACCGCGCCTCCAGCCGATGTCGTGTTATCTTGATGCTCAGAATGATATCTTGCGGTGCCGGTAACCACATTTTCCTCGACAGATTCCATGAGATATTCCGCTCGACAGACAGGGCATATATCCCGATGGGTAAGCCAAGCAACTGCACAATTCAAATGAAACCGATGAATACACTTTTGACTGCGAGAGTAGCAGATTCTATCGCCATGTTCATAGTTGCCTAGACAGATAGAACATGCTTTGGACTCGTCCAGCTCATCCTTGTGCGACGTACGAGGTCGAATCACCAAGTCGCATTTTCGCCGTCCTACTGTTCCTGGATTGTCCGAACTATGGACGCCATGGTGGTTAGCGGTCCCTGCAGTATCAGCTTGTGGTTCTGTTGATGCACCATCGAGAACTATCACTTGCTGAACAATCGGGATGAGTTCACTTGAATGCTCCATTACCAGCTACGCCCCTTGTGTTCACAGTGGTGACTTACCTTGAGAATCAAATTCTTTTCAATGGCCTCTTGTGTCCACTTTGTCCTCTTCGTCTTCTTTGGTTGTCTATTGGCTTCGTTTCTGATGGACGGATTATCGATGCTATTCCGTTCCTGAGGACGTTCGCGGCAAAGCACCACACAAATCCTACAGATTGAAAAGTAGATTTAATAGTTAGATCCATCGTGTGTCATCGTCGGACTTCGTCGTCCATGTAACCGATGTAGTCGTCTGGCGAGCTTCCAATCCAGCAATTTTGCAAGAACATTACTTACGTGCAAAACACGATAAACACTAGTAGGAGGACTAGGACGAAGCCTATACTTGGAACGAGCTTGTCAGAAGTGTTTCTCACAAGCAGGCTGCCTCTTTCATCTTCCATTGTTGGAACACCCTTAGGACCTGCGTAGAGAGAGCGATCATGGTCATGTATTGTGATCATGGCGGATAGTTTGGTAGTGGGAGAGCGAAGGCAAGTCTCTATGGTATGGTTCGATTGTCCCAACGTGTGAGTTCGTTCCGAGCCATCGAAAACGACTTGACCGTTCTTGGTAGGTGACAGTGAGTGACTTTCTTTATGGCGATTGACAAGACGAACTTGTTCGCGGCGGGACCAAACCGTTACTTATAGATCTAGATAAGTGACAGTGATCCATAAAATGACGTCAATTCCATCTTTTCGCATCGTTTTCACTATATGCCCGGAGTCAATGCTTTTCCCCGATAAAGAACAATCTCATCCTGGATTCCTCTTCAAGACAGATACTCAACTTAACGATACTATTGTATCCAATCCTACTGCTATACAGTATAAGTCAATCTGTTGTCGCACTCTTCTTTTCGCCGTCCTTCTGGATGCCATGTCGTTTTTCTCCTTGTCACCTTTTCGTCATTACAGTTATTTATTTGGCACCTGTAATTGCCGGCAGTTCTTTTCTGATCACATTACCTCACTATCGAAGAGGTTCGAAGGCACCCGCAAACAGAAAACGCTGAGCAGGAAATACACTACATATGCTCAAATGTAAAAAGTCGCGCGAATACGGCTCGACACGACTTTGTTCGTCGCCGGCGGCAGCTCTTGCAGGTGGTGCACATCGCACGACGTCACTGCAAGCTCGTTTGTTTTACAATGATAGGGTACCGCCCCCATCGTTGGTAGTACTGTAGTACTGGGCTCCCAAAAGCAACCAATATTCCAATAGTTTAAAATAGATTGTGATTTATGTCGTATCCATATCGATTCTGTTCCAACAAGTGGTTTGGTGGTCATGGTACGCGTTGACGGGGCTGCTCCGTTTCTTCTTTCCGACCTTCGGTACTACTGTACTAGGGCATACCGTTGTCATTTTTCGTTGTTGCAAGCTAAGTGTCCTGAAATAGTTGTGTTCTAACGTGATAGTTGTGTGGTAAAGAACCGATTCTACGTCAGATTTGTACTGAATCTTAGCTTTACATCATACTGCATTCGCCCGAAGAGGCTAACTGTAAGAGAAATTATGTTTGACTTCCCGTCTTCCCTAGTAGACTCCAACAAATTACTACATCGGGAGACCGTCTGTCCTTCTCCACATTGTCTGACAGAGTGACAGTGACAGTGATTCCTTACATTTCTAGCACGACTTCGTCGTCCGCTCAACACCCGCGCCTGCATGCCACGATGGTACCGTAGTATCCGTGGGCGTAGATGGATTCCTTCTATCCGCGACGTCACGCCATCGTTTAGTCCTTCGTCGTTAATTGTTCATTTCACTATCATCGACTTTACAGTTATGATGGACATCCATGATCGCATACACTGTATCAAACAATATTACCCCAGACCTGATCCGCTTCCATCGCCAGAGATATGAGTATTGTCAGTTCATGAATTTCCAAGCTTTCGGAGAGCGGATGCGACAACAGATTTTGGATTGACTCCCTGAGAATGTTCTGATCAAGTCACACCAGTGTGGTCACGATAGCGATCCAGTAGTGCACATGATGCCCTGTATGAAGATCCATTGAATCCTGTTGTCCATTGGTTCACTGATCGAGGTACCAAAGAATCAGATGAGTGCAAATGGAATGAGCAGACAAGGGATTTAGGCGACGAGAACACTGAGGTTGAAAAAAAGACTCTTCCTTGGCCTACCCCTACCGTCCTACGAATAAAGAAACAGAAAGCGATATACAGAATCGATTATATTCGTTTCTTGATTTGTGAAAATGGACACATCGATTCGAAATCACTCGTTTCCTGACTACGCATGGGGACATCCTCTGGACGGAAACGGTATGATCTCTTCCGTTTCAATCGTGCCATAGAAAGCTGTCTTTGGAGAACAGGCCTCGACCCGGCGATTTGGATTGTACACGGCCTTGTCTGGTCCATCTTCTACAGCCATCATACTCCCATGCGAGAGCTTCTATCGCCGTTGTCAGAAGCGACTTCTATCGCCTCACCTGCGCCTTCCAGAGATCTATGGCATTACAGAGATTTTGAGCCAAAGTATAGAAGGTACTGGTCGATATATGAACGATGGTATGAACCCAAAGTGATGAGAAGATGAAGGTTGCGATAATTATTCAGTGTACCCAACTACGCTTTCGCAACAACTTTCCTAGCTTGAAGAGACAGCGCATGCGAAAGAGAAAAGGCTTTACGCTATTGTGACTATTCACAGGGTTTTTCGATGAAAAGGAAGCCATAATTCCACTCCAGTGCGACGTCACTATATATTGTCCGATCCTGTTGACGGACACGGTACGATCTGTTCCGTGCTCGTGGTAGAATCGATAGATGCCATTCTGTCGACGGTACGTGGAGTACATGCCCCGTCACTGTCATGGGATTCTACTCTGTTGTCACACAAGACATCTTGTGTTCTGTCCCCGTTGGAGAAAGTGTGGGAGCTGACATCACTATCGTCGGTAATGACTTCTGTCGCCTCGTCGTCAGTTTCTAATGACCTTGCAGCCTCGCACAGGTGCCTTTCGTGACCATTCCCATCGTGGAAGATCGGCAAGCTTAGTGACCCTGATTCGATGTCTCCTTCCTCTCGGGTGATGCCGATTGGCAATTCTGATACGGCGCCACCTCCAGCTGATATCGTGACCTCTTGAGGCTCAGGGGGATCTCTTGCAATGCCCGTAACCGCATTTTCCTCGACATGTTCCATAAGATAATCCGCTCGACAGACAGGGCATTCATCTCGTTTGGTGAACCAACTAACTGCACAATTCAAATGAAACCGATGAATACACGTTTGATTGCGAGAGTAGCAGATTCTATCGCCATGTTCATAGTTGCATAGACAGATGGAACACGTTCGAGACTTATCGAGCTCATCCTTGTGCGACGTACGAGGTCGAATCACCAAGTCGCATTTTCGCCGTCCTCCTGTTCCTGCTTGCCCTGGATTGTCCGAACTAGGGACGGCATGGTAGTAGTTTCAACTTGTGGTTTTGTTGGTAGTATCAACTTGTGGTTTTGTTGGTGCATCATCGAGAACTATCACTTGCTGAACAAATCGGGAGGAGTTCATTTGACTGTGAGCGTCCTATTACCAGCTATGCCCCTCGGGTTTGCATTCGTCACGTACCTTGAGAATCAAGTTTTTTTCAATGGCCTCTTGTGCCCGGTTTGTCCTCTTCGTCTTGTTTCGTTGTCCATTGTCTTCGTTTCGGATAGATTGACTTCCGGTGTTATTCGTCCGTGCATGAGAACGTGCTCGGCAAATTCGTATAAGCACCACAAAGATCCTATAGATTGAAAAAGTAGATTCAATACTTAGACCCATCGTGTCATCGTCGGATTTCTTCGTCTCTACAGCCGGTGTAGTCGTTCGGCGACCTTCCAACTCAGCAACTTTGCAAGAAGAATACTTACGGGAAAATCACGAGGAACACCAGGAGGGCTATGAGTGAGCTTGGAACGAGCTTTCCAGAAGCGTTGCTCACAAGCAGTTCACCAGAATTTTCCATTTCAGCCACAGAATCTGGTGGTGGTGTTTCGTCTGTTCGGGCTGGAACATCCTTAGGAGATGGATAGAGATAGCGATCATGGTGATGCATTTCGATCATGGCGGATGATTTGATTTTGGGAGGAGTTGACGCAGGTCCTCTCTCTATAGCAGCTTAACTCCGTAAAAATGATGCGAGTGGCACCATCGGATTGCCCCATAAATCTGTGAGTGACCTTTTCGAAGGAGACCGTGAGAACGCAATAGAGAGAACCCTGTCACACGTGGAATTCAATGGTACAACTTTATATTCTTGTGTCGACGTCACAAAATAGCAAGCTTCCTCTGAAATTCCGTATGCGTGTTTCCTAAAACAGCAATTTTCGATAGAGCGGAACGAGCACAGGGCTATTTAATTATATATGTGGAGCCATGTGATGAAGCTTCCCATTGGACAACTGTGGAACAACAGCTTTCTTTGCGACTATCAATCCTCGTTGAAAGCCCTTAAACGGCTTGATTGGCCTCTTGCAGCGTCGGATTTGTTGACTCCATTTCTTCATCCTCCAACCCTGTGGCAACGGTTCGTGCGACCTAGAATTCCAAGGTACGGCACTGCGGACTCGCCCGAATTAATATTCCCCGCGCCTAGATTGGATTCAAGTCGACGCCCTCATTTCGTTGCATCCCTTCGTGGTCAACGTCGGGGTTTTCTCATCCTCGCCGTCATGCCGTGGTCAAGCAACTTTACGGCCATATCGGATATCCATGATCGCATACATAGTTTCAAGCAACAACATCCTAGACCTGATCCACTTCCACCCTCAGAAATATGAGTATAGTTCATGAGTTTCAACTTTTTCGGTGAGCGGATGTAATAACGATTTCGGAATGACTCTTCAAAGAAGACGGCGTTTCAAGGCAGACCGGTATGGTGATGCATGGCGATCCAAATAGAGCACCCCGATGCCATATTTGGAGACGTATGGAATCGTAGTGTTCTTCATTCCCTCGAGATACTCGAGAATCAGATGAAGGTTGACGTCACGAGCCAAAAAAGGGACAGGGGCGACGAAAACGGTTGAAGCACTGCGGCACCGACGATGACCACAACGATCCATCGTACTACCAGTAGTGGATTCCCTCCAATCGTCAAGCCCTTGATACATCTATGAAACACGAGCGCGATACAAAAACAGCTACTACCCATGATGCGCGAGTTCTTACTGTTTTTCGGACATCCGAGCTGCTGCCCTATAGTGGTGATTTCGTGTTGAGGTTCCTCAAGAACTCCTTCTTGGTCTACCTCAACAGCTGACTTGACCGTCGTACGAATAAAGGAACAGAAGGAGGATCTACGTAATCGATTCTATTTCTATATTCGTGAAAAATGGACGCAAGGATTTCATTCCAACAACATTCCTCCTGACTACACAATAGCCGGTCCCAACGATGGACACCGCATGATCTGTTCGGTATCTGTGGTATCATTGAAAGCTCTCAACGCCGCACAGGATACAGAACAGGCCTCGCTATGTCGATTGTATGATTGTAGGCTGATGTCTGGTACATCTTCTAAAGTCATACCCGCCTGAGCGACGCCACGCGAGCTTCGATCGCCGTTTTCAGAAACGTCTTCTGTTGCCTCGTCGTTGCCTTCTAGCGACCAAGAAGCCGTAGGCTGTCGCCTTCCATTCACGTTTCTTCCGAGCAGCACATTCAAGAATGGTGACGGTGATTCGATGTCCCGTTCGCTGTTGTGCGCCGACCTTGACAAGACACTTCCGGGTGTTGGTATCTCTTCCTGACGTTGCTTGAGAGATATTAGTGTGATCGCAGCACCTTCCTCCACCTGGACTGATTCCAAAAGATAATCCGCTCGACACACAGGGCATTCATCGCGTTGTGCAAACCAGGCAAACGCACAAACTGCATGAAACCGATGACTGCACTGTTGATTGCGAGAGTAGCAGATTGCATCGCCGTGTTCAAAGGAGCACAAACAGATGGAACAGGTTAGGGAACTATCAGCCTCATCCTCGTCCGATGCACCACGTTGAATCACCAAGTCACATTTTCGCTGTTCAGGTATCCTTGACTCTTGGCGACTGTCCGAACGAGAGAGACCTTGGTGGGTTGTGGACGATATAGTATCGATTTGTTGCTTTGTCGTCGTAGCATCGAGAACTATTACTTTCTGAACAATTCAGGTAAGTCCGCATTCATTGAAGGAAAATATGGTCTTTTCACCGATGCCAGCGGTGAAGTATGGGACCCTTTGACGTACCTTGAGAATTAACATTTTCTCTATCGCCTCCTGTGGCCTTTTCGTCCACCTCATCTTTTTTGGTTGTCCATTCTCATCGTTACTCATCTGCTGATGTTCGGTGCCATTCGATGAGAGGATACGCTCGCAGCAGAAATAAAGTCGCATCAAAGCCAAACAAATTCTGCAGGTATTCAACGATTAGAACACAAAGAACCTTGCCAAGGACGCCACTCGTCGGTAGCTACGATGCTCTTGTGTCTGCGCTTGCAAGTGCATCGGAAAATACTTACATGAAGATCACGATAAGCGCTACGGGAGCTACGAAAGCAGATTCTTGTACCAGCTTTTTGGAGGTGGAAGTCCGAGGAGGTGGATCCCAATCACCTCCCAGCTCGATTGGAGTTGCTGGTGATGTTGCGCTGTCTTCTACGTCTGGAATACTGCTAGGATGTAGAAGCCGATTATCGTAGTTGGGCTCATAGTGTAGAGTTGCGAACATGGTCGATAGTTTGGGAATGGGCGAGATAGAAGTGGCATGATTTTCGGCGTGTTTCAATCCGGTTGTCAGCCGTCGTATCGCGACGGCCGAAGGCATGGGATAGTCAGTTTCGGCGGTCCCGTGATTGCTTAGCCTTTCTACTGTTTGCCATTAACAACCGCTGATTCCTTCTCAAGGTAGAACGACGATGTTCTCTTCCCTAATGTCCCTTCAGAAATCGCGATGGCATTGTTGGCTGGCTTTCCAGCGACGTTTCAGCTTGGGCCACAACAATTTGGCGAGAAAACTATTCGACAGTTTGTCGATAATCTCAAAATTCTCTTGTATTTCGTCGGCAGTGTAGGCGGATTTCCCCAAAATTTGATTTTTTTCTCGGATGAAAAACCGCTAGAGCGTTGGTATAATGACCCCGAACCTGGAGAACAGAGGCGACCATCGTACTCGGCTTATAAGAAGTCGGAAGAGAATGGACACAAAAACCCTATCAAGACGGTTGTTCGGCTTCTCATCTGGGAAGACGAACAAGCGAGATCGATGACGTATACAACTGTACCGCTAAACAAGAAGCCGGGTCATCCTGACCTGCTGTAACTAGAAACCGCATGTGCCCAGGCCACAATTCGTATAGAGTGGTCTGCGAGTTGCGTCCTTTCTTCCACTCAGAGTGTGCATTACTTGATGCCATACCTATCTCTACGAGATTTTCACAAATATAATGCTCCAAGATCTGAGAGAACCTTGTAGTCTGTACATATTGTAGCCTAGATCGTTTGTACACGCAACAGCCACGTCGAAAGTACTCCCAGTCGCTTTCGCAAGGATGACGAAGCACATGCAAAGAAATATACAAACGAGTTCAAGGTGTCTCAGTATGAAAGTTAACCCTTTAATAGAATTCGAAGATGAAGTTGATTACTGTATCCAAGGATGATGATATTGGAGAAGCGTGAAGACATCCAGAAGGACTAGATCCCGTTGGGAAGAACGCCTATGGCAATATTCTGCACGAAAGATGAAGGCCGATCAGCGAATGGTATCGTTCTAATTCACTTTGCCACTTTTGATGTGCACCACCTGACAGATGGGACCATCGAAGCACAGCAGTAGTAGAAGCCCGCATGTCCTATTGAACTCGACTATAAAACAGGTTACAGTTAACGCAAACACTACCAGTCGAATGATTCGACATGAAGGCTGATTTTGTATTCTTCGGAAATTGCGGTCAAATCGTCCAACACCATTTTGGCGCCACCACAGTACAAGATGCCCCAAGTTGGAAGAACCAATTGAGGATCTAACTGCTTGACGTACTCTTTGGAGCCATCAACTGTATTCCAAGGACAGAATCCCATCGAAAGTCGGCTCATGAGAAAGTCCTCCGTCACCGTCTCTGGAATTGGTCCAGGCGACAGTTGGAATCCAAGCTCGGATGCATACCCGGCTAGATCTTTGTCGGCCGAATCCGACATACTCTCCTCACTTGTTCTTCTACTCTTGTTGATGTGTTCAACAATCATCTGGCATGCCACCCGCTGAGTGTCAGGAGTGTAGTTCTCCGGTAGACCTTGCTTGGATTCAATACCAAAAATAATGTTGGGTATGACCTCGTGTAAGTTGGGCCGACCGTCGATGATACAGATATTGGTGTTTGCCTGTACGTTCAAGCTACTCACGTCCAAAGGTTCCCTGCCCGTGTAAAAGATTAAGTTCCATCCTTCGTGATCGAGATACAAATGACGGAGGAAGAACTCCAACAAATGACGGTCTCGGACGGCCCAGATCAAGTTGATACGACGATTGTCCTTCTGCGCTGCAATTACCGACAGGGCAGGCGTGATACCGATTCCTTCGAGAGGACGAAGAAAGGAAGTAGTGACAGAAGAGAGACAACACAACCTCCGTTAGCATAAGTCCGGGGAATAAGGAGTAGGGCGATTTACTTACCGGAAGCGATCAAGATTTGATCGTCGTAGGCCACTGCGTTATCATACGGACTGGGAAAGGGACCATGAATCCACGCAGGACGTACAGTTTCGCGTTGAGTACGTTGATGGAGAGTCGAAGTCCAGTCTCCACCCTTCTGAATGAAGATCTGTCGTTCGGCTGGATTCGTGGGATTCTCAAATAGCGAGAAGGCATGCCACTCGCCCTTGGCAATCCATGGAAGACACACATAGCATACACCGCCCCTAGAACCGATCTTCTGGAAATGATCCGAGACTGTCATCGTCATTCGGACTCCAGAAGGTAGTACAATGAATTTAGTCGTCTCGATCTTCTCGGTCATGCAGAAGCAACAGTATGTGGCGTCGACGAAGTACCACACCAAGAGCGTCCCAAACACGTAAAACGTAAACCCACCATTGGGGATGGCAGACCTGGGAGCATGAAATACCAACGCAGCGGCGAACAAAAGGAAAAAGTAGTGGAGCTTCTTCCG
>Ga0194115_10007739_pt1 | contig 10583 bp, 18 predicted proteins | sample TA2MahsurfametaG_3_FD_148656 | JGI IMG/M metagenome (GOLD analysis project Ga0194115, IMG submission 148656) | Freshwater microbial communities from Lake Tanganyika, Tanzania - TA2015002 Mahale S4 surface | ecosystem: Environmental > Aquatic > Freshwater > Lake | place: Tanzania: Lake... | reverse complement strand
AAGTAGAGCCTTTTCTCGATGAAGTAATTATTGGTCGAGGATCAATTGTTGATGCTACGCCTTGGGCACACACTACAAATCTGAAGCAAAAATAGCTTATGAGTCAAGCAATTTTAAGAATTGGCTTTGAGAAATCTTGGTCTGGGCCTAGGTCTGGGTCTAGGTCTTGGTCTGGGTCTATGTTTGAGTCTAGGTCTGGGTCTAGGTATGGGTCTTGGTCTGGGTCTAGGTCTGGGTCTAGGTCTAAGTCTATGTCTGGGTCTAGGTCTGGGTCTGGGTCTAGGTCTATGTATAGGTCTAGGTATGGGTCTAGGTCTATGTCTGGTTAAAAAAGCAAAAATAGCTTATGAACCAAGCAATTTTAAGAATTGGCTTTGAGAAATCTTGGTCTGGGTCTAGGTCTGGGTCTTGGTCTGGGTCTAGGTCTAAGTCTATGTTTGAGTCTAGGTCTGGGTCTAGGTATGGGTCTTGGTCTGGGTCTATGTCTGGGTCTAGGTCTAGGTCTATGTCTGGGTCTAGGTCTGGGTCTGGGTCTAGGTCTATGTATAGGTCTAGGTATGGGTCTAGGTCTATGTCTGGTTAAAAAAGCAAAAATAGTTTATGAACCAAGCAATTTTAAGAATTGGCTTTGAGAAATCTTGGTCTGGGTCTAGGTATGGGTCTAGGTCTATGTCTATGTCTGGGTCTAGGTCTATGTCTGGGTCTAGGTCTGGGTCTTGGTCTGGGTCTAGGTCTGGGTCTAGGTATGGGTCTTGGTATGGGTCTAGGTATGGGTCTTGGTCTGGGTCTAGGTCTGGGTCTAGGTATGGGTCTAGGTCTTGGTCTTGGTCTAGGTCTAGGTCTGGGTCTGGGTCTGGTTAAAAAAGCAAAAATAGTTTATGAGTCAAGCAATTTTAAGAATTGGCTTCGAGAAATCTTGGTCTAGGTCTAGGTATGGGTCTTGGTCTAGGTCTAGGTCTATGTCTGGGTCTAGGTCTGGGTCTTGGTCTGGGTCTAGGTCTGGGTCTAGGTCTGGGTATGGGTGTATGTCTATGTCTATGTCTGGGTCTAGGTCTAGGTCTAGGTCTGGGTCTAGGTCTGGGTCTAGGTCTGGGTATGTCTGTTAAAAAAGCAAAAAATCTGTTAGACTTCAGTAAAAAGGCAAATTATGCAGAATTAGCTCAGTGGTTAGAGCGCGACACTCATAATGTCTCGGTCGGTGGTTCAAGTCCATCATTCTGCACCAAACTTCTCTACCTAGCGTAGAAGGAGCTTCTGAGTTCGTCCAAAAGGCGGACTCTGCGCTAAACATCGTTAATATGTCAGGGTGGCGAAATAGTAAACGCAACTCAAGAGGTGCTAGATAGTGGTCGGGTTCGTAAGAACGGAGGACGCTTTTTGGAAAGCTAGCTTGTAAGGTGCAAATCCTTACCCCTGGCAAACATCGTGAATATTTTAAATGGCTAGTATTGTGGCGGAAGATAGACGCTTACTCGTTTTGGTGAAATGTAATAACGTCGGGCATAAACCCGAGAACAAAACAGTTTTACAGGTGCAAAGGTGGAAGTCCTTTGCCAATACTAGCTTTTTAAAATTTTATATGGTAGTCCAGCCAGCGAGGGGATTAAACAAGTGTCCAAGCTCTTGTCCTGCTGCGGTTGAATTTTCTTGGTAAAAGTCTTCTGGGCTACCATCTAAAATTTTATACAAATCTCCAAAACATGTATAGAGAACAGCGATTTTTTATACATGTGAGGGGAGAAAGGAGGAAGTAGTGGCAAAAATCATCTTAGAATTTGACGCAATCGAAGAGCAGGAAGAAGCCCTAGAAGCGATTTGCGTTTACGATTACAAGTCGAAAATCAACAAGGCTTTAGAGTTTATTCGCAAGAAAAACAAGTATGACGACAAAGTCTCTATCGCATCCTTGTCTCTTTTGGAAGAGATAAGGGAGATTTTGGAGTAACAAAGGAGTAAAAAATGAAAGTAACTAACTACGAACTGTCGAAGAAGCTGCAAGAAATTGGATTTAAAGCTGAACATGAAAAGTGTTGGATTAAATTTGACGGACAATCTGAACCAGAGCTAAAAACTGGATTAACATTGGGTGAACAATTTTCGGCTGAGTTAATTGTGCCAGTTTATGATTTTGAGACGCTGCTTGATGCACTTCCCTCAGAAATAAGAACAGATCGTTTTCCTGACCTACTTCTTAGTTGGACAATTAAAAGAAACGCCATTTTCTATTCTGGAAAACACGAGTTTGGGGACATGATGCTTTTTATAGAAACTTTTCAAGAGGGAGTTAGAGTTGACGCAGTGGCGCGTCTTATTATTCAGTTGCACGAGCAAGGTTTAATTAAATTTGGAGAGTAGAATGAAACACTTATTTTGTAAAGATTATTTTTTAGTTTTCAGTACTGACCAATACAACCATTGTTGGAGGGTTGTTACTAAAGACTTCTTTTGCTCAGTTCCAGCTATGATAAATCAATTTATTGAGGGATTGAAAAAAGAAGGTCAGACAGGAATAGCTTTAATTAAAATTGAAAGAATTTAATTTATGAAATCAGTAATATTTAACGCAGAAGAAGTAAGAGCTACGCTTGATGGAAGGAAAACGCAGTTTAGAATGGTGATTAAAGAGCATCCGTGTCAATTTCCAGTCGGACTGATCGAGAGATTGGTTTTATCGATGACGAGAGAAAATGATATGGTTTTTGACCCTTTTGCTGGATCGGGAACTACCTTTGTCGCTAGTCTTTTGAATAAAAGAAAATGTGCAGGCGCAGAAACCGAAAACAAATATATTAAGATTGCTACGGATAGAATAATAAAATCCCTGAGCGGTGAAATAAAAATAAGAGAAATGAATAAGCCAATATATCAACCAACCGATTTAGAACAATGAAAACAATTAACGAGATACAGGAACTACCAACTGATAAAAATGACAGGCCAATTATGATTGGTGACATTTTAAAAGTTTTTCATTTTATTGGTTCGCGAAACAAGAAATATTTTATGTATAAGCAGGTTATGGGCATAAAAAATCTAGGAAAGCCAGTTTCAGCGCCATTTTACAGAGTTTCGCACTTAAACATGAAAGATGCTATGGCTGAAGAAGGCGATTCTGGGTATTGGATCCAAGTTAAAGCAGAAAAATTAGCTGATATTGAAATAGTGCAATCAGCAACTGGAGATTTTGAAGAGAGAAGAAAGGTATTTTATGAAAACAATTAACGAGATACAGGAAGAGAATAGGAAGTTGATATTGGGGGCTGTTCATGGCTGTAGTTATGAGGAGGCTCTAAGGAAAGAAATCGGTTTCGGTTGTAAACTTTTTTCGAAACGCAAACACTATTCTAATCCTCTCAGCGTCAGTAATATTTTATTAGAGTTAGGGAAACTTTGTCATTACACTTTTATTGGAGCTTACACCATTCCAGAAAATTATTACTTTGTAGCTCCACACGGAATTAGCACGAGCCTCGCAAAAATACTGCGCAACAACCATTCCGATCTTAAACAAAATCTGATTAAGAATTGGAAAAAATATTGCGAAAAGAAAATAACATCGAAGCAGAAAATTTTACTTACCGGAGATTTTAAGAAGTATGTTGAGGCTTTTGATTTCACAATAATAAAAGACAAAACAGTGCTAGAAATGTTGGCGATACACCGCAGCCATGCTCCTTATTATCACAACCTTCGTTTCGGAGGAGGTCTTCCCGCCCGCCCAAAAAATGAAAAACCTCCAGAATCTATTGCTGAAATTGAGGCAGTTTATATTCAAAAGTTACTTAATGCTTACGCAGAATTTTTACAGAAAGAATCATGCAACATGGATGAAGTTGAAAAACACGATAAGCTAAAAAGACATCTGCGCGATGCTAGAATACATTTTTATTGTGCCGAATCATTACAAAAATTCTCGCGCGATTGTTTAGATACTGGAGAATTTGAACGATTACAGAATAATATTTTCACCGCCATTATAAACATTATTGATGCAGAACATCAACATGGGTTTAATAGAGTTGTAAGTGCTGTACAGGCAGCTTTCAGTGTTCAAATTGATTCTCACCCACTGAAAGAAAGATTAGAGGCCGCGGATCGTGCTGGGATCTGTCATCAACTTGCAAATAATAATAAATTATCTTGGGCAAATAGTGATCAACAAAATTAATACAACTCATCCATTTAATAGTGCTATAGAATGTGGCTTACGTTCTTTGGTTATACTAGAGAATGCATTTCCGCGCGATTATGATTTACAACGCCTAATTTTTTACGATTATTTATTGGTACATTCCGGAGATGCTGGTGGGCCAGAAAGCTTACATCCTGCAACCCCCCATCGTTCAGGAGAAGTGCTTGTAAAGAGACAGATTTTAGAAAAGGGATTGCTGTTGATGATAAGCAGAGGCCTAGTTACGAGAGAGTATGACAAGTCTGGTATTATTTATTCTGCCTCAGATAATGCCACACCGTTTCTAGATTCAATGGAATCACGATATATTTCTTTATTAAAAGAACGCGCGAAATGGGTAATTGAAGTATTCGATGAATATAATGATAAAAAATTAGAAAAATTCTTTCGAGACAACCTAGACAGATGGGGTGGTGAATTTGAGAAAGAGGCATTGTTAAAATACGGAAACTTATGAACAGGCTGACACTCCTAAAACTAGTATACATCAGTAATTCTGCCGAAAAATTACCAGCCATTATTGATTTTGCGCCTGGATTTAATGTTATATCTGGACCTTCAGACACGGGTAAAAGTTTAATTTTCGAGTGTATAAACTACGCTTTAGGCAGCACAGAAGCTCCAACTGATAGACCGGAATCAAGGGATTATACAACTGTATTTTTATCGATCTTAGCCGGTGAAGAAATCATCACTTTAAGACGTAGCACCAGATCAGAAGATATCATAGTTTACAAATCTGACTATGATAATATTGAAGATGAAAGCACAGAAAAAAATGTTATTTCTGGCTCCCCGCAAGCAGCTGATAATATTTCAGACTATTTGTTGAGCATTATTGGTATGAAGGATAAGCGACTCAAAAAAAATGAAAGCAATGAAACTAAAAGTCTGACCTTCAACATTTTACGCAAGCTAATTCTAGTTGATGAAATTAAAATTCAGAAAAAAACTTCACCTATTTTTACTGATAATCCGATAGATTCAACTTCTGAAAAAGCACTGTTGCGCTACATGTTAACTGGAATTGATTATAGTGATATAATCGCTGTAAAAAATGCTAAGATTCGCAAGGCTGACGCTAATGCGAGGATTAATTTATTGGATAAATTAATTGGCTCTAACTCCAACAGTTTGAAGGAGAACACCTCAAAAGAAGAACTAGAAAAACAACTAGAAAAATTAATTTCATCAATCGAAGGCGAGACAAATAAAGTTTTTGATAATCAAAATGAGATTGAATATTTGCGTGAGCAACGCAGGAACGCTTTTGAAAGTGCCATTGCCGCCGACTCAAAAATAGATCAATTAAAAGAATTATTGAGTCGATTTACCTTGTTATCTCAACATTACAAAACAGATCTGGAAAGGTTAGATGCAATTATAGAAGCAGGAAATGGCCTATCAGGAGTAATTGAAGTTCACTGCCCTCTTTGTGGTTCAGAGTCAGAACATCATCGCTTAGAATGTGCGATTAGTGAGAAAGAAATAATTGAGATTAAAACTTCATGCGAGCGAGAGAAAAAGAAAATAAAGTCTTTAAATGGAGACTTACTACAAACTATCAATCAGGTAACAAATGAGATTCAAGATCTTTCCAGAACTCAAGAAACTAATGAAAACGAATTTAAGCGTATAGATAAAGTAATATCTGACAAACTTGAACCTAATATTTTTAGTCTAAAGAACCATTTACGCGAACTTTTCGAAACAAAGAAAGAAGTTGAAATGGCAATAAATACCTTAGAGCAAGTCAAAATAATGCAGGATCTAAAAGCCTCCGCAGAGAAGGACTTAAAGACTCCTACAAAAGCTTCAATATCGCCTGTCGAGGTAAAAGCAACTGAAGCAGATGAACTAATCAAGATAATAGAGAAAAATCTTATTGATTGGTCTTATCCAAATTTGAGCAAAGATAAAAGCAGAGTTCTTTTTAGTGAATTAAAGCAAGACATTGCAATTATAGATAAAGACCGCGCTTCACAAGGAAAGGGTTATAGAGCAATAACTTACGCAGCATGGATCATTTCTTTGATGGAATTATGTCTTGATAAGAAAATGTCACATCCTGGCTTTGTAGTATTAGATTCACCTCTTGTAACATACCGCCCCACAGATAATAAGCATCAAATTTCAAATAATGATGCAATCTCAGATAATATGAAGGAAAGATTTTATGATAGTTTAAGCAACTTGTCAAAAGATCGCCAAATAATTATTTTAGAAAATGATGATCCTTCTGAAGAAGTAATAAGAAAAATAAATTACATACATTTCACCAGAAACACAGAATTTGGTAGGTATGGTTTCATACCTCCAATAGTTGAAAGTGAGAAAAACTCAGTTAGTGATAAAACTGAGGAGTAAGATTAGAAGGCAAATAAAGAGGATGACTTGGCGTTCCATCTTTTGAGAGGCTTTATGTTAAGAAGGAGTCGGAAAGTATTTACATTCCCGAAGACGGCGATGTTTCTTTGTCAAACGAAGCCCTGATAACTAGAGCCTATGTTTACGAAGAGCCTGGCAGATCAAACTTAGAAGGTAGTTGGAATTGGGGGCATTACAAAGTTAAGACCGACCAGTTGAAAACTAATTTTAGAGACGGAAAGCTATTCTTCGCGCCGGAGGTGGAGAATGATTAACAATGGAGTAACTATGGACTTACAGAAAGAAATAGAAGAGTTTAAAACAAAAGCGCAACGAATTACAGAAGCAATGCCCTCTCTTAAAGTAGGAAGTTTTCAATTTGCTTGTTATCAACAAGGTTTTTGCGATGGAGAAAAGATAACCGCTACAAAAGCCCTCTCGATCATCAACCAGCTTCAAGAAGAGATTAAACAGCCAAAGGAGAAACAAAATGACAAATAAAACATCAAAATGGGCTTTAAAGGATAAAATAAAAGTTGGACAAGTCTATTTATTTAGAGGAGATGAGTGTGCTGGGTTTTTTAGAAAAGACAAATTTCATTACATTGCAGTCAGGGCGCGCTATGTCGCTAATGATCATGCTATTTTTGACTATTTTATGGAGGCCGTAGAAAATACTATTCTGAAGTCAGAAAGGCCAAAAATCGTAGGAAGTAGAAACTGTTTGCGGTTAGATAGAGTGCATATATTAAGATGCATTAGAACTTTAGATCAGGGATTGGAGGAGTTGAAGTTATTTTTTGAAAGCCGATTAGGTTTTTTTGAAAAAAATCCACCAGCAACTCGTTTTCTGCCATTTTCCGGACTGTACCATGAAGTAGAGGCGGAGTTGAGAGAAGAAATTAAACAACTAAAGGAGAAACTAAATGACAAATAAATTACCAGTAGTGGGGAAGAGATATAGACATAAAAAAGACGATACATTGGTTGCCACTGTTCTTGGCAATTTCAATAAAGTAAAATTTGTCGCTTGTTGGGATAATAAACAACATAACTCACAAGGTTGCGAAATGCTTTTGGAATCATTTTATGAAAATTACGAAGAACTCCCTGAAGATATCGACATGGACGAAACCGAATATTTATTTTCTTCGCCTCAAAATAAAAAAAGAATTTTAAGTGCCTTAAACTCTAAGGGTGGGAAGACCTACGAGAATTTAGCGGAACTTGAAAACGAATTAAAAAAAATAGACACGGAAAATGACGAGCATTTAGAGCGGCAGGTTGTTGAAGAGTTGGTGGGTAAGGGAGAATCCATCGTCACATCTTTCTGCGGCAGCGGAGGCGGTGGCTCTGGTATGGGTAAGACTCCTGACTCGGGTGGTGGTGGCTCAGACAGCATCGCACGCATGAAATAGGAAAACTACAAACTCATATTCTTTTTAGGGCTTGGTTTTTTATTCGGTTTATTTTTACGATTAATTGGTCTCAAAGATATAACGTTTTGGCAAATGTTTCTTTTGTGGTCAGTATTTTATATGCCAGTCCAAATTGCTTTTTATTTAAATGAAAAACGAAAATATTAAACAAACGGCTGAAGAAGTAGTTGTTTTCTTAGCAAAGAGTTCCGCTGAATGGATCCAGTATTTATCCCGCTTGTCGCGCTAGTTTTTTTCTGCGTCGCAGGTTACTTTTTTTAATCTCAACCTTCGCATCTAGTGCGCGCCATGCTGTTAGCTGTGGTTTGCGCTCGGAGTAGGCTATCGTCTCTTTGTTTTCTTGGGTTCTAACTATCAATGAGGGAGAATTTACCGTTGATTAATCTGCCAAACTGGTTGCGATTTCCTTTTTTTTTGATTGAAAGATGCACCCAATTTCTTTTTCCGCTTTGTTCAACCAGGCATTGATCGACCTCGATTCTCTTTTCTTTCAAAAACAAAACGATTTTTTCGGAATTACCAAACGAGTCGCAGTTGAAATCGGCAGCTTGAAAATTAACGTGCTGAGAAGTGTCTTTGCTTCCAATAGCACGATTTAATTCTAAGCAGCGATAAGCAGAATTTATTCTGATTGGGTATTCTAAAGCCTCCCTAATTTCTTGCATTTTATCCGCCAAAACTGCCCCGTTTTTAAGTAATTCTTCGTCATCTGTGGTATTCTCTATTTTTTTTGCTTTAGCTGTTGGTGAGTCAAAAAACTCGTTCCAGGGGAAGTTATCTCTGGCTAAATCTTCTTTCTTCATTTAATTGACCTCCAAACAAAATACCCTAATCCCAACAAAGGAACAACCAAGATGAATTGAGAAATTACCTCAATTAAGAATTGTAGCGCAGATTTGCCAAACCAAACGGCGGCCATGATGAAGGGCAAGAATAGAATAACCCACACTGGCACAACATCAAACACTTTGTAATCAAGACCAAGTCTGACCCAGTTCTGATCGGCTGGTGGTGCGTCTTTTTTAGCTTCTTTTAAAGTTGGTTTAAATATGAAATCTACAGGTAATACTATTTTGAAGCTATTAACAAAAGATTTAAGTTTCTCACCTATTTTACTCAGAAGTAAATTTCCGGCGTTTTTAGTTTCTTGATCCATTTTTAAATATCGTAATCAATTATTTTTTAGGGCAAAGTTCTTTTATTTTATGACAAACTGCACGTTCGTCGAATGTCAATCTGTTAAAGCAGACCTCACAAGCGTGGCAGCTATCTGAGATCATGGCGACCTTCTCTTCTTTTGAATAGTTTATTTCAGAGGAAAAGCGAGTCAAAGAAGGGCGATAGCCGCAAATATCCAGGTTATTCGCGGGTAAGTCTTTTTTGCAGTTCGTTAAGACGATCATCGTCAAAATCACTGACAGCCTTTTCAATTTCATTTTTACGTTTTATTTGTTTTGCGGCAATTTCGTTTTGCTCGTTCTTGATAGAGTCTTTAGCAGATTTGCGGCCGTAAAGAAAGATGCCAACAATCGCGCTAAGAACCAGAAGTATTCGATTTATCATTTTTGAAAATATTTAGAAAATTATCTTTCGCAAGTAATCCGCGACCAAAACATAATGCAGCTAAAAAGATAAAATGCAAGCCGATTTCATGCCACATTCTGTGGTAAGCCAATAAAGCCAGGATTGTCCAGCTTTGCAGAATAACGTGGTTCAGGAGTCTTAAGTCGCCGTAACGCTTGGTTGAGACGTCTGAGTCTTTTTTTGACAGACTTAAAATGTCCGGAAATATTGAGTTAAGATATCTCAATTTACTTTTTTTCATTTATCTTATCGTTTAAATGCTTAAGTTTCTCGTTAAAAAGCTCCTTTATGTTTGTGAAACCATCTTGAAATGAAGATTTTATCGTTTCTTCCAGATCATCGATTTTGTTGAAAATACTTTTTGTGACAGGGTCGAAGTTATGGCGAAAATATGAATTTTTTGATTCGTGCTCTTTTACTGCTCTCAACAAGTTTTCAACTCTATCATTCAAAGAAGATAAATCTTTTTCTTGCGAAACTACGCGTGTAGTTATCTTGTTCACTAGTCCCATGACCCAGACCGCCCCCACAATCAATGTCAAAATAAAACCGAAAACTCCGCCAAAGATTGTCAATATTGTTGCAATGTCGAGTGTCATTATAAGAGCTCAATTAAATTAAAATAATCGCTTGAAGTCAGGCATCTAACCTCATTAAAATTAAGCTCCACTTGATTCGGCTTCTGAACGGTGGTTTCCATTGGAAGCGTGAAAAATTGGCCGTCTTTTTCAAAAATATCGCACCAATATTCGGTGGCGGCGTAGTATTTGTCAATTAGGTCATGCACTTCTTTTCTTTTTTCTACGTCAGAAGCTAGCTCTGGATGATTGCGGTAAAACTCCAGCCGAGAATCTTTATCGCTGGCTGCGTGCGAATCAAAAACTTGTTGAAAATCTCTATTGAAAATTTTGGCGAAGTCTTGAGCCATACGGGTTTCGTAATCAAGTTTTCTCGATGCGTTAGCTAATTCAAATGTCTCAAATGTATTAAAGATCATGTTT
>Ga0194115_10007735_pt1 | contig 10586 bp, 6 predicted proteins | sample TA2MahsurfametaG_3_FD_148656 | JGI IMG/M metagenome (GOLD analysis project Ga0194115, IMG submission 148656) | Freshwater microbial communities from Lake Tanganyika, Tanzania - TA2015002 Mahale S4 surface | ecosystem: Environmental > Aquatic > Freshwater > Lake | place: Tanzania: Lake Tanganyika... | reverse complement strand
GCTGCTTCGCCTCTTTCGGCGGCATCTCACCGAGTTGCAGATTGTCGAGCACGAGCTGCCAGTTTTCGGCATCCGCCTGATTCGCCGCGACCTTCAACTGCCCAATCTGAAAGTCCCCCTTCGACTTCGTCGCGCCATGACACTCGGCGCAATAACGATTGAGAAAAGCCGTGACTCGCGAATCGACTTCAGCGGCCATCACGCATCGCGCACCGCCAACGCCGAATCCAACAACCGCGACTACGAACATCAAAAGGGCAGAACGAATCATGAGTTTTTTAATCCTGCGTTGTCGGTGATGAGTTCTGTTCCGTATTCGTCGGATGGCTTCACAAGGGGTTGATCAATCACTCGAAGACGGCACATCACTGAGTTGCCGTTCGAGTTCGGCGACCGATGGCAACGATCGCTCCAGTTCCTGCGGCAGTGAATTCACGAGCTGCGTCGTCCACTCCGCCACTCCGATCGGCTGCTTGATGTTTCGCAGGGCGTACTCGACGGTCACTCGGTTCTTGCTGTCCTTGCACAGCAGCAAGCCGATCGACGGTTGGTCGTCGGGATGCCGTAACTGCTCGTCGACGACCGTCAGATAGAAGCTCATCTGGCCGGCGTCTTCGGGACGAAAGCGTTTCATCTTGAGGTCGATAACGAAGTAGCACCGCAGCTTCAGGTGATAGAACAACAAGTCGATCACAAACTCGTCGCCGTCGACATCGAGTCGCACTTGTCGCCCAACGAACGCAAACCCGACGCCCAGTTCCAGCAAGAATTTTTCGATATGCGTGAGGAGTTGCTGTTCGAGGTCTCGTTCGATCGCATCATCCGCGAGCGTCAGGAAGTCGAAAGTGTAGGGATCCTTGAGCACCTCGCGAGCCAGATCGGATTGCTCGGGAGGCAGCGTGCGATCGAAGTTCGTAATCGCTCGGCCCGTTCGAGCATGTGCCCGCGACTCGATCTGCAGCGTCAAGACAGCGCGACTCCAACCGTGCTCGATCGTCTTGCGGGCGTACCATTCGCGGTCGGCTGGGTTTTTGATTCGGGTCAGCAGCACGACGTTGTGGCCCCACGGAATTTGTCCAACAAGCTGTTGGACAATTTGCTCATCGCGATAGGCCTCCGCGAACGCTCGCATGTAGAGCAGGTTGGATCGTGAAAACCCGCCCATCTCTGGGAACTCAGCCCGCAAGTCGATGCTCAGCCGATCGACCACTTTCGCGCCGGTCTGCTTCATGCGCTCGATGAGTTGTTCCAGTCGCTGCGTGTAGTCGCTGATCGGTGTGGCGCGGTCGTGAATGCCGAAGTTGAAGTGGATGACATCCCACTTCCCGTCCCCGAGCCAGACATCGATCTTCTTGAGTCCTGTGGCGGTCGGGCCGTAGTTGGCCAGAGCGCGGTAAACGTTCGCCTTGCCGGCAAGGGCTTTGCGCACAGCCTGCGTGTAGCCGCGCGAGACGGAATCGCCGATGAGCAGCACGCGCGGCAGTTGCGGGTCATCCTGCACGAAGTCCCACGCGTTCGAGGCACCAGCGACCTTCTCGCGTTTGTGATGCGGCAGATAGAAGCCGCCGAGATTCTCCTGCAAGACGCGCTCCCAAGCCTGCTGGTCCGGCGGCATCTTCGCGACGAGCGCCTGATAACGTTCGTCGATGATCGCGTCGGCCTTCGCCTTTTGCCCAGCGGCTTCCGTCGCATTCGTCGGCTCGCCTTTCGGCGGGACGTTGGGCTTTGTGGCATCGTCCGCGTGCAGCGCGGCCAGCGGCGCGAGCAGCAGGGCGGTGAGAAGTGTGAGGATGGGTTTCATTCATTGGTTCCGAGTTTTCGTATCACGCCAACTCCAGGCCCTTCATTGTGGTTTTCGCACTGGCGAAGGTGTCGGTTTCGATGCCCAGCCGCTGGAGCATCGATACATAGAGCGTGGCGAGGTTGTGGTTGTTCTTCGTGTCGAAGGCCAGGTGCTGGCCGTGCCGGAAGCCGCCACCGGCCAGCAATGCAGGCAGGTTGGAGTTGCTGTGGCTCGATGCATTTCCGATCGCCGAGCCGTAGAGGACCATCGTGTGGTCTAGCAGTGAGCCAGCAGCGTCTTTTGTACTCCTGAGCCGCGAGAGCAACCCAGCCAGTCGCTGCAACATGTCTGTCTCGATGATCTTGAGCTGGGCCACCTTGGACTCGTCGTGGCCGTGATGCGAGCAACCATGCCAGCTCTCGCGGACGCCTGGGTACTTCGCACCTTCGGCCTTGATGCCGTCGATCCGCAGCGACACGACCCGGGTCGAATCCGATTCGAGTGCGAGATGGATCAGGTCGAACATCAATTGCACTCGCCCCCCCACGTCCGCTTTGTCGGGAATGTCTGTCAGCGGTGCCGCAGTTGTCCGCGGTTTGGGCCGCTTCTCCCACGCCTGGGCAGCCTGCAACCGCTCCTCCAATTCACGCACGTTCGTGCAATAGGCTTCGAGCTTTTCACGATCGCTCGGGGAAACCTGTTGAGCAAGCCGTTTCGCGTCGGTCCGCACCGCGTCCAGAATGCTGTGCCCCGTCCGCAGTCGCCGGAGCTGAGCCGCGACTTCATCCGGTGTCCCCTCGATGAACATCTTGCGGAAGAGCCTGGCCGGGCTGGATTCCGCGGGAATCGGCACTCCCAGTTTCGAAACCGAAATCGTCCAACTGTCGACCGTACTCAGCACCAGCGACGAAAACCGGGTGGCATCGGGAAGACGTTCGACCGCGAACTGATCGACGGAGATCGAGTTTCGGAAGCTGTAGGAAGCCGGATGTGGTGCGGCCGTCAGAAACGACGAGTCGGCCATATGACCACCATCGACTCCCGGCAGATTGACACCGGAGAAGATCGTCATGTCGTTCCGGAAGTCGCGCAGAATTTCGAGGTACGGAGTCGACTCATATTCGCGCCCCGGTTTCGTCGGGAACCAGAAATCGGGCATGAGGCCCAGGGTCGAGCAGATACACACCATGCGGCGCACCGGATCCTTGTCGGCCGCGTGGGCCGCGCGAGGAGCGAGCGATTCCAGGGCGGGCAGACTGAGTGCAACACCGGCGGCTCGCAGGAACGAACGGCGGGTCAGTGGGTGTAAGGTCGGCATTTTGCTTCCTCTCTCAACGTTCAAGAGACTTTGGAAATTTACTTGCGACGAAACGTGTTACTCTCGGTGACTTCGAGCAACAGCGACCGCAGGCCGTTGCCCTCGGCAGTTGCCCGCTGGACGATCTCGTTGATCGCTTCTTCATCCACAAAAGATGGACTTCGTCCCGTGGCATAGGCAAGCAGCTTCTTGGCCAGACCTTCAGCGATCGCTTTCGGGTTTTCCGTCAGCATCGGCTTGAGTTCGGTCAGGCTGGTGAAGCGGCGGCCATCGGCCAGCACATCCGCCGCATCGACGCCTGGGCCGACCGCAAGCTGCTGTTCTACAAGATTGACAAGCACCTTGACGGTGTCGGGGGTCGTTCCTTTCTCGGGCGCGATGCGATACCGATTTCGCCAGCCGCCGATCACGTCATAGTTTTCGAGTGCGAACCCAAGCGGCTCGGTCTTCGCATGGCAACTGGCGCAGGCCGCATTCTGGCGGTGCTTGGCGAGTTGTTCGCGGATCGACTTCGCCCCGCGGATATCGGGATCGACCGCCGGCACGTCGGGCGGCGGCGGCGGGGTCGGCATGCCGAGCAATCGGTCGGCAACCCAAAAGCCCCGGATCACCGGCGAAGTGGTCGTGCCGTTGGCCGTCACCTTGAGCACGCTGGCCTGAGTCAAGACACCGCCGCGCTGCCACTCGGGCTTCAGCTTTACTTTGCGGATCGAGAGGCCCGACACGCCGGGGATGCCATACAAAGCGGCCAAGGGGCCGTTGAGCATGGCGAAGTCGCTGTGGATAAAGGTCGTCACGCTGAGGTTGTTGTGGAGCACCTCGTCGAAGAACGCGTGCGTCTCCGCCACCATCGACTCCTGAAGCAACGGGTTGAATTCCGGATACAGGAGCGGGTCCGGGCTGGTCGCTTCAATCCGCCGCAGGTCGAGCCACTGGCCAACGAAATCGCGAGTGAAGGCCTTCGCTCTTTTATCCGCCAGCATCCGCTTCACCTGCGCCCGAAAGACGGCGCTGTTCTTCTTCAGTTCGCCGCGCGACGCGACCGCCAGCAACTCCTCGTCGGGCATGGTGCTCCAGAGAAAATACGACAGCCGACAGGCGAGGGCATGGTCGTCAAGCAATCCCGGTTGCTCTTCGAGGAACAGGAATCGCGGCGAAACCAGGACCGCCTTCAGTCCGGCCTTCAGGGCCTCAGTGAACGTGGCGCCCTGGTCCAATTCGCTCCGTACCACATTGAGATAGGGAGCCAGTTCCTCCTCCGTCACTGGCCGGCGAAACGCCCGGGGCGCAAACCGCAGGAGCGTCTTCCGCGCGTCCTCGAGCGTCCCGTGATCGAGATCGACGTCGCCGACCAACTTGCCGCGCGTCCCAGGGGGCCATACCTTCGCGTCCAGCGGCCCTTCCATCTCCAGCCACTCCAGAACGACACCGCGTTTGGCGGGCGTCTTCAGGTTGATGTCCCACGCCGGCACGCCGGCAGGCTCGAAATAGAAGCATTTCCCCGGTTCGAGCCAGGCGATGAACTCGAAATCCTGGAACTTCTCGGACATCTCGAAGTGCGAGATGCTCGCGGCCGCCAGGCCAGCCGTCTCGTAATAGAAATTGCCGACGAACACCCGCAGCAGCACCGAGGCCCCATCCGGTTCGGACGATCGGGCGCGGAACCGGAAGGCATACCGACCGGGCGCGGAAACGCTATAGGTGCCGAAGGGGTTGTTCATGCCGGGAAAGAGGGCCACATCGCGATTTGGCAGACGCACCTGGTGATTGTGCCCGTGAATTACCTTGTCCGCCGGGATCCGCTGCGGGGGCGAATAATTCGGCTTCGTGCCCAGTCCCAGCGCGTTTTCGATCGCGACATGATCTTGAGCAGGCATCAATCGTGTTCGAAGCCTCGTGCCCAGTCCCAGCGCGTCGTCGATCGCGACATCGGCGGCATCCAGGTAGCGTTCCAGGTGGGTTAGGGAAAGCGTCAGAGCCGTCGAGATCTTGTCGAAACCAAAAGCGGCCTGATCCTCCGGCAGCAAGACGGTCAGGTCGCGATGGATCCCGAGGAGGTCGTGCATCGTGTTCTGATACTCGACGCGATTGAGTCGCCGCCGCGTGACGCGGCCATCGCGAGCCTCCTCGCGGGCAATGGCTTGTTTCAAACTGGTTCCAAACGGTTCCAGAAACTTTTTCAATTCGTCCGCCGAGGGCCGTTCCGCATCGGCTGGCGGCATTTCACCTGCTCTGACCCGCTCATACACTCGCACCCACTTCTCCAGGACAGAACCATCGACCGACCGAGCTTGCAACGCAGTCAGATCGAGATTTCGCTGCGCCGATTTTCCCTCGTGACATTCAAGGCAATGGTTTCTTAAAAAGTCCTTATCAGGCGCCGTGAACGCGACCACGGCCGTGGATTCGATCGCCGCCGCGCGACCTGTTTGAGGTGACACATTTCCTGGATCCTCTGCGGAGGCAGCGGAGGGAACCTGAACGGCGGCCAGCGGCGCGAGCAGTAGGGCGGCGATGAGTTCCAGTTTGGACGTGATCATGACATGCGTTTTCATACGTTGATGACCATTCTTCGTTGGCTTCATTGCTTCTTTTTCCTCTTCTTGGTCGGTCCAACTGTCGGCGTGGCGGGCTCCCTGCCGAAGAAATAATCGGAGTAGCCCCAGGTAATCGATTTGCCGACTAACTTGTCCTTCACGGCGGTGACTTCGGCGGTGAGGCGCTGGAGATTTTGCGGATCGAGCAGCGGGTCTTTGGTCTGCTGCCGCCAAGTGGTGAGCTGTCTTTGCAGATCTGCGAGCGCCGCGGCGTGGTCGGGCGACGGGGCGAGGTTGTGAAACTCGTGGGGATCGGCTTGCAGGTCGTAGAGTTCGTAGCGCGGCGGCTTTTCCATCACGGCGTAGGCGGTGCGGACTTCGGACGGGGCCGCGGCGATGGCTTTGGGCAGGCTGCCTACGGCTTCAGGTTGTCCGCGCTCATTGGCATCCTTTTCCAGCTTGCGGATGGTGTCGGCATAATCGGGGTTCAGCGTGTCTGGCAGGAGATTCTCGATGAGCTTGTAGCGATCCGTGCGCACACTGCGCTGGGGATGGTAGTTCGAAGCGGCGGCGTGCGTGTGATACTCGGCGAAGAGATGCGTGCGCCAGGAAACGGGCTCGTTGGCGAGCAACGGTTGCAGCGGCAGGCCGGGCAGATTCGCCACCGTGGCGGCGCCGCACGCGGCGAGCAGCGTGGGCATGAGATCGATGGTGGAGACGAGCTCTTCGCGGACCTGCGGTTTGGCTTTGCCGGGCCAGCGGATGAGCAGCGGGATGCGCAGGCCGCCTTCGTAGCTGGTGCGCTTGCCGCGCAGGAAGTCCGCGCCGTGATCGCCGAGGTAGATGACGATGGTGTTGGAGGCTTTGCCGCTCTTTTCGAGCGCGGCGAGCAACTCACCCACGCAGGCGTCGAGTCGCGCGAGGGAGTTGTAGTAGTCGGCCACCATCTCGCGCATCGCGGGCAGGTCGATGCCCATGTAAGACATCGCCCTGACCTGCGCGCCGGTTTGCGGCGATTTCGGCAGTCCATCGACCTGCCGCAGCCAGGGATCGTGGGCATCGGGGAAATTTACGCTAAGAAAAAATGGCGTGTCGGCCGCGCTGATGAAGCTCGCGGCATGCTTCGCGTAGTCGCCGAGCTGCTTGCGATTGAAGTTCGCGCCCGTGATCTCGTGGAAGTCGAAGGGGAACGCCGATTCCGGATTGATGTGCAGCTTGCCGATGATGCCCGTGCGATAGCCCGCTGACTTCAGACTGCGCGGAAGGTTCGGCGTGTCCTCGCGGTAAAGACGGAATCCCCACGTCGCGAGACCGATCTGCCCGTGCTGATGCGGATACAGCCCCGTGAGAAAGCTCGCCCGGGACTGGCTGCAGCCCGCCTGCGGCACAAACGCGCGATTGAAGCGCACGCCCTCGCGAGCCAGCTTGTCGAGACTCGGCGTGCGGGCGTAAGGATCACCGTAGCATCCCAGCTCGGGCCCGTTGTCCTCGGAAACGATGAGGAGGACGTTGGGCGGTGCGGCCTCGACGGAGTGACTCATGCCGATCGACAAGGCGACCGCCAGGAATAGCGGTGACGCCATGATCAGCCGACGATACAGGGTGAACGAGGCTCTCATGGCTTCGTCACCCATTCGAGATTAAACCGGGCGCAGTCGATGGAGTCCGCGCGTTCGAAGAGGCAGAGCACGGTGCCGTCGGGGAGCACGGCGAGGTCGGAGTAGGCGGCTTTGCCGGGTTCGAGGGTTTTGTTTACTGGCCACGTTTTGCCAGCGTCACGACTGAGCTTGATGCAGAGGTTTTCGCGTTTGCCGCGGCCGGCGGGGATGGGCTTGCCGTCTTTGTCGAGCGGCAGTGTGTGCGGATTGGAGAACAGCAGCACGCCCGTCGGATGCGTGATGATGCTGGCCATGCAGATCGGTTCCCAAAGTTGGTCATGAAACACCGGTTTGCTCCAGTTCGCGGCACCGTCCGCACTCGTAGTGACGATCTTGCGACTGGCCCGCGAGACGCTGCGGGAGACGAGCATCACCCGGCCATCCGAAAGCTCGGTGAGCATCGTTTCGTTCGGATTGCCAAGATCGCCTTCGTTCGGCAGACAAAGTTCCCCGGCCTTCCAGGTCTGACCATGATCATCACTGTAGATCGTTGCCGCAGCCGAGGGTGCGTGATCGCCGATACTGCCATACGCCAGCCAGATGGGCACGACGAGCCGTCCATTCTTCAACTGGATGCCATGTCCCGGCCCCGTGGCGATGACTTTCCAGTCATACTTCTTCCGAAACGGCTCAAAGCACGCCGTGATTTCCGCCGGCGCGCTCCAGGTGACTCCATCGTCCGTGCTGCGCATGGAGAAGCAGCGCGCGTAGTTCACGCAATAGAGGAACTCGATGGCTCCCGTATCGCGATCCACGATGGCGACGGGATTGTTCACCGTCTGCTCGTGCTCGCCGCCTTCCTTCTTGCGCGGATTGCCTTCCATGCGACCGGCCTTGTGCGCGATGTGCTGCGAGGGCAGCCAGGTCTTCCCGCCATCGGTCGAGCGCCGCAGATGCACCTCGATCTCACCCCAGTCCTTGCTGTCGTTCTTTCGCGCCTCGCAGTAGGCGAGCACGGTGCCCTTCGCCGTGACGACGATTCCTGGAATGCGATAGCGCGCGATGCCGTTGAGCTTCGGCGGAAAGACTTCGGACTTTTCGAGCAATGGCTCGGCGGCGGAAAGTGCCGAGACGATGAGAAGTGAGAGGAGGGTGGCGAGTTTCATGGTTGTTTCTTCTTCCGCTTCTTTTTCGGAGATTATCGGGCTTCAGGGCATCATCAATTCTGATCCAAGCCAACGGAGTCCTTCAGCATCTTCTTGCTGATCGGCGCATCGGGGTGCAGGCCGGCGGCTCGGGTGGCGCTTTCCATGCGTTTGAAGAAGACGGCCCATTCGGGGAAGGTGGACATGTTTTGCGGAGATCCGCCCATTGGGTGCGGATGCGCTGCTCCAGTTCCTTGTCCTTGGACTTGCCGACCTCCCAGCGGGCCATGAGGTTGCGCTTTGCCACGAGTGCTCGGGCATAAATGAAGCCGCAGCCGGTGAAGTGAACCCGGGCGGTGTATTTCGGATCGGCTGCCGCGAGCTTTTCGGCTTCGACCAGGATGGACTCGGCCTCAGCGAACACTTTGTCCGTGTAATGCTCGTGGATGCGGGTGACACGGAAAGGGGACTCGATGCTGTCCACGAAGTGCTGCCGGCCAGGCGCGTGGCCGCGTTGAACCGCCGCTCCAAATACTCGTAGGCCGAGGTGACGTTCAGCCGCCGGTAGAACGGCAGGTAAACAAACACGACGAGCGGCGTGATGAGGATGTAGGAATTGGCGAGGAAGAGATTCCAGCCGTCGGTGTAATCCGCCGCCGGGATGGCCATGAAGGTGATGGAACTGAGCATCGTCGCGAAGATGCTCAAGCCCGCCGCCCACCAGGGAATGCGCTGGCCGCCGCGGAAGAAATCGTTCGTACTCTTGTTCTTCTTCGAGCAGACGCAACCGATCCACACCATCCCCAGCAGGTAAAGCAGCACCATGCTGTAGTTCAGCCAGCCGAACGCGGCCTTCTGAAACGACGCCTGCAACTTCCAGACGGCGGGCGAACGCACGCCAGGCCGGACTTCGCCACTGGGCACCACCCATCCGCCGTTCCAACGCGCCAGCGTGGTGGTCACGTGCGCGGCGGGCATTTCACCGAGCGGCTTCCACGCGTCGGTGATGGTATGGTAGGCGAGGATCGTCTTCGGGAAGCCCGGATGTCGATCGAGCGGCTGGAAGTTCACGAGCGAGCCGTCGTCACCGCCCATCACCAGAAACGTGGACTGGCCGAGCGCAGGAGCGGGCGTTGGCGCGGCCACAGCGGGGCGCGGCAGGTCGGTCACGCGTTTCCAGCCGCGACCAGGCTGATAGCGGTAGGCGTCATTCAAATAGCGTCGCATCGGCTTACCCTGCGCATCGCCGCTCAACTCCGCGCCGCTGACCAGGAAGAACGATTTGTCCTGCACCGCCGCCACCGCGAGCATCCGCGCCGGACCGGGCCACGATTCGAGTTCGCGCCACTGCGGTCGGGCTGTGGCGAGGTCGAGCGACCAAAACGTTTTCAGCGCATTCGTCGCCGTGGGCGTCTCAATGCCGCCGGCGACGTAGATGGTGTTGCCGAGCAGCGCGCCGCTGAAGTTGGCGCATGGCTTCGGCAAGGATGGAAGCGGCGAAGTCTTGAGTTCGCCGTTCTCCCAGCGCAACAGGAACACGTCGGCGTAATGACGCTGCGCGTCGCTGCCGCCGATGCACACCACGCCGTCCTCGGTGCTGAGTGAAACGCCGTAGCCCAGCGGACGCGGCAGCTTGCCGGCGGTCTTCCACGCACCGTCAGGTTTTTCCAGCACAAAGACGGTGTCATGCCAGATCTTCGTGCCGCCTTCCCACGGGGGCTTGCCAGGGAAGTTCGCGCCGCCCGCCACGAGCAACGCGCCCTTGTGCGTGCCGACGAACGGGCTGGCCACGCCGAGTTTGTCGGGCAGCGCGGCGAGTTCTGTCCACTGAATCGAGGCCGCTGAAACAGCGCCAGCGCCGGACGCAGCGAGCGGCAGCCATGCGAGCAGCAGGGCGGGAAGCGAGCGGATCATTTGTGGGCGGGGACGGTTGCGGACGAACGGCGTTGCACCCACTCAAAGATGCCGGATGCCTCGAGTTTCGATTCGAGCCTAGCTATTTGTTCCGCGGTCGGGGTCACGTTCGGTTGTGGTTCGAAGTGCGGCCGTTGGTCACTGGCTCTTCTTCTTTTTCCTCTTCGTGACGGCTGAGTCCTTGGCGGGCGATGCCTCCGCCTTCGTCTTGATGCGCGTGGCGAGGGTCTCGTCCATGCTGGCGCGCAACCGTTTCAGCGACGCGGCATGAGCCGGATCGGCAATCACGTT
>Ga0194115_10007731_pt1 | contig 10591 bp, 6 predicted proteins | sample TA2MahsurfametaG_3_FD_148656 | JGI IMG/M metagenome (GOLD analysis project Ga0194115, IMG submission 148656) | Freshwater microbial communities from Lake Tanganyika, Tanzania - TA2015002 Mahale S4 surface | ecosystem: Environmental > Aquatic > Freshwater > Lake | place: Tanzania: Lake Tanganyika... | reverse complement strand
GTTCTTGCGACTGACACCCTTCAAGCAGTATGCCAGCTTTTCGTTGTCAATTACCCGCCCATCTTCGTCGAGTTGTCGATCTTGTTCCAATAGCACGATGAGAGCAGTCTTCATCTTTCGCTCCTTTATAGCTGGAAGGTCTCGCCGGGATAATGTATGATTTTCCAAGCCGCGTAGGCATAATCCTTCCCCCCCTATCGCCTGACTGCTTCTCTCCCTCTCGAGAAAATGAATTATGGTGCTACGCACTTCACAAGCTATCTCTCGGAATTCATGTCTCTGGTACCAAAGACAGCTTGGATCTTTGGCACAGTAAACCCACTGGATGTCTACCCAACTGCTGAACGACACCGACCTCCGTCGTGTTTTCTCGCTCTCTGATGATCGTTTTTTCCTCATGTCTTCTGTCACAACAGATTCCTTGCAATCAACGAGACATGGATGCGTCCCCATTATTCTGATGAAAGAAATGGAGGAATCTTGGCTGAGTCGATAATGCAAGCCGGTTACGAAAATGACAATCGTGCCTTCGCGGTGTCTTGATCTTGCGGGATATGCCGGGCCGGCGTGCCACTGGATGAGATACTACGCCTTTACAATCAAGATGTCCCTAAGAGTTACTACCGGATGGCCATGAGCCCTTGGTCTTGCTTCAGTCTTATCTCCTAGAGACTCTGCCACAGCAAGTGAAGAAGAAAGTTTATCAAGATTTGAGTGGTCATGTTGCGTGACTTTGCCGAGCCGTTGGTTTCTTTTTCGATGAAGCTAGCAGTTTGTACCTTTCCAGCGGGAGTAAGCTCTATGAACAGAAAAAGGCCAGTTGCTTCAACGAACAACAAATGAGCATCATGCCTTCCACTCCCAGTCACTGACCGATACGGTCCAAATGAGTGCTCCTTCTTCATACATTGGAAGCATATTCTCCAGTCTATGGGCGATTGTGGCCCGAGAAGGTTTTCCATGATTTCGTCGGCTCCATCCTTACTATTGCCCTTAAGCACTTGAAGTACTGGTTGTACAGAGCACAATCCCATCAATTCCTCGACATATTCAAGTGCATGTCTAGGTCTAAAGCTCTTGGTAGACAAGTTTTTCCACATCGCATTCTTGTGTAGCTTTTCGGCAATGTAAGCCAGCTCGTCGTACACCAGTCCCGTGCCTTCTAGAACAATATTGTCGATTATGTGTATCGCAACATTCGACCCTTCTCGGAACATGAAGTCGGACAAGTTGCGGCCTTGAGTGCGGCACAAAATGACGAGCCGCATTCGGCTTGTGTCGACGGGATCAGGTGTCAAGAAACAAACAGCTATGTTGAATTGAACACGAGTCAGGATTAAGAAAGAGTATTGGAACAATCAAGCGTAGCATGGTGATAATTTCTTACAGTGGCTTCCCTTGACAACGATTCCCCTTTTGAAGCACAAGCTTGTTCCACAATGTATCAGACTGCGCTCTTCAGCTTCTAGACGAAGCCCGTGGAGCAGCGCTACGGAGTCAAATCTATCGATCATGCTATTCTTGAACGATCGCAGGATCAGATTTGCTTCGAAGACTCGATAATTCAGCATGGGAATGCTTTACGTGGTGTTAGTTGCGGTGGTTCCTGAACAAAGCTGTCACTCAACAGATCCGGTAGTGGCTACTCACATCTTCTGCTGTGCCAGCGTACATCGCTCCATGAGACCGCGAAGAATAGGGATTAACTCATCGTAGTCGATGCTTTCATCCACGAAACGGACGGCCCTTTCGACGGTAGATGCACTAAAGTCAAAGAGCAGGCTTTCCAACACCAGCGAACGCTGAGAGAACGTATTAGCAAAAAGTTAGAATACGAAGCAACCCTTCTCTTTTTCATTGCCTTACATGTACATCCGAGGTGAGTTTGTCAAGACCAGTCGCGTCTTTTTCGGTAAATGATGTGCCTGTCACGTTTGCGTCGCTTTTCTTCAGATGATCGCGACGTGTCCGTCGGGGAAGCCTCATTATCCATCCCTGACAGCGAACTATGACACCAGCCCTTCTATCCACTATCTTCGAAATCTTCACCACGACTAGACCCTTGATTCCGCGAACGTTCTTGATTGTGGATGCCATGAGTATCGACTCATCTTCTCTAGTAGCCCTTATTCCTGTTGCAGTCGTATGCAGCACATTGATGTTCGGAGCGACAGCTAGTATCCATCTTGCGAATAGTGGGGCGAAGGAACGTGAAAGGCCCAGAGGGAGAGGGGGGAGACGACAGGCATCGCACCATGTCATGGGGGACTTGGCGATGACGAATTCGGCCAACGACAATGAGATCACCTGCGTATGAACGCGCGGCCAACATAAATTTGCAACGACAATTGTTGACGCCCTTTGAAGACCACTTGATCGCCGCGCTCTCCATGACTTCTGTTGATGTACCAGTCTAAAATCCACCTTGATTCGGCTTGTCTCGTCGTCGCTCTCCTTTTCCTTTAGTCGACGAGAACCAGTAGGTGGCCGCCCAAACCCCCTAGGACCCCCGTCACTCTCTTCAACCACCAGTCTTGAACCTGCGGTTTTGGAACCTTCCTTTTTGGATACGACCGAAGGTAATCGCCTCGTCGATGTAACGCTTGAAACATTCTTGAATGGATTGGTGCTAGCTCGCTTTCTCGATGCTGCAACGGCTTGCATCGCCGCGCCTTCAACTGATTTGCCAATTAGTTTGGGTTGACGAATCGTCACTGGTCTTGGAATGCGTCTTCTGGGTCCAGGTGGCGCCTCGGATGTCGATCCGCTAGACGATACATCGTGTATTTGTGGAGCAGCCTCGGCTGTGGTAGTTGAGCGGGCTGAAGATTGAGAAGGTCTTGCTTCCAACACTTTAGCAGGAGGCGATAGAATTCTCAAGGTCAGATGCTGCAACGAATGAGCAGATCTTCGCACTATCTCTAACGAAGATTTTTCCAACTCCTGTAGACGATTTCTGACACTGAGCAGCATCAATGAAGAATAGAAACCGCGATCGTGAGAACATGGCCGAAGACTAAGATGACCAAGTTCCAAGTACTCACCTAGCCACCATACTTGGTATCCAATTGTACGTGTTCATAATCCGGCAGTTTCTCTTCACTGAGAAAACAAATGCGAATGATCTGGAAAAGGCGCTGAAGCTACCGGCCTTGAGGGACTCCAGCAATTCGATTGTAGCACTACGATCGTTCATACCGTCATGTACCATAACTTCCCGGTACAGTCTGAGTTGCTGGTCAATGCTTTGGGCGCGGTCTCCAAACTGATTGAGCTGGAAGAAGCAAACGTACTCTGGACAGTCGATCGGGGAGTCGTGGATAGTTTGGCTGAACGTAGATCCTCCTTGCCGCCTGTGGGCTAGCGCTCGTTTTTTGGAAGCGTCCCAGGACAGCTGGACCAACTCAGGTATACTCGAACGCGAAACTCGTACAACCCTTAAGTGCGATCGGGCTTTCCTGAAAGCATCGCTGGCCATGTCTTTGTACAGAGCACTAAAGATGCATCGATCCAGCATTTCCAGGGTTTTCGAGGCGACGTCTGAAGATCGAATCGCTCCGTGATGAATGACTTTGGACACTGCTGGGTGTGGAAGCGAATGAAGGTCGTCCAACATTTCGCGGATGGAGGGCAAACCTGGGCAAAGACTTTCCAGGAGATTCAGCTTCATTCTGGTTTCCTCAACCGTCGGCGAGTCTTCTGCAGTCCCCTGATTCAGTGGCACTGATGTACCCTTCGTCGCTCGTTCTATTCTCCTTTCAATAATCCAGGACGTCATCGCCTGATTCAAAGAAAGCTCAATCCACTCATGTAAGCGCCTCCTGCAGAGTGCGGTATCCGTCACGCGGATTCGAACACAGACTCCTCCGCGTCCTGATTCCGGAAAGTTAGGGAGTTTTCGAAGGCGAGCTAAAGATTCCTCGGGTCCTGGGAGGTCATCAGACGGACGGGCTGGTTCAGCGAAACATATTGTGTCCAGAGGCACTCCGTCGGCCCTGACCAAGAGGATTTCGATCATTGCGATTCCAGTACCAATCTGCCTGCTCAACTCTGCACCCTTTTCTGTCAAGGTACTAACCCCTTGAAAACTTTGGTTTAGTGTCGTCGCGGTGTTGTTGTAGTACAAAGTGAACTCGTGATTGTTCCATTTGAGCTCACTTCCACCATTGCTCATTCTCCTAGACTCAAGTATCGGAGGACTCAAACGCTCGGATCCAATGTCATTCAGTCGATGAAAAAAGGTAGAACCGCAAATATCCTGCCGGAACATCAACAACACCATAGTCGGATCGTAAACAAACTCAGGAAACTCGTAGTACGCGTCCGAGGGGTCCGCCACAGATTCCTCCTTTGCAAGAAAGGTCCATTCTTTTTCAAATGATCGAAGAAAATCAAGATCAGCCGCACTAACTCTGAAATGAGGATTCTTTGTCAAGACAGCGGAAAGAATCTCTACAGCGGTCATCATCAAGCGTCGCTGCAACAAGACTTTAAGCTGGTGAGTGACGGAAGGGCCGGGTTTGTTGATGCCATGAACGAGGAGTTCAACTTTCCCATCTCCATCGATCCCACTGCCCCTTGATTGAAGTTTCATATAGAATATCTCCTCAGATTCATCCTTGTACACGAATAGGCCGGATCTGTTCGACACGGCAAAGCTATCCAGCACAGTTTCCTCAAGGTCCCGAGCGACCTGGCTTGGATTTGCCGCACATCGATGAAACAAGTCAAACACCGTCCGAAAAACGATTGGACAGGCAAACGAACCAGGAGTGAACATCTCCTTCTCAATCGCATCACCTGATGCAGCACCGAGAATGGCCTTGCTTTTCGGTGAAGGGATCAAGAGGCTACTGGCTGAACGGTTTCGATGCAGACTGCAAAAAAGTACCTTGGTTGAGACTCTTGAACAACACGAAAAGTTGGATAGCAGCATTTCCCTTACCTATTCAACAGGAGCTGTTGGTTGACGCGATGGATATACGTTCGAATAGTATCGTGTACACGATTCATCACGGTCACTGCCATCTGTTCTCCTTCGGGATGGTATACTTGGGACGAGACCAGACCTTCATTTGTGTGTGTGTAGACAAAACACCAAAAGGCCAACGACCCTCGTTCCGAATCAGATACGAAATAACCACCAGAAGCGACGTGATGGAAAAATAAAGATTTGCTTCGTCTCATCTCGTTGTGCAAAAGCGCAAAGCCCTCCATGACTTGAGATTCGGCACCGGCGGGAGCAGACGCTGGTACCATTCTATCCGTTTTGGGAACGTAAAAAAATACCTCAACAGAAAACGAGATTGTGCTTTGGACGCGTTTCATGTATTTCTGCACAAGCCTTAGGTCGTCCTGGGATATAGCTATTCCCTGGCGTCGGAGCCTTTCAATTGTCTGCTCCGCGACGTACCACCGCAAGAGAATATTCAGCTCAGTCACCACGGCCTGGTGCGCTGTCGGTAGGACGACGTTGTCGAATGCCGCTGGTTTCCGTTGTCTAGCGACTGAAACCTCAGCCACAAGGGTAGCACTTTTCTCGATCTTGTTCAGAGCCAGGAAAGGTACGATGTCGCCGTCAAGTTTGAAACGGACGAAGATAGGATCTGCCGTCAATGGTGACCAAGCATTTTCAATGACTGCGTCTTCTTCATTCGAGGGGAGGATACCGTCATACAAGGGCGTGGAGTCATGTGGAGAATGGTCTGCAAAATCACCAACACTGACGTCGCCCCCATCTAGGGATGGCCCACTTTCGTCATCGCTGAGACGGAAAGTCTCGTCATGCAACTCTGTACCGCTGTAAAACAAGCATTCGTCATCACCAGGAACCCGCGTTAGTATCGTCTGAATCAGGCGGACGAGCTTTGTGTCGCCTCCCAGCTTCGAACGATCCTCGTGGTGCACATCGTGCCCGGCAACCAACAGATTCGCTACTTCCACAAACTGGAGTGAATTCTTAACCATTTCCAAATCGTCTACGTGAAAGTGGTCGATGGCTGAAACGTTTCTTCGAAGTGCAATGTATGCTGCAGAGGCAAAGTCGGTTCTTCCCGCCGCTTCGAAATGGTCCACGAATTCAGTGACGCACATATGCTCACTAATGTGACTATCAACGGAATCATCATCGTTGCCATCATCCCGTTTGCTGTATAGATCACTGATTCCGCTAGTAAAGAACGTCAGATTTCGATATGTATGGCTTGTCGCTCTGTCTGGGTCTTCCATGCGATCCACCGACGAGAAGTGAACGATACTCATCGTATTCCTATCGAACTGAACGATAAACCATCGGCCCTCTTCCTCGTCCTTCAGTTTCTCGCTTGGATTTATGGACAGCTTGGAAGAACTTACTCCTAAAGAGTTCGAAAGTAGAAGCTCTTCTGTAAGATCGTAGTATATGCGATTCGCCGCGCCCGCTGAGGGATGAAAGAATCGAATCCTCCTCGTGACCCGTGAAGAATACTGCAGCATTCTCTTCACACTCTCAGAATGCGGCTCTTGTAATGACCCGATATTGGTCCTCTCCGACCAGGGTGTAAGGACATTCAGCAGGTTGGTGCGGCTTCGGAGCGCACGACCACATTCCTGATCTCGCCTTCTCAGCACATGAACCATCCCATTGAATTTCTTGAGATCACCCGCCGCCAGGGAAAATGGAAAGAAAACACCACATTCACTTTCCATATGCAATTCGACTAGGACTTTGTCAGGATGTATCACCATTTGATATTGTACCAAGTCGCCTGGCGTATCCGCAACGTTCTCAGGGACTACCTTGGCGAAACTGGCAGATACATCATTCGATTGCATCAAACGAAACCTTCCAATTTCAGTCCGCCTTTTCATAATCAGAGGCAGGAGTTCAGGGTCCTTCACAAGTTCCCATTGGGCATGATGATACTGTAGCTCTACCTTCCTAGATGAACCTCTGGTCCGGGCACTGTCAGATGTTCCAAGAAGAAAGGGTCCCATTTGCTTTCCCAGCACATCCACATCCTTTGCGATATGTAGTTCCTGTTTGAGTTCCGACAACATATGAAGTCGTTCCCGAGGATCTGTTCCACCGAAAAAGTTGAGAGAGATGGTGAATAGACGTGGGGCGATATTCGACTGCCGTGTTTCCACAAGGAAATAGGATGTTATGCCGTCCTTGGACGTTCGGGCCTTTACGAACCGTAATTCTTCTCGATTAATCACCTGAGTGGACCAATTTTGGATCAATTCAAGCAATTCTTGTTCCCCGTTGTCAACTGAAGCGAATTCACTAAAGATCGCTTCGCCTTCTAGCATGTATGGCATCTGACCGGTACATATGACATCGAATTCGTCCGTGCGAAAATGTTGACGCCTCTGAAGTCGTGTCATGGCACCCAATTGCCGTGCCAGTGGAGTTTCAGAACTTGCAAGCTGATCTGTCCATTTCGATGGTGGGTTCAGATCTGGTTGTAAAGTGTCTTCGCGTCGAATTCCCCGCATCGCCTCACAAAGTCGGGCAGAGACCTGTTGAGCTATGGTTGTAGGCCGACTGTCTGATGTCTGAGTCAAAAATTCGTTCTTGACTGCCTGGACAAAGTTGACTTCACCAGATAAGTCAATCTTGATATTTGCCGAGCCTACTTCAGGAATTTGACCTCTCGAGGAAAGAAATGAAATCTCGTAATGAAGAACCGTCCCGTGTTCCAGCTGTGACACGAACTGAATGAGGATTTTGTCAGCATCCTTGAACTGCCTCGCTCGGTATCCTTCCTTGATTCTCATCATCAAGAGGGCCTTGATTCGAACAGGTGTGACGGGATATCTCAAGAAATTGACACGAGCTTGTGTCGCATCGCCCGTAGTAGTCTTTGGTGAACCTAGCTGCGACCCTAACGCTATATCTTGTCGTCGTTTCTCATTCGGTTGACGTGCAGCAAAGGATTCATGTTTTGAGACATTCAATAGATCTGAAGTATTGATTGTGGAACCTTCCCCCAGCTCGAAACTACGCCGTCTGGAAACGTTCGCGGGAGAGTTCATTTTCCCTGTCCCAACAGGAGTATGGATGACGGGGGATAGAGGCGAAAGGGAAAACAATGTCAACCACTGGATGCCATTCATCTTCACAAATGCAAATCGTCTCTTGTATGAAGTCGGAAATAGAATCGGAGACTCAGCAGCGACTGTCTGACCAGCAATACTCTTCGCTGTTTCCTCAAGTTGTGTTTGATTCCAACAGTAGCCACCAGTCGCTCGACATACAGTACACAATGCTTCAGTATCATCCGAAAGATGCAGGGGGAAGTCATCTGGTCCGACTGGATCATGTGTCAAAAGATTCCATACCGTATTCGATTCACCCATCGTCCCTGTCTTCTTCGAATCTTGGACACTCAATGGCGAGGAGACATCCAAAACAATGACTGGAATATCGACACGATCAACATCTAGGAATACATCGACGACGCCCTCACAAGAGACTGCTCTTCCATCGGTCGCTACGACGATGATCGGCCTTGCATCACTGGATAGGACATTCAAAGCGGAATCACAGGCATCCAAAATATCTTTCAGTGATGATGAATAGAGTGGCATCGACCATGTGGGGAAGGGATGTCTTCGGCTCAATCGTTCGGCGATACCCACTTCAACATCGGTAAAGAGCCATTTACGAATCTGATCGACCAATATTTGAGCTGTCAAAACACTCTCGACACGATAATCTCGGACCAAAAGTGTCGTCTCAGCCTTCTTCCCCAAGGGGAAGACAGCTATGACGGTGACGGCTAAGATAGGTTTCCATTCTCCCCCCTCCGATAATGATGAAGCAGAAATCGGTTCGACTAACGAGGTGAAGAAGGTCCGTGCCATGTCAGGAAGACGATCCAGGGGGCAACAGGGTGTTGCATGCGTCGATCCGTCGAAGGTACTCGGTACGTGAGAAGCTCCGAACGTCGATGTCATACTAGGTGATGCATCGACACAAAAGGCGACCCGAGTCACCTCATAGGCAAAGAAGAGTCTTGTGGATGGATTTATTCGAAGGGGTAAAGTCGTCGGTTGATAACAGAAGATATCTTCTGTCGTATTGGAACGGATCGTCTCTGCCTTCCCATTAAAGGCACGAAGTTGAGATTTCAGTGCCCGCCATTGCCGTCTCGATACACGATGCCATGGAATAGAAGGCGTACATTCCAATAAACTCGAAACTCCACATGTAATTGGTGATGTGGTAACAGTCACTGCCGAAGCAGACGATAAGGTCCGTCGGACGAAGGATGGTCGTGTCTCCTGATGATTCTCATCCTTCGATGATGATGACGATGATCCTCCGTGTTCTTCCTGTTCTGTGGTTGTGGTAGTCGTTGATGAGTAGATACCAAGAACTTCAGAGACATCAAAATGATAACTGACACGTTCTGTCAAACCAAATTTATCATAATCCTTTAGGAGGAAAATGGCGGTAGCGGCATCACCCAATTGTGGTACTAAGGCTTCATCGATACCCGATTTCCATCCCAAGGAAGATGATACCAACGGCGACGACGATGACGATGTTGTTGTTGCTGATGATGATGATTTCGTGGTTGACGGTGTCATGATGATGGGCAAGAAGCCCAATATAGTGATTCTTTTGGATATTGTCTTGATGCATAGATCAAACACACCATGATAGCTGTCATGTGGTTACAGTTTACAGTTTGGACAGATCGGTTTACAGTTATTTCAACGTCATGACATGGTTACCTATACTTAGATATCACCTCTCATAGACATGGAGAGTTTTCTGTCCAAAGGGAGGATTCCTCTAAAATTATTTCCCCCTCCCCCAAAGAATTTCTTGCATGACGGAATCGAAAATGACACGGTCACCTCCCAGAATCTTGTGCATGTTTGACATCGATGGAAAATTCGTCCACCTGTCAAGAATGATCGCACCACTTCGCATTGTGACAGTCTATTGTCAAGACGACCCTACACCATCTCTGTAGTGTTTTCGTATCCAGATTCGTTCTTGACGATACACCCGAAACTTGAAGTCTTTTTCCCCCAACCATGTTCTTATCTCGTAGTACTACTAGTACAGCAAGTCGTTTGATTCTTCGTCCATCGAATCGTCGAGGACGATTCGTTGTAGGATCATCGTCAACGTCTTCTTCCTTCCGAACGATTTCTTCTTCCCAATTGACGATTGAACGGACGACGGATTCGTCACGGTTTGATAATCGACCATCCAAAGAAGATTTACAATTTGGTCTGACCATGTCAGATCATATGTTGACAGTCGAATGGACGAAGGATAGTGGTTGGGGATCACCGAAAATTATTCCCTATCAAGATTTACGAATTGCTCCTGCAGCCTCCTGTCTTCATTACGGTACGTTCCTCCCCGTCGTATTGCTATGGACAATACACCGTCCTCCCCCCCCTCCCCCCCCCGTCTCGAATTCCTTTCTACTATCATTTCCAGCATTGAACACTCATCCTTCGAATGTTACCGTCTCTCGATGTCTCTCTTTTGCATTATTTTCCGACCAGGCCTCCAATGCTTTGAGGGGATGAAGGCATACAAGTCTTTGACCGACGATTCCATTCGACTCTTCCGACCTGA
>Ga0194115_10007727_pt1 | contig 10597 bp, 4 predicted proteins | sample TA2MahsurfametaG_3_FD_148656 | JGI IMG/M metagenome (GOLD analysis project Ga0194115, IMG submission 148656) | Freshwater microbial communities from Lake Tanganyika, Tanzania - TA2015002 Mahale S4 surface | ecosystem: Environmental > Aquatic > Freshwater > Lake | place: Tanzania: Lake Tanganyika... | reverse complement strand
AACCATCGCGATTTTAGTCGTCGGGACGGTTCTATATCGGACGTCCCAGTTCATTGTCACTGGTCACTGGTCACTGGTCACTGTCCAGTTCGAGATTCGTTTGCCGAATACCGTCTGCCATCGTACGGTCCTGTTTTCCGTGTACTGTATCACCCCTATCAAAAATCCAAATTGAACGTAGGGAAACGTTGTTCTCTACGGGCAACGTACCATTATGTTATGCCTTCCTCCTTCGGCGACGAGAGATTCGGTGTACTTTTCCCCGCAACACTTTGCCTGTTTATTACTGTTCGTGCGAACGGGGGTGAGACGTCAGTGCACGGTATAGTAGAGAGTTTTCCCCTCACCCCGTTGCCTCAGAGGTGCGAGCTGGCAGGCGCGCAGAATGTCTGTCCTCGATCAGTGGTCTTTGAGGATCAGAACGTCGAACCCTTTGAGCAAAAAAAAACACAAGAAAAGGAACCAGGTCGTCTGCGACCACAACACACACGACGGTGAGAGGCCAGATGCTGTCGTCTTCATTATATCTGTAGAGGATTTTTTTCAACCAAAAGATGGCGACGATCAAGTATGACATGACTCCGGAAGATCGGTCGAACGCCATGGCTGAAGCGAAAGCACGTGGTCTACCTAGTGGCTGGGTAGTTGAGCTTGACGTAAGTTAGGGTGTTCTTTTGGTTTTGCCGGTTTGGTGGTGTATTTGTACTACCTGGAGGAACAAAGTTTGGCATGAAAGCTCAACAGCGAATTTTTCTTCTCTTATTTCAGAAACGGAAACGCCGAAAATGGATCGCTCCCAACGGTAGAACATGTGATTCCATTCCTAAGGCTTTGAGTATGTCAGTCGAAATGGGATTGTTACCACCCGACACAGTGATCATCCATCACCCCAAAAAACGCGGAAGACCCCCGAAATCACCTACGAAGAAACCAAGAATAGCCCTCGATCTGACACAACCCAGCGTGAATAGACATTCTAAGGCTTACGTGAAGCGTCCAGATGGGGGAGATGAACCAGACGAAGACGACGAGGAGGAGGAAGATGCGTCAGACGACGAAGACGAGATGGAACCACCGACTGATCCGGAGGTGACGCTATTTCCCAAAAGTAGCCATTTGACCACGGTGCATTGGGATCCTAATGGACCAATGGGCAGAAAAATTGGTTGGAAGATTCGGATTGCAGACGATAAGAAAGGCGACTGGAAGGAAGGACGAATTGTACGCTTCGACCCTTGCACACACAAACACAAGGTGCGATTCGTCGACGATCCTCGAAGTGGCGAGGTAGTGGATTCGGATAACTGCGCCTGGATTCATCTCAGAATGGAAGATGGTGTTCAAGTTGGATCTCGTTTGGTCTGGGCACATGTGAAGGGCTATGCATGGTGGCCTGCTATGGTCATGGAATCCGATTTCGTCCCACCCCGAGATGGTTACGCTAGCGTCGAATTCTTTGGTAGTATGGAAGTGGCTACTATTCGTGATTCCCTTGAATCACTACGACCATTTGATCATGGCAAAGTGGATAACCACATCAGCAAGAACAAGAAAAAAAGAAATGCATCAGCTCATGCTCTAGCCATCGAAGAAGAGAGGAACATTCAACAAATTCGAAACGAGGCTGCACGATGGTACGCTGAGAGGGCTTGGCATATGGCAAATTCCGTGGGGAGTAATTGGATGGGGAAACGAATTATGGTCTTTCGGAGTGACGTTAACTATCCGTACGGGGATCTCATTCCAGGCAGAGTTCGACAATACAGTTCCCATCAAAAGAAATGGCTCGTATCATTCGAGGTATCAGAAACCACTCGCAAAAAGTATGATGCATGCTGGATCAATCTGCAGAATAAGGAGCATAAAGTGCGAATCCTTGACAAGGGGGGGAAAGAACCTGGTGAGCTAGATATCGTCCCTTACATATTTGGATTCTCGGAACTGGAGGATCCTGCTGAGGAAGACGCCTCACTCGCCAAGGCCCTAAAGGAGCGATGTAAAGGATGCCTCGAACACTGGAAGAAGGATGACATCAAAATAACCTGCACTGTATGCCATGCATCGTTTCATCTTGGCTGTCACGATCCGCCCTTGACGATGGAAGATTATCAGCGATTAGACCTCGACACTTTTGTTTGCTCAAAGTGTGCCCCATGTCGCGGATGCTACCAGGTGGACACCACATTTGGGAGCCATCCACAGCCTCTACCTCCGACACTTTCTTTCCCGGACAATGAGAGTCTGGTTCTTTGTTCTATGTGCGTGAAATCATACGAAAAGAGACAGTACTGTCCTAACTGTGCCCATTCGTGGGATGACGATCACTTCCAGCAGGTACAACGACAGATTCGATGGCAACAGGCTCACCTGCCCAAAAAGAGAGGACGCAAACGAAAGTACGAGGACGCCGATACCGCCGGTGATTACCATTCCTTCACAGCTCCTGCGACGTTACCAAATGATGACCCGATCCCCGCGATTGCTCAAGTGAATCCCACATGGTACCATCCTGAAACGTCTCAGTGGGGTTATACAGAAGTGGATATGATGACCTGTGACTCTTGCAAGTTGTGGGTGCATGCTGGCTGCGCTGGAGTCGGAGAAGAGGAGTACGAACAGACTTCGAATGGTGACCATCCAATTTACAGCAAAGAGTTCCTCTGCCGAGTCTGTTGCCGTAAGCGATGCATGGATATAATCCATAAGTTGCAACAGGAAGATAGCATGTTCCTTTTCGCTGAGCCAGTAACCGATAAAGTGGCTCACAACTACCACGACGTAATCAAGAAGCCAATGGATTTGCAAACCATGTTGGCCAGGGCCGAACGTGAAGACTACCTCAACTACGCTTGGGTTCGTGAACTATTTGAGCTGATGGTACTCAATGCTTTGACTTTCAACCGTTACCACTCGACGTTTTGGAATGAGGCCAAACGATACCATAAGGCATGCTTGCAGAACGTTTGGATGACTCTTGGAAAGGGGGCACCACCCAGTGCGTACGAGGAGGCGATACAGAACAATTTCGAAAAGGCCAGCGAGGTAAAGCAGATGGAGGACAGTCGTGTCCAAGAGGACAATACCGCCGAGAAGAAAGATCTTGTTGCTGGATCGAAGGTTGCGACTATCACACTTCCAGAACTCCGTGAGCATCCGGCTGACCAGGCCTCCTGTGTTCCATGTCGAGAGATAAAGCTCAAATCAGCTGATGCGTACTACAGTTGTTGGATGGACAGCTGTTTTGTTTGTGGGAGCAGTGGGGCTTCTGATACCATGCTCTTCTGCGTCGATTGTGGGGAAGGCTTTCACTCTTTTTGCGTCAACGCGCCCATTCACTCAATGGACGCAGCAGCTGTTGCTGGATGGCGATGCCCGAATTGCAAAATTTGCGAGATCTCTGGTGAGGATCCGCAAGATGAATTGAAGACACTGTTCTGCGAAATGTGTGATCGTGGATTCTCGTTGGACTTGCTTGATCCTCCCATATCCACTGCGCCCTCTGGACTTTGGATATGCGGACAGTGTGTTGATTGTCAGAAGTGCCACAACAAGCTCGAACCAGACGGTCCCTCGTTGAAGAATTGGTCCCGTGACCCGCAACTCTGCTATCGTTGCGGTGGATGTGACGGTGTAGAAGTTGAGAACAAACGATCCCGAAAATGCACTGTGGTAAAGAAGCATGCGGGAGAGATCACTCGTGCACACATGTTTCAAGACGCTTGTAGGGTGGTACAAGATGGTGTGCTTCCCTGTGGTGACTCCTGTTCTGCTGTCGAGTTGCAAGAGAAACTCATGGAGCAGATCGACTGGAAGACTCGAAATCTGTGGCGGGATGAATATCGCAAGGTTGTAATAGAGGGTGTTCGCTTTCTTCAGCAAGCCAAAGAGCAGTTCGGCGATCCGAGATACCTCATGGATCGCTTCTGGCAAGAAAACGTGGACTTGCCTGCCTGGATGGGGCAGCGTGCAACACGCTTCATCCATATCGCGAAGAAGCTCAAACTAGAGACGCTCGGCTTCTCCGCGCGCCGGATCGAGTTTTGCGTGTTGATTTCCAAGTTGGCTGCCAGCTGGCTAAAGGTGGCGTGTCGCACACTCGGACTCAAGACGAAGAAGCATGTGAAGGGTTACGATCGGGTGAGCAAGCTGCTTACGCCACCCCATGAATCGGGTACAGTTGAGTTGGCCTTCGACGATATCCGGTGTGAGCGGAATCGAAATATCGTCAACAAGGACGAATGGATTGAGCGATTTGAGCCCGAGTTACGATCGGTTGTGGAACGACACGTGTTCGGTCATGATGGTGTCGAAGTCTTGGATGAAACTCATGTCGCCCCGTCTTCGAACGGTAGAGACACACATATCGCACGGCCTGCGAAACCACTTTGTGGATGGAATAATCTTGTTGACGAGTCTGACTATGTCAATAAGTGGGAAGACACCCGGGAATGTTGCCTGTGCCATCTCTGCGGAGATGACGATGCTGGTCTCGCAGATCAAGCCTACGATGATGAGGACGACTCTGGTAGACCCGCAATGCCTCACCTTGGCAGACTGCTACCCATGGGTGATGGTCTGTGGGTGCATTCATCTTGCGCTCTGTGGAGCTCGGAGACCTGGGAAGAAGAGAGTGGTGGCCAGATAAATGCCATGGAGAAGGCGAGATCCAGGGGATCTCAACTTCGTTGCTTTGGTTGTGGGCGACCCGGGGCGACGGTTGGGTGTGGCAAGACGAATTGTCCGTGCAACTATCACTTCGCGTGTGCGTATGCCTGTGGTGCCGTTTTCACGTCGTCAAAGCAGATGTATTGCTCGCAGCACAGGGACACCACAGAAGACGTTGTTTCAGACCCGAGCTTTGAATTAATGAAAACGCTTGTGATCGCCCCCGACAAGGCGAAGGCAAACCTGGACAAGGAAGGGAATGAATCGGAGGGTTCGATATCTCAAAGAGTCGGAGCATTGGTGGTTCACTCCATTGGAGAGATCGAGCAAGAATTGGACGGCTTCCATACAGAAGATTATGTCATGCCACCTGGCTACACTGCTACGCGAATTTTCTGGTCAACTGTGCAGCCCCGGACCAGGATTGTCTATGTCCTAAAGATTGAGAAAACAAGCAGTGGCAAACCGTTATTCAGTATCACTCCTGCCGACAACCCAAGCGCCAAAATGAAATCGCACTCTGTCACCACCGTTTACAATCAGCTGCTGGAGAAGGTAAAGGACATCAACTACGAATACTTCTCACATGGAAATATGTATTCGAAGTTGCCTGCGGCGAGACTCAGCAACAAGAAGGCGTTCGGCTTGAATGGGCCACAATTCTTCGGGTTCGGTGTCAATGTGATCCGAAACCTTATTGAACACAGTCCAGGTGTCGAGGCTGTTGCTACCCCCATCACGGAGGCCTCCCCTCAGTATCGATTTTGTTATCTGCAACCCTCGGAAGAGGCTATCGTTGATATACAGAGACGCCGGGCCGCCGCGGATGCAGAAAAGAAGCTGGAGAATTCGAGTGGATGCGCACGTACCGAGGGGATGACCGCAGTCACTCGTGCGGGTGGTAGCGATCGCATCACGCGAGCCTTGGTACGCAGTGCCGACAATCTCTCAGACGTTGCTGCCATAACCAAGAGCAAGGTAGAATCGGAACAGGCGAAGGCAGATCGTAGTCGCAATCAAGCCAAGTACAAGGAGATGAAGGCTAGTCCCATTGAGGATCGATTAGCTTCGAAAAGATCTCACATTCATGGTTGGGGTCTTTTCACCAAGATGGAACTACCGAAGGATTCAATGATCGTCGAGTACATGGGGGAAATCGTCTTTCGATGCGTTGCAGACAAACGAGAGAAAGAATATGAAATATCGGGGGAAGGATCTTGTTATATGTTCCGCCTCGACCTGGAACGAATCGTCGATGCGACAAAGGTTGGTTGTATGGCTCGTTTCATGAACCACTCTTGTCAACCCAATGCCTACGCCAAGATTATTACAGTGGATACAGATTACGGTCAAGATAAGAAAATCATGATCTTTTCCAGTCGAGATATCAAGGCGGGCGAAGAGATTACGTATGACTACAAGTTTCAGGTGGAAGATGGGAGCCTAAAGTGTACATGTGGAGCTCCCAACTGCACTGGCCGTATGAATTAATGCTATGAAACATCATTTCTACTTGTTAGAGTTAAAGCAGGTACCCTTTCTTAGCAATATTCTTTCGATAGACCAGTTAAGGTGAAGGTGCAGCATTCCCTCACATGAGAAAACCCTTGAGGATCCGACCCGTTTCACGTTTGATATCTCGTTCCTTAATATCAGCACGTTTATCACGGACATTTTTTCCTCTACAAAGTGCAATCTGAAGTTTGACACGATTCTCTTGATTGAAGTATGCCTTTAGGGGGACGATCGTCATCCCCTTTTGTTCAGTCTCCTGTAAGAATTTTCGTGCCTCCTTTGCATGGACTAATAATGGCCGTGGACGACGTTCCTCATGTTGAAAGTATGTTCCTGATAATGTATGTTTCCCAATATGACAATTCATCAAGGTACAACTCCTCCCATCCTTTGATGTCTTAACAAAGGCATCCTGTAAATTCATTTTCCCATCTCGAATACTCTTCACTTCTGTCCCTAATAATGATATCCCCGCTTCTAAGGTTTCTATCACTTCATAGTTTCTCCGTGCTTGTCGATTAACACAGATTGTCCCATCTTTTGGTTTTTTCTTTTTCGTTCCTGACTTTGCAAGGAAGAGTGATGTCGTAGTTGTTGTTGCTGTCGTTGTTCTTGACGTGGTGATGGTATTGCTGGTCGACCAAGGTCTTGATGGGAGCGGTGACGAATGAGGAACCCATGCATACGTCGTCATCATCATCCTTCCATGAAACGCCTCGAACATGAGCCACCATCCAGCGAGGAACTGTAACCCTGACTGAGACCTCATATCTATCATTTATTGTGTTTTCTTCCCTTCCTTCGATCGAAAGATGTTGATGAGAGTTAATGATCGAGACGATAGCCTCATCAGCCTTTGAAATATAAGCTTCTTTGTGACGACATCCCCTGCTAGTCGGATGGGTCATTTTGTTCCGAGGCGTTCCGAGGGTCCACGTGGAACAGTATCCCGATGATCAAACTTCTGAATTGGGCGAAGACAGACGCTCTCGGCATCCAAAGAAAATCTCTCTCCCCTTGCTTTCGCGGTCTCTGGGACTTCCACATCTGATTTCTATGCTTCTATGTATAAGGTTCATTACACCCTCTCTTCCATTGAGACATCCACAAGATCAGCGTATGCCCAATGATTGAACGGATATATATTGGTGGTTTAGATCCTCCCCGCTTGACGGCACAAGACGTCTTGGGTCGGCTTCCCAAGGGAACGACGACGATGAATACTCCTACCGTCGAAATCCAGTCCATCGAATGTCATCCTGACAAGCCATACTGTCATGTCACAGCTACCATGGGGAACAGCGACAGTAGTAGTAGTAGTAGTCCTCCCATTTCTACCGATACATCTTCTGCCTTCCAAATCCTGTTTAAAACATTCAATAATGTCAAATGGAAGGGTTGTCGATTGACGGTCCAAATGGCGAAGCCAAGATTTCTCGATCGTCTTCGTCAGGAAATTGAAGAACGACAGGAACTACAACGACTTTCATTACTCCAGGAATCCCCGAAAGGAGAGGCTCGTCTACTGCAACCACAATCACCAGAGGGGCAGCAGCAAGAAGATGAAAATGGAACGGAATCTGTGGACAACAACAACAACAACAATTCCCAACTTCGACCGACACGACGACGTTTGAAAATCCGTAGAAAGTTTGGTGAGGAAGCCTATCATGTTGATACACAACCATGGATGGTAGAGAATTGGAGTCATTTTCGTATCGCTCGAGATAGGTTAAAGAAACGAAAAGAGAAATATCAACAGGAAATCAACAATACTAAAAACACCAAGACAAGACAGACCAAAAAGGGAGATTCGGAACAGAATCAGAATCAGAAACCGATACCACCACCACTTATGATCCATCGTGCGGTCCATTTTCGATTTCAGGAATCCTTAGTATCTTCCTCGGCTTCCTCGTCCAAACTGGTGACACGTCCTCATGAGATGGATTCCAGTGATATCGATGAGGATCAGTCCCTTCCTCGGTTGGAGGCAAGTGAGGAGGAAGAATCTTCGGAGTCTGAGGCATCGACGACATTCAGAGAGAATCAATTGAAGGAGACCACACCAGTCAAGACAGAGTATGCATGGTCCGATGACGATGATGACGACGACGAGGAATCAGAAGATGATGAATCGGAAGACGATGATCCTGTTGACGTTGATGCGAAGTCACAAGCTTCATCGGAAAGTGATGATCCTGCAGAAGAAGAAAATTCTACAAGAAAAGTCATGGCACAAGCTACGAACCCCCCCAAACAGAACCAGACAGTATCATCGAAAACGGAATACCATTGGAGTAGTAGTGATGATGATTCCTCTCATGGCGATGACCGTGACGGTAACAGCAGTGATCGTCGTGGACCTCTTCGTCAAGTTTCACAAACGGATGAATTTGCCGCTGGTTTTGATACGAACGATTTCGTAGAAACGGAAAATGATGATGACGATGATGGAGAGGATGAATTATTGACGATGGATCATACTTCGGTCGGACAGGATGACAACAATGATCTGACTGGTGATGTCACAGCCAATCTAAAGATCTTTGCTGGTATATTCTCTGACGTCGAAGGTGTCAAACCAGCCATAGAAGGAGAAACCGATGAAACCGACAAAGAAAGAAAAAAGACTTCCAAACAACAGCCTCAAAATGGATTTGGGAAGAGTGGAATGATGCTTCGGTACGATCCGAATGATGTCACAATGCAACAATTTGAGATTGAAGAGGAAGAAGATCAAACGGAAACAAGTCGCATAAGTCCACCGGAAGACGACGAAGGAAAACAATCACCCCAAATAAAGGAACCAGAATCTAAGAATGAAACGGATCCGGTGCATCCTCAAGAAGAAACTGGGCATATCTACGAAGAGAAAATGTTAGAGAGTGTCTTTCGTACGGCAAGAGATACATGGACGGGAACTGCCGATGGTGAGGAAACAAAGGTCGGTGGAAGTAGTGGTGGTGGTTTATTCTCGTTTGGGTTTGATTTGGGCCCCGTGGAACCCGATATGGCAGACGTAGGAACACCAGATGGACCTACACCCACAACAAATCAAATGCCTGATCCCAGCCATGACGATCCGAAGGGCACAACCGAAACGAACGACGTCAACGTGGAACCGAAAATTTCAGAGAAACGGATTGTAGGATTTTGTTTTCCGGATGATCTCCTTACCAAGTATCAGACAGAATTTTTCACTATGAACAACAACAAGAACAAGAACGACAACGACACAAAAGATGGTGACAACGTTGATCCTAGTACTGCCGATGACAGAGAAGCTTGGACGAAGGAAAGACATGCATTGACTGTTGATTGGAAACGAAAACGAAAGCATGCTGAAACTCGAATTCAGAAGCGGATGAAGATGCGCTAATAGATGACGATGTTGACAAAAGATATTGTGGTTCAAAGTCTGTTATGATTAGCACTGTACTAGCGCAGAGAAATCCGTCGATTCCAAGCAGTCGATTTCTGAATCTGACCCTGACGTAGGACGGACGATGATGTGACAAACACGCCGAAAAACCAACCACAAGGATGGCAACACCGTTCAAAGGAAATGGCCTCGACTCACGTCTACATGCATCTCACAAGATCAATGAGCCTCTGAAGAAGATGATACCATAGGAAGCCATGGAGAATATGACTGAGTTTTCTGATGTCATATTACCAGGATCGTATGAAGCAGGCCCGAAGGATAGTGGTATAGAACATTCGGAACGAAAACTTTATTTTGCGGCAGAGGAATTGAAAATCAAGTTACCTCATCAACAACATCTGACCATTGAATCATGGCCATGTCAAAAGGAAGATGAAACCTGGGCATATCGATGTCAATGTACCTTTCAAATTCTGATGGATGATGATGAGACAAATGGTAAATCTGTGTATGCTATGAGAACGGAAGGAAAGGCTATACCAATTGGGAGATCCTACTTTCCTATCGCAACACGAAGAATTCAGACAGCCATGAAGAATCTCATGGAGGATATACTTGATCATTCATCAGAATACCCCCATATTGTGACTGGTCTGACGAGTGTTACGTTTTCCTCATCATGGCATGACATTCCCGACGCCGACTGTATCGTCACATTGATGTATGGACAACCTGTTCTTGAGGAAAGCATGTGGAAGATCGAAGCGATGAAGGTATGTCTTCATATGAAGTTACGACAATTATATGGTAGAGCAAAGAAATCCTTATTTGTGGCAATATCAGACGATGAAAGACGATTATCCACACTTCGTGATACTCTCTATATCCATCGTCAGGGGGAGTCATTGCATTGGGAGGTAAACCTGACATCCCCGGAGGATACTGCAGCAATCCAAATCCATTATGAGAAGCCCAATACTGCTTTTTTTCATCCCAATTCCTTTGCCATGAAAGTTGCACTTGCGTGGA
>Ga0194115_10007724_pt1 | contig 10599 bp, 6 predicted proteins | sample TA2MahsurfametaG_3_FD_148656 | JGI IMG/M metagenome (GOLD analysis project Ga0194115, IMG submission 148656) | Freshwater microbial communities from Lake Tanganyika, Tanzania - TA2015002 Mahale S4 surface | ecosystem: Environmental > Aquatic > Freshwater > Lake | place: Tanzania: Lake Tanganyika... | reverse complement strand
GTTCGTTGACTTTAAACCTACTAAACAAAAACTCAGGAGGAACAGGATGCCCGTAGACGACGACAGGAAGATGAACAGCTTGCCGATTGTACGTTCGTACCCAACACAAAGTGGAGTTTCGTCGCTGAACGACGTCGGAGAGCAAAGGATGAACCATATCGTATGGAACAAGAAGCATCGAATTCTCGATCACAAAAGTTTGCTGTACGTTTTCTTGATAACTCTCTTGTGAGACTATGACATTGGCTTCGTTCTCATGAAACTATGTTTTCTTATTCTGACACACATACACAGGCGGAGCAGGATGCCCTGAGACGACGCCTAGAGGAAGAGGAGCTTGCCGACTGTACGTTCGTTCCGAACACAAAATGGCATCTTGTTGCTGAGCGACGTCAGAGAGCAAAAGATGAACAATATCGGATGGAGAAAGAATCGTCGAATATTCGACAGCCAAGGCTTACGGTATGTTTTTTCTCTGACGATTTTTCGTGCGAGGCAGACGACGACATCGGAACCTTCATTCTGATGAAACTATGCGTTTTTCTTCATTCTTACAGGAGCAGGAGAAACGACAACAAATCTATGAAGAGCAGATGTTACGCGATTGTACGTTCAGACCAAACCTGAAATGGGATCTGATTAAGGAGCGAAAAGGCTTGGCGTCGTCGAGTCAAGCCAAAGCTTGGGATTCAGACATTCCCTCTCACGTACCACGTACACCCAGCGTAGCTCCAAAGACTACGAGAACACAAGGTACCAGTTCCACAGCTAACAAGTCAGCCAGCGCCTTCGATGCAGCGGTTGACTCCGACCTGGATGTGAGTCTGGATGCTGCACTGATGGCGGAGGACCCCAGTGACAGAGTCGATGCGGTTGAAGAATCTGTTCTTGTAGAGTCCGCGGAGAGCACCAACGGTGTTAGGTCACCAGGGAAAGATGTTTTGAGGGAGAGCATTCGTTCCGTTTCAACGTCTGCGCCGGACCCCAAAGTAAAGAAGCTCCCGGTGAAAGGGGCCTTGAAAGGGAACGATTCAACAAGAAGGGGATCCAGTCCCGTAAGGCCAGCATACAATGCGAACAGAGCTGCCCCATCAACCCCCGAATGGAAGAAAAAGTACTACCAGATTGGAGCGAAACCAGAAGGAGAAAAGATTCTTGAAGCTCAAGGATCAGCAAAATCCGAAACGCAACAAGTGCGCAGCAACTTTAGTTCGGCAATTAAGGCAGGTGGCAATAAATCTTTCACTCCCAGCAAGGAGCTGCCCAAATCACCAGGCCAAGGAACACCGAAGGTCGTTTCCACCCCGACGACAACGATCAGTTCTCCTCCCACCAAGGAGCTACCCAAATCACCAGGACAAGGAACACCAAAGGTCGTTTCCACCCCGGCGACGGCGATCGGTTCTCCTCCCACCAAGGAACTACCCAAATCGCCAGGCAAGGGAACCCCGAAGGTCGTTTCCAACCCGGCGGCGAAGACTGGTTCTTCTCCCACCAGTGCTGTACCCTCGCCTGTGAAATCACCAGAGTCTGTTAAGGAGGAGTCGAAGACGCCGGACAACAGTGCGCAGACTCCTTCAATTGAGCTCGCCGTAAGCACGCCGCCTAACGACAAGCCCGAAGCATCTCCACCTTCCTCGATTGGTGATATACCACCAACTTCTTCTCCGTCTGTTACTGTAGTGCCTCCTGAGAAATCACCAGAGCAGGTTGTATTTCGAGACTTCCCTGTCGCTTCACAGCCTCAATACAAGGCCGAAGCGCCCCAGCCTTCCCAGGCTGCTGCCGCGCTTCCTGTTACGACGAAGGTAGTTGCGGATGCTTCTCTAGACACACTATTGAATAGAGCGGATCAAGCCATTGCTCTATCGGAAAGCAAAGCTCCACCCCCGGAGGAGAAAAAGGGCCGTGGTGGCTGGAAAGATATGTTCAGGCGGGGACGCGATGCCATAAACCCGAATGAAGCCGCCGCGCGTGCTGCAGAAGCAAAGCGAGCTAAAGAGGCTGAAGAGAGGGCGAAAGAAGAGGCGCGACTGGTGGAAGAGGCTAGACGAATAAATGAAGCGTTAATCGCCGAAGAGAAAGCCAGGGAACAAGCTCGCATGACGGAGGAATTTCGACGCGCAGAAGAGGCTCGGTTGGCGGAAGAGGCAAGACTTGCCAATCAAGCCCGCATTGCCGAGGAGAAAGCAAAGGAAAAGGCTCGCATTGCAGAGGAGGCTCGACGTGCTGAAGAGGCTCGACTGGCAGAGGAGAAAGCCAAGGAAGAAGCTCGACTGGCTGAGAAGGCTAAACTAGCCGAAGAGGCCCGCCTTGTCGAAGAGAAAGCCGAGGAAAATGCTCGCATTGCAGAGGAGGCTCGACGTGCTGAAGAGGCTCGACTGGCAGAAGAGAAAGCCAAGGAAGAAGCCCGACTGGCCGAGGAGGCTAGATTAGCCGAAGAGGCCCGCCTGGCGGAAGAAGCTCGTGTTAAAGAGGAGGCTCGTCTAGCCGAAGAAGCACGACTTGCTGAAGAGGCCAAGTTGGCCGAAGAGAAAGCCAAGGAAGAAGCTCGACTCGCCGAGGAGGCTAGATTAGCCGAAGAAGCCCGCCTGGCGGAAGAAGCTCGTGTTGCCGAGGAGGCTTGTCTGGCCGAAGAGTCGCGGCTAGCGGAAGAGGCCCGCCTTGCTGAAGAGAAAGCCCAGGAAGAAGCTCGACTGGCTGAGGAAGCTAGATTAGCCGGAGAAGCTCGTGTTGCCGACGAGGCTCGTCTGGCCGAAGAGGCGCGGCTAGCGGAAGAGGCTCGCCTTGCTGAAGAGAAAGCCAAGGAAGAAGCTCGACTGGCCGAGGAGGCTAGATTAGCCGAAGAGGCTCGCCTGGCGGAAGAAGCTCGTGTTGCCGAGGAGGCTCGTCTGACCGAAGAGGTGCGGCTAGCGGAAGAGGCTCGCCTTGCTGAAGAGAAAGCCCAGGAAGAAGCTAGACTAGTTGAGGAAGCTAGACTAGCTGAAGAAGCCCGCCTTGCTGAAGAGAAAGCCCAGGAAGAAGCTCGACTAGTTGAGGAAGCTAGACTAGCTGAAGAAGCCCGCCTGGCAGAAGAGAAAGCCCAGGAAGAAGCTCGACTAGCTGAGGAAGCTAGATTAGCAGAAGATGCCCGCCTGGCCGAGGAAGCTCGAATTGCAGAGGAGGCTCGTCTGGCCGAAGAAGCTCGAGTTGCAGAGGAGGCCAGACAAGCCGAAGAAGCTCGTGTTGCAGAGGAGGCTAGACTAGCCGAAGAAGCTCGTGTCGCAGAGGAGGCTAGACAAGCCGAAGAAGCTCGTGTTGCAGAGGAGGCTCGCCTTGCGGAAGAAAACGCCAAGGAAGAAGCTCGACTAGCCGAAGAAGCTCGTGCTGCAGAGGATGCTCGACTGGCCGTAGAGGCACGTTTGGCTGTAGAGAAAGCCCAGGAAGAAGCTCGCCTTGCCGAGGAAGCTAGATTAGCCGAAGAAGCTCGAATTGCAGAGGAGGCCCGCCTGGCGGAAGAGAAAGCCAAGGAAGAAGCTCGCATTGCCGAGGAGGCTCGACTGGCAGAAGAAGCTAGACGAGTCGAAGAAGCCCGGATCGCTGAGGAGAAGAGGCTGATAGAAGACGCCCGCCTCGCAGCAGAAAAAGCCGAGGAAGCAAGACTAAGGGAAGAGGCTCTGCGTGCTGATGAAGCCAGACTAGCCGAAGAAGCCCGAATCGCTGCAGAGAAAGCCGCGGCGTCCGTATTGTTAGCTGAGGAAGCCCTGCGATCTGAGGAAATGAGACTAGCCGAAGATGCCCGCATCGCTGAGCAGAAGGCCGCGGAAGCAGGTCAGCTAGCGGAGGAAGCCCTACTTGCTGAAGAAGCAAGGCTTGCAGAAGCAGTGCGGATTGCGGAAGAGAAAGTTGTAGAAGCGGCAAAGCTTGCTGAGGATACCAGACTCGCGGAGGCCGACTCCGTCCCAGAAGGGGAAGGAAATGGTCAGGCTGCAGAACAAGCTCTTTCAAGAGTTTCTTCTGACATGTCAAGTACAGCATCAACGGACGACGACGACGCTTCGTCGTCGAAAAAGGAAAAATCCAAGTCGAATCGAGCCCAAAAGTGGAAGGATAGGCTATCCAAGAAGAAAGTGGCCAAAGCGGAAGGAGAAGGAGAGGGAGAAGAATAGTGTTTATGTGACAACGTTGCCCGTTAACGTTGGAAGAGAGTGGGGTTGCCCTCGCGTCGTATTGGATGCATGCGAGGTCAATATTTCGTTTTGTTCCCCCCTCCCCCCCCCTCGAAGGGCTATGGATTGTACATTGTTTCAACATAGCGATCATCGGTTCTGATTGCGAATGCACTATTTGATTTATATAGAGGCACTAAGTACTAACTGTGAGTGAACCCCCCCGTTATCTTTCTTCCCCCATTTGTAGTTGCTCCTTCCAGACACTAGGAAACCAATAGAATGAAATACCAAGATAATCATCTTTCCAGGCCATCCCCTCTTGAAGCATGATAGTAATCGCTCGTTCAGCACGATCTTCTGGCCATTTCAGTTGTTGCATAATATCATCAATAGTAACACATCCCTGACCACCTTGAGCTAGGGACATGACAGAGGTATGATCTTGATCTAATTCAGTAGGGACAGAAACGATCATTTGTGATTTCCCTACCTCAATGATCCGGAATCCACCACCTAAAGTACCAAGTTTCTTCACAGCAATTTGGATATCTCCCACATTATATAATGCCTTTTTTCGATTCAATTTATCTAAGACTTCTGTTACGGCAATAATACCTCCATTCCGACTTCGTGTAGCGAAACAGACTTCTGCGACTTTTACTGATAATTCATAATAAAAGTCACCAATACCGACACCTAACGTCTTTGCCCAAAATCCCTTTTGTGAGACAAGTGGATCAACACCCAATGGACCACACATTTTTAAAAATTGACTCCGAAAGGCAGGATCATCTTGAATCTTTGATCGATGTTCGGTAGCAAATTCTGTCAATTTGATTTGTAATTTCTCTACCGTCTCCACTGCCGATTGAAGACTCGTCGCCTTGATTTCTTCTGCCTTTTTACTATACTTTGCTCCAGATCTTGCCACTCCGACTCCTCTTCTTCGATGGGACATTTCTTTTTACCTTCTTCTTTACAGGGTGAAGGTATTCGTCTGTAGATGAAGGACTACAGTCAAGTCCGGAGAATCACATTGTGGGCTTGTCGACGTGGGGATGTGGGGTGCCTGCCACATTGAACCCACGACAACAGTACGATCAATTCGACTGTTTCCGTCGTGCCTGCCGGCGTGACAAAGACGTTACCGAGCGGGCCGACCCTCATGGGACGTACATGCATCGTCTCACCACATCCATCTTGTTGACGTATTTTCAAGAACTCTTCTTCACAGTCACCATGTTCTTCGACCATAACGTAACGTAAAACTTGTAAAGTATGTCACAACGCAGGAACCAAAAATGGATTTTCCAGTATTACCTCCTCTCCGAATCGGATCCTTCCCCTCGGCTGCTACGACGATTGAATCACAACATATTCTTCCCGTACAGTCAATCGAAACACAATTACAACAACAACAACAACAATCACGACCAGTGAATAAAACACAACATGCTATTGATGGTATGTTTCCTTCTCCTTTTCGTTCTTTTTCAGATTTTCATTTGGAGACCCCCCTCCCCCCCATTCAAGAAATGCTCGTATTGCCTACTAAGATCCTGACAATTTTTATTTTCTTTTCTGTACGTGTCTCTTTTTTCGGAAGCTTTGAACAAGGCGTTGGCAAAAGCAGAACGGATCGAGAGTCTACAATTGGCACTGTCTACCTTTAGTCACAAGGATACAAAATTGCATGATTATGAAATCAAGTTGGGGGCTGATAAGGCACTCTGTTTAAAACTAGGCTATGCATTCATGACGAATTCTTCACCAGTGGAGGAACTTCGACTGATTGGACAATGTCTACGACAAGTTTATCAATGTTCTACCGAACAACGAACGCGATCCTTCCTTAGTATGGGAGAATCTGAACTTACACCACTTCTGGTACAAGTCTTGATGAATGGATTGTCACAAGGAGAAAATTTTCCCTCTGATACCTTGATCATCGTAGTGGAGATCCTTCGGATTTACGCAAAGCTAGAGGTGGCGAAGCATGCACTCATCCATATGAAGAAAGGGCAGTGGATAGGTCAGATACTGCAGTATTGCTTGGGAGGTACACTGGGTACGAATGCAAGTAGTGTTTCCCCACTACTCGTCGAGATACTTGGAATGATCAAGGATTTGACATTTCGATCATCGGTATCGGACAAGGAAAAGATTTTATCAGTACGGGAGGGAGTCTTTGGAGGTTTGATTGCTTCAATTTGTCAAGCTGCCGGAATGGCCGATTACCGTCTCGTGGACTGGTTCACTGCCGTTGTATGGAATCTGGTACTTGACAAACCTATTTGTGATAAGTTTTTGCATATCGACGTGAGTCACGACTTTCCTGTGATCGGATATTTGGTTCGAATCTTAAACGGCGGAAGGAAACCCTGTATGGTATCGGACAACGCGAGCGCTACAAAGATTCGACGAAATGCAATCAGCTGTATTGGAAACATGTTGTCACATGTGGATAACCAGATAATCCTAGTCGGTGGTCCCCGTGCGAAGACCTTGGCCATCTTGCCGACTCTAGTCGACCTAGTTGAGAGAGACGAAGATTCTATCGTTCGTCGACGTGCTATGCGAACAATACGGTGCATGGCATGCTCGGAAGACGATTCGGTTCGTGTCAGCTTGAATTATCACGATCTTCGGTCACTTTTTTTGGGTGTCTTATCTCGCCGGATTGCCGAGGATGATGAACATGATAGGGATACACAAGTCCAGGCGTGTATGGCTATGTGTGTTTCGATGGACCTGTTTCCATCTTCCGATTGGCCGCGTCTGGAAACGGTCCTTCTCCGGCGAATTGAGACTTGCTTTGATGAGAGATTGATTGAAGCTGCGTGTTCATGTTATATCGAATGCCTCAAGCGCAGCCCGTTGCAACGAGGACCATCATGTTTTACCGAACTCTTTTGGGCTCGGCTAGAATTGGCTGCCAGTCCTAAAACCGCCGCGCAGTGTGCAACAATATCCTTGCTTTTGTTGGAGCTAGCTCGATTAGAAAAAGATATTCCCGAAAGCGCGAACAGCCAGCATCCAAGTAATTTGACGAATCCGACAGCCATCAAAATACTCATCCTTCTACTTTCGTTCTCGAGTAAGGAGCATTGCGGCGTCCGGCAAAACGCTTTGGAAGCCGTGGAATGTCTCATTTCCAAAAGTGCGAACCGGCGTGCACTGGCTGGAAATGAAGGTCTCCTATCGGCTCTGGTCAATCTATGTCTCCTCCAACCTGATACGACAAGCAAAGATGCTGCGAAAAAAATCATTATCGACCTAGTCCCTGAACTATGACGCTAGCTATGTATAGCTCATGTAAGGATTAATGTTGAATATTTTAACTTATTCTTTCAGACAATTCTATAGATACTCTCTGAAATGCAGCGCGATACGACGGCGACGGGGAATCACTCATCTTTCATGTGTTCCCAACCTTCGTCGACACCATCGCCAGAATCCATCGCGTCTTGTACGATCCGATAATTCAGCGGTCGAATTCGTTTGGCGTCCGGAAGACTGTAGTCATCCAAGGAATCGTCTTCCTCGTTACGTGCCTCAATATGTACAGTGGTACCACTGGGCAAATCTCCTCGGATAAGCATCCGACTGAGTTCCGTCACGACGGTTCCCTCCAAATATCGTTCCACTGGACGAGCACCGTAGGCTGGATCATATGATGCATCCAATACTGCTTTGGCACCACTCTTTTCCAAAACAACTCGTATTCCCTTGCCTACCAGTCGTCGTTTGACTCCATGCATTGCCTTTTGGACAATCTTATCAAGTTGATTGACACCAAGAGACTTGAACATGACCAGAGCCGATAATCGATTCAAAAATTCTGGTGCGAAAGAATGACGGACCATATGCATGACTTGTCCATAGATTCGTTCCTTTTCGTCTTCCTCCTTCCCGTTAGCTTCCAAAAGGAGTTCTGCACCTACATTCGAAGTCAAGATGATAACCGCATTGGTAAAGTCGACTGTCCGTCCCTTCGAGTCGGTCAGTCGTCCCTCGTCGAGTAATTGAAGAAGGACCGTCAAGACTCGGGGATGAGCCTTTTCAATCTCATCGAATAGGACGACAGTGTAGGGACGCCGACGTACGGCTTCTGTAAGTTGACCTCCATCATCATGACCAATATATCCAGGGGGGGCTCCAATCAGCCGTGCTACCGAATGTTGCTCGGAATACTCTGACATGTCAATCCTCGTTAGGCGACTTTCATCACCATCATAGAGCTCAGAAAACAATGCCTTGGAGAGTTCTGTTTTGCCAACACCAGTCGGACCAATGAAAAGAAAACTTCCAGTAGGTTGATTCGGTCGAGAAAGACCTGCCTTGGATCGGAGAATGGAATCGACGACTTCCTTGATTGCCTCGTCTTGACCGATGACTCGTTCCTTCAGTCGTTGATCCAATTTCAAGAGACGCTCTCTCTCCGTTTGGCTAAGTCTAGAAACTGGGATACCAGTCCATCGAGATATGACCTCAGCAATGTCATCAGGAGTGACTATTTCATCTGTCATTTCTTCGTTATCGGCATTCGCAGTGGACTTTCTCTCTTCCTCTTCCTGTGATATACGTGCCAAATGGGCCTTCAGGTCAGGAATGGCACCGTATTTCAGATCTGCGGCCTTTTCATAATCCCCCATACGCTCGGCCTGCAACGCCTTTGCCTCCATGACGGTAAGTCGTTCCTTGATTTGTTTCAGTTCTTCTGCTCGACCACGATCCTTGTCCCATCTTGCATTTAACGGGGCCACCTCTTCACGAAGATTCGCGATTTCTTCCATAATGGTGGTTTCACGCTTCTTTGAAGCCTTGTCCTTCTCACGTCTGAGGGCGGTGGCTTCGATTTGAAGTTGCAATATACGTCGTTCCAACTGATCAATTCGTTCCGGACGGCTATCTAGTGCCGTTCTCTTCGTAGCGGCAGCCTCGTCGATGAGATCAATGCTCTTGTCCGGGTTGAATCTACCAGTGATGTACTTGTCCGACAGTTCTGCTGCGGCTACCAATGCAGCATCCAATATCCGTACCCCATGATGAGCTTCATATCGTTCAACCAGTCCACGAAGCATTGAAACAGTGTCAGGAACGGATGGTTCGTTGACCAGGACTTTCTGGAATCGTCTCTCAAAGGCGGAATCCTTTTCGATATGCTTTCGGTATTCTTCCAACGTCGTTGCTCCAACCATTCTAAGTTCACCACGAGCCAACATGGGCTTCAGCAAATTGGCGGCATCCATGGCCCCCTCGGCCTTTCCAGCTCCGAGGACAAGATGAATCTCATCAACGAAAAGGACCATTCTTCCTTGAGCATTCTTCACTTCATCTAGGACTGCCCGTAGGCGCTCTTCGAATTCACCGCGGTATTTGGCACCAGCGACCAAAGCCCCCATGTCTAGGGTTCTCAGACTCACTCCTTTCAGAGTTTCTGGGACGTCACCTTCAAGAATACGTCGTGCAAGACCCTCAACGATTGCTGTCTTACCTGTTCCTGGTTGCCCCACCAGCACAGGATTGTTCTTCGTACGGCGAGAAAGAATCTGCACGACACGACGAATCTCTTCATCGCGTCCAATGACGGGGTCTAATTTTCCTTCTTCCGCTTGTTTAACAAGATCAACTCCGTATTTTTCCAGGGCTTCATATTGTTGTTCAGCTTTGGCTGAGTTTATTTTTCGCCCCCCTCGCATATCTTCGATCGTCTTATTCGCCAACTTCTTCGTCAATCCAGCTTCCTCCAAGACCTGCTTTATTTCACGTTCGTCATAGAGACTGGCCATTAGGTGATCCAAGGCCACCAATGAATCACCATTTGCCTTTGACAGCTTAGTCGCTCGATGAATTAACTGAGATAGTGAGTTTGAAGGATTCGCTTCTAAAGGGGCTGGTGACTGGGCGGGACGTTTCAACAATAGTTTCTGAAGGTTTCGTCGGATGATATTCACGTCCAAGCTGCCGTCCACGCGTGTGCATACTCTGGCACCAATGGAGTCGTCAGTCTGAAAGAGGACAACGGCTAGGTGAAGAGGCTCGGCTTGAGCATGTCCATTGTCTCTAGCCAAAGTAAGTGTTTGCTCGATGGCCTTGGCTGTAGCGTCTGTGATGTTCCGTTCTGTCATGGTTTGTCTTGCTTGTCGTTGATGCTGTTGCTGTTGTAGTAGTTGTTGTTGACAATGCTTGATTGATTGAAAACGTATTTTATGAGAGAGCACGACGAGGGGGGAAAAAGAAACGGTGAATCGTGTGATTGGATGAAACGTGTCAGTCTGAAGAATTCGAAAGTCTTTGCTGACAATATCTGCATAGATACATGGAGTACGTATAGGTGACGTATCGTGTCGAGCTTGCATCCAAATTCCAATTCACAGTAACACATGTAGCAACGCAAAACCATTTCAGCCGTACGCATAATGAATTCCATATTTCAGCACATGTC
>Ga0194115_10007723_pt1 | contig 10599 bp, 2 predicted proteins | sample TA2MahsurfametaG_3_FD_148656 | JGI IMG/M metagenome (GOLD analysis project Ga0194115, IMG submission 148656) | Freshwater microbial communities from Lake Tanganyika, Tanzania - TA2015002 Mahale S4 surface | ecosystem: Environmental > Aquatic > Freshwater > Lake | place: Tanzania: Lake Tanganyika... | reverse complement strand
CGAGCTTACTTTTTTATCGACTGACTTCCTTCAGAGAACTATAGTGCTATCTCAACACGTTTGTATGCTGATACCGCACCCTATCGTCATACAAGTCATCTAGGATTCTTTGTTTAATAATTTTTTATAAGTCTTGGTTGTACTCAGGGGTTATTTATTGGGTGAGCTTTATTCCAGTTTTGAATTATAAATCATATTCGAGTAAACTATTGACAGGCCTTTGGTTGCCCTTGACTTCTCCCTTCAAGGCCCAGTCTTTTTTACCAATTATCTTGTCCTATAGTTTTTATATTTGTTTTTACAAGTCTGTTTTCTAAACGGGATTATTATCTAGATTTTTGTTTTGCAGTTCTACTTCTCTAAAATGGTCGAACTGATCATTAATTAAATCATCTTATCTGCCATCCTATTAATCGTCTTGCCGATTATTTTTCTTAGTCTTTTTGCTCAAGAACCTTTATTACTCTTAAAATTATTTTTCTTCTTAAGAGTTTCCTTAATTTTCGTAAGATTCCATGTCTTCCTCATCTATTTACTAACCATATAAGCCGACGTCTTCTTACCCTTAATAAGCCTACTCGTCTCCAAGTTAGTCTATTTCCTAAAGTTATCCATCATTTTAATCATACTATTAGTAAACGCCATATTGGTCTTGATTATTATCTTAAATTTATTTGTTGCCTTAATCAAGTTCTCCTTATTATTACATTTATTAATTTTAATCATCATCGATGATTGCCTCTTCTTACTACATCTCTTCTCCATCTTAGTCTTGGTCTCCTATTTGAACTGAAGACAGTATTTAATTTTTGATAGATTATTGTTGGGATAAAACAGAGTTAAGGGTAGTATAGACCTGGGATAAGATTTGCTGATCGTTCATTTTATCAATTGTTATTTTCGATCTTGGTGCCACAAAGGAGGCAAAGGTTGGTATAAGCTGAATCAACTCTTTCGGCTTGTTTAGTTGCTGATGAATCATTTCGTACAACATTGTTGAATCCATTCTCCAATATAAGTAAACTAATATACAATTACATAATGCATAGTAATCATAATAGAGTCAAATATTAGGATTTAGATTTTCATTAGTTAAAGTTTATAATCAATGAGAAAAGGCATAAATTGATCATATATGGCCATAAAACTTGTAAAAATCGAAGGGATAATGGCATCTGCATTGTGCATTGTTGTATCCATAGTAACATCTCACTTTATCCTTGTTCAAACATTGACAAGATTTTGAATTAGTGTCCCATTATTTTGGCCATACGCAAGTTGGCTTTTATATACAAGTACATTTTTTATCATCATATCCAAAGTCACATCTTACTACTTTTCGATTGAGACACTCACATGAGTTAGTCTAACTGTCAAATTATTTTGGCAATACACAGACCGGCTTGTCGATACAAGCACATTTTTTATCATCATATCCAAAGGCACCACATCTTACAACTTTTCGATTGAGACACTAGCACGAATTAGTTTAGATATCCCATTCTTTTGGCAAAGTGCAGGATAGTTTTTGATTGCAAGCACACTTAGATTAATCGAACCCATATGCGCATTTTACGAATTTCTTATTAGGGCACTAACACAAATTAGTTTCCTTGTCAATCTTCTTGGGCAATTTGCAGACAGGTTCGGTTATTTGAACACTTTGACAGAAACATTTTTAATCGTTCCATTTCTGATTCAAAGGACAACTTTTAATCTTATTCCAACACTAACACTTGTAAGTTTGATAATCAAAATACTTTCCAAATGGACAGTATTATTTGTATGGCAACCTTATCTATTTAGGAACACATGCACAGGCTAGAGTATCCCATGCCTGACCCATAGGACATGCCTGAGGAAGCATTCTGCATGACTGTGAGTTTACAATCAATGCAACCATTAAAATAAGTAGGCAAAAGCTCTTCATTTTGTTATATAGAAGAAAAAATATTCTATTGTATAATTTACCAAATATAAATGGGCTTATTAAGTAAAATTATATTTTAATTAGTCTATATCAATTTATATGCTAAAATTAGAGTTTTTCTTATAGAGTTAATATTCCTATCATATCTGAATCTGCTAGAAAATTTTTGCAAACTCAGATATAACTGTATACTTCAAAATGCAGCTAATGATCATCTTATATTATAGTAATTTTTAATGATAATTTATTTATTCTTATTTAAAATGGATAAAAATCAAATCATTTTCAGGCAGGTGGGGCTTTTTTGCATTAACATTATCTTTCATCGACACCATTGGGACACTTTTATTGTGTTAAATCGCACTTACATATTTTCTTTTATTTGTCCCAGGATTTAGGAAATCCGCAAAGTTTCTTGTCAACGCATTAACATTTTGCATCGTCATATGCATAAAAACATTGTAGAAAATCTTTAGTTAGGCACTCACATGTTTTAGTTGTTTGGTTCCATATTTTTGGAGGATTGCACTATTGTTTGCATTGACAAGTATCTAAGTTGTAGCCGACAGGGCACCAAGCAGTAGCCTCTTTGAAGAAACATTAGCATTGTAAGGTTGTATAGTTCAAGAAATCTTTTGGTTTTTAGCAGACCAACCTGGGGTTGCAGTCGCATGTAGTAGAGTTTTGACCAAAAATAGGACAAACTTTAGCAGGACATGCACAAGATTTCTTCTTTTCATCATAAACTTTAGGCAGTGTACAGATAGGTTGACAGACACAAGTTTTCTTATTTTATTACTAGCCATTCGGACAAGCAGTTAATCGAGGCTTGCACAAACACTCGCATTTTGCCTTATCTAACACTTTATTTTAAGGACATAGTTTAATACAAGGCCTTATCTGAGACTGAGAAAGTACAGCCATAGCTATCAACAACAAGATGATTGATACTTTTTTCATGTGCAAATTTATAATGATAAATAGTCTAAACTAGCTGATATTTATACCAATTATGTTATTTGAAATTTATGATTCAAAAAACGTAAAATGAAAACAATAAAAATCAATAGGATTTTGTCAACTCATTTAAACTTTTGTACATCATGTATATGTTTCGAACAGCCGACAGTTAATTAGATGATAACTATTGAGTATTGGTTTAAATAATTGGATTATTTGTTCTGTAAATACGTCCATCGACAAATTTTACAACCATACTGCCATCAAACATTATGCTGATTTGGTGTTCATGATGCTTATATGTCAGTTTCTAAGTACATCTTTTAGTCTATTCTACTATTTTTCTGCATTCCTAGTACTTCAGATGGTATTTTTATGGAAGATCTTCCAATTTGTAAACTTTTTCAGTCTCATTCTTTTTGAAAGATATAGTCTTTCCATCGCAAGAAACTCTCATTTCATTATTCTCCTTGTATCTTCTTATTCCATTCTGGTCGATCACTATTTTGTTATCGTTTTTTATTATTTCTTTTATGATCATTCCTTCTGTATTTAAGGGCTGCAACCTAGTTGGCTCAAGAGCTTGATAAATTTTGTTTTTTACATCATAATTCCATTGAGATGTTCTATTCATAACTTTTTCCTTGATCTTTTTAAGCTCTAAAGGAAGTTTGTCGTTTGATGAAATTGTTTTGGACTATTTATCATAGCTAGGTTACCGACTTATCTATTTAGAAATATGCTATTTCATAAATTTTTTGGCCAAAATATTCTTATGGTTTGGTGCGAAATTAGTATCTTTAGTTTTGTGATCGAAGTTTCCGTTATTCAAATTCTATTTGTTTCTGTCCCTTGATTATAAAGATTTTAAGGATAGTTTAGATTTCTGAGAGAGTTTTTTCTTTAGCTCTTTTTATTAACTTTTTTATTTCGCTATCGAAACATAAAAAGATTAATTGGTAAAAAACGGATGATTTATGATTTATTATATCCCAAGACGATTATTTTTATCATATACGAATATTCTTTTTATTAAATTGGCGAAAGCAGGAGACATTGAATTATCGCATTTAAATTTTTTCAATAACTCTTCATTCAACTTCTCAGATAAATCCTTCCAACTTTTCATAGAGAAAGGATGAGATCCAATGAACATTTCCCATAAAATGCAACCAAGGGCCCAAATATCTCGATATGGATCAAATTCTTCTATTGCTTAAGGTGGGGCATAAAGAAAATTACCTACACATTTTTACTTAACTCTTTATTCAAATTTACTCGATTATCCAAAATCACATATTTTTATAGAATTTTCCTGATTGATTAAAATATTTTAGGGTGTTAGATCGCCATGAATAATTTTACTTTTGTGCAAGTATGATATGCCTTTAGCTATTTGCAAGCCATAGTCTTTAATGAGTTCAACAGACAGTTTATTCTTCATGATAATTCTAAGATTTTCCCTTTGACAAAATTACATAACTAGAAAATAACTATTTTAGTCGCTAAAGGCATTTAATAATTAAACTATGTATCGATTTTTCACAGACTAGTGCATTTTCTTTTCTCTTGAATATATTTTCTTGATCTATTTCTATGATTTTTTAACAGATCTTTTTGGGAATACTTTCAAAACCTTGCTTAGGACAGAATTACGTGAGACTTATTATCCTGTCTGTTTTTTATGTGAAAAACTTGGCTATATTGCCCGACCCAAATCGGTTCTGGAGTTAGATCGTATTACTAAATAGAACAATATCTACACCAATATTTTTAGAAACTGACTGCATCATGCTGTTCAACTCTTAGTTGAGTTATTTGTCCATATGACAGTTTAATAAAATTTTAAATTTACTCTATATTAATATATGAATTCATGTGTCTATTAATCTTCAAATTTTTTATTTATAAAAATCAGCCTTATCTCATTTGTGGGCTACTTAAATTAAAAAGTAAATTCTTTTATATTTTCAAATGGCTCTTAGTGTTATTTCATTTTGCTAATTTATAATTTATATTTCGGGGATATACATATGGATCCTAAAGAAATTCATAACTTAAGCCCACAGTTCTTCTTTGAGGAGTCTACCTACTAAAATAAACTGCTGCTTCATCCGATTTAGCTCGACGACAGCATTTTTTGGAACGAAATGATAAAATAAAACGGATAAGATCTGCTAGACAATAGATAAAAAAGAGAAGATACTTATGAAATGAATGATCCTAAAGAGCTAGATTTCATTTCCTTCACTTAGATCAAGGGTAATCAAGATTTCTAAGACCATTTCGAAAGTTTCCTCGGCAATAATATTCAAAATATTTGCCAAAATATTTATGAAGATTTAGACAAAACACTCGAGCCTAACTATTTAGAAGCATAATCAGCACTGTAACTCAACAAAATTCAATAATCCTATCAAGAAATTTCCAATGTAACTGTCTAGTAGCTTGAGTATAATAAGTATTATTTAGAGCCATAATCGCCTATTTAGTCTAATATTCAAACAATCCAGTTCCAGACCTGAAATACAATATTGATGTCCTCTTCCCTCAGGCGTCCAATACATAGGTAGTCAATGTCCTCATTGAAAAGTTTAGTAAACTGAAAAAGACCAAAGAGTAGCTAGTGAAATATTGCATGCGAAAGGCCTTTAAATATATTCTCGAATTGCCTCAAAATGCGCATTTCAAAAATAAGACAAAATAATAGAAATACTCGTACTCAAAATGTAAAAATCAGTATCTCAAGTATATATTTATTTAAATACAGAAACATTTCATAAGAAAAATCAATGAATAATACATTTTTAAAGCAAATTTTCAGTGAAAAAGATTTTGCCTCAGATTATTAGACCTTTTTAAGCGATTTTGAAAACATAATGATGGAAGACAACAAGAAAAAGATTAAGAACTTGGCGATTTTGCTCACTTAGCAGAAATAGGGATTGTTTAAGAAAGCAGAATTAGTGAAAAGGCTACCCTGGACCAATATCATTCTAAGAAAAGTTCACAAGATAAGTTACGATCTTTTGAAATTTTCATAGGGATGACCCAATGATTTATAAAAACTATATATAAAAGTAAATTTCTTTATTAAATAAATTATTAGATAAAATCAGAACGAAATTGAGTAATTAATCATTTATATTTGTCGAATACTGAAGGAAACTCATAATATCCAACGCCTGGATTTTTTACATAAGGTTTTACGAAGTCATATCTCTGAACATTGCTTATTGTTGGACTTTTGCTGTTATTTGATTTAAAATCACTTTCTCGGACATAAGTAAATGATTAATATCCTGGCTTCTCAGCACTCGCAAACCTAGCTGCTTTTGAAAACTTAACGTCTCCACTTTTATTTATCAGGACGTTTGCAAACTTTTTAGGCTGTTAGTAGGTTATAGTTGTCAGTTTCGAAGAAGCCTTGAGGGGCGGGAGCAATATCTAGTTTTATTGCAAAACAGCGAGAGTAGACATCGAATAGATCTATTTACTTCGCTCTTTTTACTCCTGTCTTTTTCTGAGTCGCTATTCAATAGAAAGTCTCTTGGAAATAGTTTTTGATTCTTAGGAGTTTACAGAATGATGTTAAGAAGTTGAATCTTTAATCGAATGATGAGACGGAGAAATCTTTTTCTATTAAACTTCTTTATAATTCATGTCTAGTATCAGTTCGCCTGCATAGTTTTTGCTTTAATCTTTTATCTTTATTTTTTTAGAAACGTATCTTCCGATTTCAAATAACTATCTTAGGTTAACTTATCCAAAAAAGGCTTGTGATTTAGAATTCTATTCGTTATAGAGGTTGACTATAAATTTCATGGTCTATTCCCAGGTTCTTTTGAAGACAAACGTGTCAATTATAATCAGTTACTTTCCTGGATTCTATAAAATGGTTGACTATTGCGGATTTTTCCCAAGCTTAACTTCAATAGACATATTTTTGTTCTAAATGATAGCCTCGTTAAACAATTAAAGCTTGCACAAAATAGAATTCACTGTGATTAACCCATTGGAAGCCTTTACAGCGCCTTTCTTCTTCTATAAAGATTTGTCTATCTCAGGATTGATTCCTTTCTTTTGTTATTAAAGTTCGATTAATTATTCTTTGCTTCTAAAAGCTACTTAAATGTTGAATTCGATCGACCCAATCTATCTTTTTTGATATTTAATAATCGTAGTTAGCGGAAGTTTCTTTGTTAGCTTGCAATCCTTCTTGAAATTAAGATCCAAAAGCCCAGATATTTTTTATTTCCCGAGTTAAAGTGAAATCTTTTACTTTTTAGCAATGGACTTCAAACTTTTCTACTAAGCTGGTTGCTACTTTATAGATGTTTCAGTCTCATTTTCATCAACTTATATCTAGTGTTCTTCTTAATCCTTCAGATGAAGCTACAATTACATCTCAGCCTATTTCTTGAGATATATTCTTACTGGATAATTGTAAACAAAAATGCCATGACTTTATCGTTGAAAAGCCATATCTTACTTATGCAATTTACCTTAGACATAACAATACAAATAAAACTTAGGAGTTTTCTTCAAATTTCTTACAAAACTCACTTGAAAATTACTCATCTTTATCGAGTAAAGATAATCAAGCTGTCTCTATACTGTATAGGCCACCTCAGTCTTTAGTATTTCGTACTCAATGAAAAGCTTTCCTATATTTTATTGATTTTCGTCACTGATATCGAGTTTGCAGGGACAGCTACCTCTGAATGCATTTTTGATATCGATGATAACTGAGGAGCTTCCGATGCTCAGAGACTCAAGTATATTGTCCTTGGCGAAATGAATTTACTGGTCACTTTTCAAGCTAATAAATTATATTTTCAAAGGCAATTACTTCTTACTCAACATGAATACAAAAGTTTATTTCCAAGCCATGTTTTTAGCCTGGCTTGAAGTTTTACTAAGTTTATCCTGATTGTTGTATAATAATCTACAAGCAATCATGTTCTACTTATCCATTTGCTTGAACTGTGCTTTCCATAAAGTAATTATGAGTTTTTATTGCATTATTAATTATATTTAACAATGATAAATATGTTTGTTTATCAAATCATCAGTTCTCTTGAACTTATTTAAAAAACATCAAAATATTTCAAAAACTAATTTCATTTGATTTCAAACTATACAACAAAGATTATAATTTTGTTTTCATAATATAATACAAACACTCAGAAATACACACGTAGACATGTTGATTGATTTAACTGAACAGTTTTATGAATAATCTTCAACATCTCGTTCCATCAACACTCAGTCAAACTGGCATGCTTCGAATTTCATCAAAACTTCAACCTCATATCTAACTGATTTGAATCTTTTGACCTGCAAATTAGATGATTTATAAAAAAGTAGAGCGATATCTATTCAGGTACTCGGACTTCTTCAAGATTCTAAACCGAAAACAATAATAGAAAAATATCTCATGTCAAATAGAGTCTCAAACTTTGTGAACAGAATATTAAACGATTGAAAAGCTCAGTTGTTGACATAAAATCTAAGAAAAAAATGGCATAAAAGTTAAAAGAATCTATTTTGATTACGATGGAGCTGAAACTTCTGCAAGGAACTTTTAGGTTTAAAGATATTCATATCAATTACGCGAAAAAAAATAGTAAAAACAACCGTTAGATCAATAATAGCGGAACATAAAGATAGATAAATTTGAAATAATCTCACTTTCTGGATAAGCCTCAAAACGATGTAGTATAGGAGGTGGCAACGAGATAGTATGCACAAATTTAAAAGTCGATTCACGAGATATCTCAGATGTACAAAGAGACCCTGAGTGCAGTTAGGCTACAATAGTTGTTGGTGGACAACATTGAGGGCTACATTCATGATGCGGACGACAACATAAACTCAGGAAGGAGGAATCTGTCATAGTTAAATAGTAAGTAACAAAAAAATAGGCAATGTATCTACAAAGTATTCGGCATTCTTTATTTTGTAGTCTTTGTCTATCTCGTCATTCTGAACTGAAAGTGATTTTATAACATACTTATTCATTTATTCATTTGTTCATTTTACACTTCATTCATTTATTCATTTTATGATTGTCTGGCACAAGTTAATAATAAACTTATAGCATAAAGGCTATATTATAAAATTAATAAACAATCTAATGACTTTGTAGATTTCTCCCTAATTATTCAAGTGGCTCCAGAACCTTTCTCTAGTCAAATAAGGCAAGAGAAATTCTAACAACTTGATCGATGTGCCCTAATAAGTATCCATGAAACTTATGGACGGAGGTCTTTTAGGCATAATCATCAAAAGCTGCATCTAAGGAAAAAATGTTTAATAGATAACTAAAAAGATTGAGTCTTTGAAGGAGCATTCTACACCTGCAGTAAGAATATACAACTGGGGTATACTCTCAGACATTTTGAAAAAAATGGGCTTTAATTTAGAGTATGCTTAAAAAAGTAAATTAACCAGTCTAGAGCCCTAGCCTCTGGTCAAAATTCTGAATTTCTTGATGGAAATCTATTCAAAAAATAATAATATTAACGTCGCTTAAGACAAATCGCTGAAGGTCGATATCAACGAGATAAATAAAAAAGTTTTAAAAGATTCAGTCAACGCTTTGTAATTTTTGATCATAAGCATATCAAAAAACTTTAAAATATCCCCTCAACAAACGCTCAATCTCTTTCTCGATAATAACAAATATCTTTCTCATTTACTTTCAAAAGGAGTCAAAAATTCCTACGAACCAGTATACTTATTGTTGGATGAAATCAAAAATAATGTTTAATTGTTAGTCCTTAAGATTTTCAGCATAGATGAATAGTAGAACGTAAATTTTATGTTTAACGCTTTGAGAACATGCCTTATCAGTAAAGATTAAAGGACTGCTGAAATTTACTGTAGCCTGCTAACTGAGTTCTATCATCATTATAAGTTATCAGGATTAAATTTACAGTACATAAGGAAATGGATCGTAAATTAGGGCATCAACACCTTATTTTTTTGCATCAAAAAACATCCTCTAATATCAGGCAGTATCTTTACTATCTGTTATGACTATTTAGATGATTAATTTTTCAAATACATTAAGATAGCAGAAAAAAATATACTGTGGAATTCTTAACGATAAAAATATAGCTTCTTCAAAACTTTTATTGAATAATCCCCGATAGAAATATTATAGAAATTTGCAATCACAACGGAATTTACTTAATGGAACAAATACTTCACAAAAAATATGAAAAAGCTTAAAGATAATCAGGACATCATGCTGCTCATCGCTATTATGGAAGAACAGTGGATTAAATTGGGTCCTAAGTTTGAGAATAATTAATTGGGAATTCCCAATCAGTTCTTGAGTTTCATTAAAACTCATTTGTCTTCAAAAAATTAATTGCTGTTTGTTCAGTCTAACGGCGCATTGTTCACTTTGATGCAAAAACTTGGACAGATCAAAAACCAGTACGCTCCTCTCATATATAAACTACTGATATCTATGTACAGTAATCTCACGGACATCGATAGAGTAATGATTTTTTAATAAAGATAACATTTATTTCTGATAATTTTGCAGTAAGCTTCAAAGGAATCCAAAGTCTCCCTGGGAATCCTTTGCTTCAGCCTTTGTTGATACATTTGGATAAAAATGTTTCATATTCTGTAATAAGCCTAAGCTGCATTCTTATGTAAGAAAATCGTCTTTCGAATGCCGAAATCAGCTA
>Ga0194115_10007719_pt1 | contig 10601 bp, 9 predicted proteins | sample TA2MahsurfametaG_3_FD_148656 | JGI IMG/M metagenome (GOLD analysis project Ga0194115, IMG submission 148656) | Freshwater microbial communities from Lake Tanganyika, Tanzania - TA2015002 Mahale S4 surface | ecosystem: Environmental > Aquatic > Freshwater > Lake | place: Tanzania: Lake Tanganyika... | reverse complement strand
TGGTCCTCTTTGATTTCTTTCTTCCTTTTTTTTCTTTTCTTGATACGTATACGTTTCAAAAAACAAGAAATTCGAAATCCGACTCCAATATAAAGGCATGTTTGGGTGCTATCGTCATGGTCATTATTTTCTTCCTCATAGCCTCGGGGGGCAGTAATAATGGTATGGATAGTCCATCCCGATCCGATTCCCTACGGAGTGGACAAGCTCAACATACTACGGCTTCACCACCTGTACAACATGAGGAGGATGCTACGACGTATGAATCGATGAATGAAGATGGTCCTTCCTATACATCCTCTTCGGGAGATCATCCCAACCCTCCCGGTTCGGCTCCAAAACAAGATACACCCCCTATTACAGAGAACAACGAAGCGACGGTAGATATTCAAGAAGAGGCCTTGGACGAAGTTGACAAAGCAGATAAGGAATTTCAGCTCTTCGCCCAAGAAGAACTTGACGAATCGGAAACCAAGTTGAATACAGACATTGAGCAATCCGTTGAAAAGACTCTAAAAAAGATCACGTCGTCATTGTTGGAGGAGGCTGACAATACGAATATAAATACTACCAACAGTATCCTGCCCGATGATCTGGATGAACTGACAAAGGAAATTAAGGATCAAGTACTTGCCCATATTGATCAATCTGTAAAGACGAAAATTGAGGATGCGATTCAAGAGGAAGAATTGCAAATGGAAACTGAATTTGATTTGGAAGTCGGTGATACAGAAATGACTGATGCTGAAACAGCTGGAGATATCATGGAAGATTTGGAAGATAAAAAGACGTCATTGGAAGTGGATCTACGTGACGAAGTAGATACTATTGTGGAGGAAGTTTTGGAACATGAATTACCCGAAGTGACATCGGAAGTTACAACAGAATTAGTCGAAGCCCTACTTGAGAAGAAAACTGGAACGAAATTTAATTTGATTCAAGAAAATAATGAATTCCGAGTCGAGAAAGAAGATGATGAAGAAAGAACCACTGGTGAATTGACTGGTGACTCCACTGGTGACGTCAACTGATGAAATGATCAGGATCAGAGTCCGTCATCTGTCGTATTTAGCAACATATGGGAAAAACGGAATGTTCCTTATTCGTCTTCCTGCTCAAGGGGTGCTGCGAGAATCCTTTTCTCACTAGAGAGACTCTTTGTCGCCTGAATGCCTAGAAGAGTCTTTTCGTTCTTCTTCTTCTGATGTTGATCATCACGATCATCTTGTAAAAATTTTATAGTATATGCTTTTTTTCTTGACTCTACTATACAGTACAGTAGTTTGCCTCGGGGCTACGAGTTGCTGCTGCTACAGTGTGGGACTACCGTCTCCGACAGCTTCAGTACTGTCTGTCGGCCGCGGTCATGGTGACCCTTTGTTGATTGTGAAAATCGTTGTCGAAGCTCCTTGTTTCTATCGTCCTACTATCGTATAGTAGGTCCAAAATATTCATGATATTCTACACACACCAAAACAAAGTCCCATATGGATCCGTATGTAGACAATAATGGGAGCAAACTAGTACTACTAGTCGAATCTTTTGGGGAAGAATGAACCGAAAATGTGCAAGGTCGCGTATGTAGTAGTACTATCAGTATAGATGATTACAGTTCATCCGTCCTCATTATAGTACTATGTCGTACCGGTACTACCTCGAAATAGTTCACAAGAAATAGTGTCAAGAAATCCCTCCCTTTTCTCTCTTGAACTCTCTCTTTCCTTCTTGCCTTTCGTCTGGAACTACATATTGTTGTTATATAGTACCTACTTACAAACATACCTTTTCGCTCATCACAGTCACACTGTGTCACAGACCAAACAGGGAAGGTTGACAGTTGACAGTGGTGACCGATGCCACGTGGAAGACTCGATGGAAGGAAAGTGTCAACCCCTCCCCCCCATTCGTCACTTATACACGGAGATCGACTTCAACGTTCAACGTTGTGACGGATTGATGGAGTGTACGTATACTCGTACATATATGGAGAAGAACTGTCGTCATCCTCACCGATGCACACCCTAGCAAGAAACGGATTGCGAAAATTGTGATTGTCAGAAAACCAAACGTTGCGGGGAAAAGGGGTGGATGTTCGGTTTGTGATCGAAGGGGAAAAAGAAAAGAAGAAAAATCCCCGCGTCCTACTACTCTACTACCGTATGCACAAAAAAAGTGACCGATCACCACCCCCCACCTACCTCAACCACCTCACAAAAACCAGCGTTGAAAGAATCTCCGTTTGATTGATCGAAAAACCGACCGAATAGAACAACACTCATTTTAACGCCATACAACCATCGAACTCTTCATCATGTATTGTCCATCCATTACAACGAAAATGTCTATACCTATGGCTATCCTCTTATTGTTACTGGTTATGAACATTGAGAATGAGATAGGTCGCCGACCAACGGTGGTCGTAGTAGTGGAAGCATTTTCAACACCTCCGTCGAAAACAATGTCCAGATCATCGTGTCATCTGGCTACTCGTGGACGTGAGGATAGTGGCGGTGATAACACGAATGGTAGTAATGGTTGGTTTTTCCGTCCACCCGTCTTCGATCAAGATGCGGCACGACAAACATCGACAGCGATTGAGGAAGGGACAAAACAACAACGTCGTGGGACTAAAGTTTCGACTCTAACAAAACCAGACAAGAAGAAGTATGTGGGTATAACCGACAAGACGAGTATAAAGGTATCCAATCGTCTATCTACTACTACATCACCACCTTTGAGTAAAGGAGAAGATTCTTCTTCTTCGTCTCAAGAAGAATCTTTCATCGATTTTAGTAATCCTCAAACTATTTTTGGATTAGCATTAACAGTCGGATTGGCTTCGGTCGTGGGGATTTCGGTTTCATTGGGATTAACAATGGAAGATTTTATTCTTGGTGGACAAAAATTGTTATCCGATCCATCATCCTTTTCAGAAGAATTGATTAATGGTGTCCAAAGTCTTGGACCGACGGGTGTCATTTATTATGCCCTAATTTATATGATTGCAGAGATATTGGCCATCCCCGCAACGCCATTAACACTCAGTGCTGGATACCTATTTGGATTACAGAATGGAATTTTAACTGTTTTGGTGGGTGCGACAGGTGCAGCCTGTATCGGATTTTGGATTTCAAGAACCTTCTTACGAGACTACGTCGAATCGACATTGTTAGCACCTCCCCCAGATGGATCACCGAATAATCTTGCCAAATTAGACAAGGCTATTGGGAAGGAGGGATTGAAATTATTGATCTTGATCCGACTTTCACCCATCTTTCCATTTAGTGTGACGAATTACCTCTATGGTGCATCGAGTATTGACTTTGGTTCCTACCTTGCGGGGACATTAATCGGTTTCATACCGACGACGACAGCCTATGTCTATACAGGAATGGTCGGACAGGCATTGACAAGTGGGAATGGGAATGACCAACCGTGGTATATCTATGCGGGAGGCTTTACGGTCCTGTTAGGGTTAGTGAAATTAGTTACCGATGTTGCGACGGGTGTCATTGCCACGATTGAAGAAGAAGATTGATGGAGGACTTTCCCCCCGAATGAAGGAATGGTATCCCTACCACACTCGACAGGTTGATCTACAGGGTCAATCATGGTAACCGCCGATGTCACAAGATGTGGAAGAGTACGATTCGAACACTGCCCTATCGGAAAGGGGCATGTATATAGACGCTGAAAATGTCGATTACGAAAAAGCAAGGATGAGGAGGCACTTTGAAGCCAGCATGTGGCAACGTATTCAGAAGGAGTCACTGCCAACAGAAAACCGAAAGAAGCTGACAGCCCCTCGAGAATACGAACAAGTCATTGAACCCCCATTTCGCAAGTTCACAAGCGTTAACCTAAAGGACTTGTTCAAATCCCTTTGGTAACAACTCTCAATACTTTGTCTGTACAACTAGGTAGATCGTTCCGGTTCTTGTCCATTCCATCATAGTAGATTGTTCACCGTTGCTCCGGTATGGAGATATCGTATTAACTTCCTACGGGGAAAATCCTTGGCCGAAAACTTCGCAGAGGTAACCTATCTAGAGTGTTTAGCCTGTGAACTTCGGAAAGAGATACATATCTAGAGTACGGAATAAGAACATGCGACGAAAAAAGACAAGTAACTGTACGACTCTATTAGACTATTTTCTATTGCTTTTATTGCTCCAACATTACATTGTTTGGAGACTCATGATTTGTAGGACTGGTATGACGATGATGATTGGATTCAAAATTCTTTGTTCCATCGGTATCCATAGGACGGACGTCCGTCAGGTCAGAAGATGTTGGAGATACCGGTACGGGTATCGTTGTGGTTGTTGTGGTTGTGGTTGTTGTAGCTGCTGGGGTGGTGGTGGTAGTTGTTGATTTCGATGAGTGATGGGGTGGTGTAGTCTTCTTCATGATTTGTGTGAGGACCGTTACTGTATGATGTACTGCCGTACTTGTATGATCAATGTTTGCAAAAATGTGAATATTGTATAAAAAGGTACGTAATTGCCATAGGGAGATGGGATATGTCGGAAGAGGAGGGAGGAGACCTGTACTCTTCTTTTGTTCATCTAGTAAGAGTTGATCAATTCCAATCAATACGGCAGATAATCCAATCAAAGATGGTTTGACAGAATAAAAAGATTCTCTTGCAATCGCTGTCTCAATGACATTCAATGCACGTGTCTCAATCAGATTCTTCGTCCGTTCATTCTGAATCGGAAGAAGAAGAAGATATTGTTGTAGGAAACAATTCGGTGTGGGTGGTGTCACATGCCATCCCATTGCCTTCACAATCAACATTTCCATCCGAATAATATCTTGTTCTGTTAAATTGGAATTCCCCAATTTCGCTAAACTCCCTGCCTTGACGATACGTAAGCCTGGTGAATCAAACATTTTGAGTCCAAGATATAAGCATGCTAATGCTCCAAGTTGATAATCACCAGCCGATTTGATAATCCCCTTGGCAACGGCGACATCCAAAAAGTAGGCACCGGCCGCTGCTGCCTCATGCTGTAATTTACAATACTTTACAAGAATATACATCCATTCAATAATCTGTTGCCTCCATAGACTATTAAAGGGATATCTTGGTCTTGTATTGGGTCTACGATATATGGTAGATTCCAATCTCTTCATTTGTTCAAGGACATCACCCGCATGTTCATATACAGGGTCCTTAAGTAGTAATGGATTCTCAGCTAAACGTTGATGTTGCATTCTTTTTGTTTCTCCCAATTGTAAACAAAGCAGACGTAGTAATAGGAGTGGGTGGGTGCTCTTCGGGGTGATGAAAATGCGCGCGGGGATGATGAAGTTCAAGTTTTTTGCGATTTTGTGGGTTGGAGACTCCGTCCAATCCCAGAGAAAGTGCGCCCACCACAGCATCTGCAGTTTCTCTCTTCGCCACTCTCTGTTTTTTCCCGCCAATTTCCTCATTACGCGTCTACTGCACTCCCCACCGCCGACGAATTTCGAAGAACTGAGTCACGTACGTATGGCCAATCCTTTGCCACTCAACCACTACTTACAGTTACTGACGGTAGATGTTTCTTCACGTCCTTAAATAACAGTCTCCATTATCCGATATGCCGGGAATTTCCACGTAGACGTCTTCTGATGTGGTGTAACAATTTTGGATATTGCCGCCATCAAAAAGCTGACGTTCACTGTCACAGTCAACTTCCCAGTGTCACCACCCATGACAATTCCCCAACATACGATATGTACGGTATGTAACGGTACCGATTTGTTCGATCGATTCGATCGGTCTCTGTCACTCGAAAAGAGTTGGAAGAAGGCGAAGGTGATGCCAATCGACCGCGTACGATTTTTCTCTCAACGGACGAAAAGATGCCGGGACAGACGGAAGAAGATATCGCGTTCCAGCTGCCTTCTGTTGTACAAGCAATACGATACCTTCGAGTCTCACTGCCAATTACTACTTTGCAACCCTTCGAAGTATTCCCCAAGTTGGTTCAACATTTTTTTGTAGTAGCCCTCGAGAGCAGTACTTTGTTGGTCCTGTCAGAGAGACTATCGGTGTATTCTATTTTTCACGACACACGCACAGTACACGACAACAGATACGATATCGCCCTTCTCAACCATGAGCTCGTTTATTCTTGAAAAGGCAGTCATCGCACTTAGCCTACTGATGGGTTATCCACTCTTCTTTCTTGATAAGGATTTGTTTGCTGCGCGTCGATATGGATGGTTATTAGCATCGACATGTGGTTTAGCCTCTCTATTCATGTTTGGGGGGATGACTACCGAAGAAGAAACGAAGGATGATCCACAATTGTCTATGTTATTAGATAAGGCGACAGTCGCAGCGATTTGTGTTTCAGCAATCCCACATTTTAATAAATTGATTCAAGATTCAATCATGCTTGGATTATCAACAATCCCACCAATGTTCGTCGTCATCCATATGAGTACGAAAACAATTGTGGGGAGTGAAGCCTATTGGAGATTACGATGTTTTTTACATTTGACAATCTTTATTATCCCCTATTTGAATCATTTACCAAGTGAAGTAAAAAAGGATGTAGCCAAGGAGGAGGAATCTCCCACTGAAACTAAAAAGGACAAATGAGAAAGCCGAGATTAGAGTTCGGAAAAAATAATGGAAAGTAGGGTTGGGAAGAGTTTTTTGGGTCGCGGACCAGGAAGATTGAAAATCGTCGTCGTTGTCCTTGCGGATGAACCTTTCTAGGAAAGTATTCTAAGCAAGCAACCATCGAGAAATAATTCATGAGAAAGTTAGACTCTGACGGTACTTTTGGTATTTGCATAGCCTTTCCTCACTACCGAATCTAAAAAATCCAAACCTAGAATCTACAGGCATCACTACAACCGAAAGCTCGTATGTCTAAAAAGTCTCAACCAAAATCTATAAAGGTGATAGACTGCTAGTAGCGAAGGTGGTGATGCATGATGTAGATCCCATCGAATGGATTGTGAAAACGATTGATTCAAAATTCTGTAAATAAACGACCGCGTGCAGGGGAGGGGGGGGGAAGGAAAAAACCAATTTCAAGCTGCCGTAGCGACGGTACCTAAAATGGTAGCACGTAATTCATCGACAGATGTTTTGACAGAACCTGGAAAGGGTGAAAAGACATCTAATATCCGAACCGCAATCGATCCTGGAGCCGTCGCCTTTGCCTTGAAACAAAATCCCGCTGGTGAAATTCGTGCTACTCTAACTTCTGTCGCAACAAAACCACTCCAATCATTCTTCATCGCTTCTCGTACCAAGGCTAAGACTTCTGGTTGGAATTCATCATCGTTCAGAATCGAACACATAGCCTGGCATTCACTCACAAGTTGAGGTGTCGTCGGATGGATCCACCATGATGGATAATCGATATGGGCTGCCATATCCCAGGAAATATGTCCACTTGCTTCAACTTGTGTATGTGCGAGGACAACCGATGCAGAATTTTCATCTAAATCTGCCAAATGACTCACGACACAACCTTCCAATTGTGTATCCATATCACATGCCTTGGGGAATTGAATGGGAACTGCTAAACTTAAACAACCTCCACCTTCACAAATAATAGCCTGTAAATCGATATGTTTCTGTGAGACACACATAATTTCCACTCGTTCAATCTGATCTAGTTGCAACGTTTGATCCTTGGGTGAAAATGCGACAGCTAATCGGGCGAGACTCCCCAACCGATCTGGATCGTACGAGATAGTTTCAGCAATTTCCATTCCTTCTACTGAACATTGATCTGATTCCGTATCATAACGGAAACTTTTTTCTACGGGACTCGTAGTTGTAGATACTGCACATTCGTCATCATCCTCTCCATCCCATCCATAGATGAGTGCTGGACGATGCACCGTCGTCCTTGGTCGAGACTGGAACTTATGCGCCGCCGACGTCTCATACACGTTGGTCCGTATTGGTGCGAAGGCATGAATTGAGGTCAGTGTCGTTGAAAGAAAAAGCAATGTATTTGGTCCTGCGTGTTTCATGATGGCTATGATGTAGGAAACCTGAGATTAAAATACGGTTCGCATCCGAGTTTATGAGAGTGAATGTTTCGGGTGTGGCTTGTGAATGAACTGAAGCGATCGATCGATCGATCGATCGGGGTGATGGATACGGGCGGAAACCAGATGTCTCACGATTTACCCCTAAGACACTAAAGATGAATGTAAAATTGACAAATCAATAACTTATTAAGGGTTCAACATGCGAATTTGAGTAAGAAGACTCCCGAGTATGACGTCAGCATCTTTCTGGGTCATTCGTATCCGACTATTATCCCTTCGTCACGATCGATTTATAATACCTTCATGGAAACCCCCCATCTCTCCAGGAAACGGACATTAGAAAGTTTGACCCCTTCTTCCTAGTATTGAAACATATACATCAAATTGCACGATACCATACACATAGTGCTACAATGATGCATACTGCGCTAGATGAAAGCTCATTACGTGAACCATGCAAGACGCTTAGTCCACCATCTTCCAAGGGGCTCCACCAATAAAGACAAAGGCCCTTTCAGAGATTATCATCCCACGACTTTTCGACGCGTCGACTTGTCGGAACTATCACTCCCATCACTTCCTCTAGCAGTGGTGGTCAGATTTTCCTTGGATCGCAAATGACGGAACCAGTGAGCAATCTTTTGTCGTGCGGAAAGATCGTCCATTTCTTCCCATGTCTCCCGTTCTTTACCCTCCTTCAAAAAACGACCTCCAGATTTGTGAATACGCTACAAACAAAACAAAACAAAACAAAGGAAAGTTAGATCAATCGGGATACACAGACATCACATCGGGAGGCCATGTTTCGTCCTCGAATCGTACCGATAATATCTCTGTTGTAACAAAAGTCTTTTCGTGCTTGCTTTTGGATTCATAAATCTCCCAACAATCGTCCACAAGGTGAAGCGCTTGCTGTGTCCCACAGGAATTCTTCGCTCGTTGACTCTTTCCGCATAAGACATCATACTTCCGAGGGATCAAAATAAAGTTCAGGTACCGGACCAGTGTTCTGTTTAAATTGTTCCTCATGAAGACGAAGATTCTCCACCCATTGCATGTCCCACTCTGTCGACCATGTCCCGTCTGACTTCATTGGGCTATCATGGGCTGGGATACCGTATGTTTGAAGTTTGAAGTGGTTCTCATCAATGCTATCAAAGTGCGCTCGCAGCCTATGGCGATCATTCGATGACAAAACCTGGATTCCAGCAACCATACCACGTATTGACGAGTCAGGACAAGCACAAATATGGCCACCACCAGTCCGCATGGGAAGTACCGACGCCATCTCATAGAAAACCTTACACGTCTCAAAGTCAAAGTCACTTGAGTTTTGAAGGTAGGAAATATAAATGATTCCAGTTTCTGCTACGTCCTTGTCCCGAAGGAGGGCCATGTTAAGATAAAACATGGGCCTCCGCTACAGATCCAATAACCACAACTGAGGGAGGGTAGGGGAAATGGTTTATGGAATGACATCCGAATACCCAGGACTTACAATGACTTTCTTGTGTTCAATAAAGGCATCACGAGCCGCATTATATGCCCGGATGCAACGGCCCGCGGCGTCTCTAGATGGCAGCATCTGACAGGTCCCATCCCGCAGTAAGTCCAATTCATTCTCAGATAGATCCTTCAATAAATGAAACACGAATCATGAGAACACGTTAGGAAGGGAACAACCTGAACTATTGATGAGGGCTCGTCCGAAACATACATCTGCCGCCCCGCACTTACCGATTGGAAAATCTCTCTGCCCAAAGCTTGTTCACCGAAGAGCTCTCGCTTCATCTCAAAGTGATTAACAATCATCGTCGCGGTCATGGCGGGATCATAATCGCATGCACGCAAGAACATCATTCGAAAGTCATGCCTCGTCACAAAATCCACATCTTGGACTTTGGCAAGTTCGTAGGCTTCCTTCAATGGAATCTTCTCTATTTCTTCGTCTAGATTCTTCATCAAAGAGGAAATGGCTTCCTCGTCAAGTTCTGAAGCCGTCGCGAAGCCATGTACGTCGAAAATGATCTTTTCATGTTCCACGATAGACAAATCACCTAATGCCTCGGCAATCGCAGTCTCTGCACGCTCGATTTCATCAGCAGTCGATGGATAACGATCTAATGGTAAGCCAGCTTTTTCAACTAAGTGTGTAGAAATGATATGCCGCGTTGACATCCTGTCAAGGTGGGCAACAGGTGAACCAGGAAACAACGAGGAATGGTTTCGTTCGGTTCAGAATGGATAAAAAGGTGAAGGAACGGAAAGAAGTCGTGACTATCGGTGGCAGATGGCAAAAGTGATCGCAAAATAACCTCCAAACTCCGACTACCGCGGGGGTCGTACTAGTCCATTCCCGGAGGTTTTCGTTTTTCGGCAGCGCTGTACATACCTATATACATACAGTAGTTGTCTGACATACAACGTTCATAGATTCTTTGTTAGATACTCTCTATTGGATTCCAGAAGGGGAATTTGCAATCTCCAAGGTTAAGAAGTCAGTAAAAGGTTAATGCAAGTTAATATAGGGTTCTAAGTTAAGTTTGTTGAATGAGAGTCAACCTAAGTTAGTGCCATTTGCCTAA
>Ga0194115_10007717_pt1 | contig 10603 bp, 6 predicted proteins | sample TA2MahsurfametaG_3_FD_148656 | JGI IMG/M metagenome (GOLD analysis project Ga0194115, IMG submission 148656) | Freshwater microbial communities from Lake Tanganyika, Tanzania - TA2015002 Mahale S4 surface | ecosystem: Environmental > Aquatic > Freshwater > Lake | place: Tanzania: Lake Tanganyika... | reverse complement strand
TGGTCCAAACTGCCAATTTGGCACTTCCCCATCCTTACTTACAGTCGTCGTAGCATACATACCATTTGGGGGGGTTTGGTTGTATTATAGGTACCGACCTTGCAAGGAAAGAGGATACGGTGAAAAAAGACCCGTAGTCATCGGTAGGAGAGATCTCTTTTTAATCCTTTTCGAGACCTTCCTTTTCATTGGATTCTCAAGCCACGAAGGTTCCCCCGTGCGGTATTTACACGGTTGTTTCTTTGGGGGGTGTGGGTTGTGAGGTTATTGTTTTGAAACATCTTCTCCTTTGTGATCGACCCGATCATTGTGATTGGTATTTTTGGGTGACGATCGTGTTTGGTTCTTCCCAATTTTTGTGTTCTTCTTCTTCTTCTTCTTCTTCTTCTTCTTCTTCTTCTTCTTCTTCTTCTTCTTCTTCTTTGTCTTTCTTCGAACATAAAGTCACACACACGAAACCCCCCATCAATTTTATTTTGAAAACATTCTTTCCACAACGCATGTCGGGAATCGTTCACGACGCTACGAACGAGAAAACCTTGAGTGAAGTTGTCGTTGCTGTGGAATCGGATACGATTGGTCCTCGCCACCATCATCCCCATCACGACCACCACCATCAACACCCTCACAGCAATTCTATTCCAACCACAACTACTACTAGTACCATGGGAACGATTCAACATCCGCCTCGATATCGGCATCGAGTCTTTTCCAGTCAACTATGGGTCCTGTTAGGACTAGCGGGAGTAGTCCTGTTTGGGTTGTCGTTGAATGTAGGGAATATGGAGGATTTGGGAACGACACGAGAATCATTACAGGAGGTCAAGGGGGGTCTGGATTCACAACGATATCCACAACAGCAATATTTACCACAATATGACAGACCAGATGGGATAGAGCAGGCCCCAATACAAAGAACGGCTACCAATCAAAAATTTTGGGATCAAGTCCTGGAGCATTCTGATCAACAATCGAAAGCATCCACGACACAAACAAACAACGTCAACAGCAACAACAATCTCCTTTCTTGGGTCGGATGGAAATCGACGAATACTGCGAATGATAACGGTGGTGGGAATCTAAATGAGCGTCCCGCCAAAAGGAAGAAGATGTATAATCCCATACCGGTAATTGAAGAGAATGATGACCGCCTACCCAACCCTGTCAGTGGTACTGTCGTACATGCGGCCGATGCATTGACGTGTCGAAAATCCGTTCTGGATTATGTCATCAATGCGACAGATCTCAAGGATGAGTGTCATGGACTTACGAAGGCATACACGAAGCATTGTGGAGGTGATAGTGATGAGACGACGACTGCGACTGTCCGACAACGAAGTCGACAACTCACGAAGGCCACCTCGAAGAAGAAACCAATCGTGGCGTGGAAGAGATGGCTTCATCGGAAGGTACAGAAATTTCGTCGGTATTGGAGACCCAAACCTTTCTGGATAGAAGACCGGATCCTCGGTGAATGGGAGGGTGCCCTTGAGGAAGTTGAAAATAATCGGGACTTGTATATGATGGAATTAAGAAGCGCCGACCAGGATGATGCCATTATGATGGCTAGGACGATGTCTAAAAGAGGACGGAGATTACAGAGCGGTGATTCCTACTACGACGGCCCCCCGCTAGAGGACGTACCAAAGAACACAGAAACAGCGAATGGATTTTACGACGGCCCCCCTCTAGAAGACGTACCAGAGATCAGCGAAACAGCCAACGAAGAAACAACGAATGAAGAACTAACGCCACCAGTCGAAGACGAGGAAATGACGCCACCAGTAGAAGATATTCCGTCATCAGACACGCAAGCCCCGAAGAACAAGACGAAAGCACCCAAGGAAAAGCAGAAGTTATCCAATCTAGAGTTGCCGACGACAAAACAGCATGTATCGGAAAAGATGTTAAGCGAAACACTATTATTACATCAGGAAGACAAAATAATTGCCGACGTCAAAGCCGCCACAAGCAATGCGACTGCAACAGCGGTAGCCGATGCTGCCCAATCAACTAAGGCTATGTCAGATACATTTGACTTTGTTTCAAGGATATTGAACGACCCAACCTCTGTCGAAGCTCGCGCTTGTTGTACCTCCATATTGAATGTCTTTCATGAAGCATGTTCTGTAGATGCCGAAGAAGAAATCTCTGATGCACGACTCTTCATCGTCGTCGCAGTTATTGCCTTGTGTGGGATGGTCAAATCTCTCATTCGACATTTTCAAATTCGATGGCTTCCAGAGGCGGCCGGTTGCATCCTCGTGGGTGGTAAGGAATGAGTCGAGCTACCAACTTTGCAAGCAATACATTGCTTGACCGTCGCCTAAAACATCTTTTCTGTTTGTTTTCATTTCCATTACAGTCGTCTCCGGCTGGGCCTTGTCATACTTTCCACATCATGATTTAAGTTTCGATGGCAAATGGTTTCTTCGGATCCTGGTCCCGCCAATCGTCTTTGAGGCTGCCCTGAGCATTGACAAACGATCCTTTAATCGTCATGTCGTGCCAATCATGTTTTATGCAGTCGTCGGTACATTGCTGTCTTCCTGTCTGACGGCACTGATTGTTTACAAAGGAAGTCGGTACTATCACCCCTATTGCGAGCCGATCCCGATAGTAGAATCCTTGGCGTTTGGATCACTAATTTCGTCGATCGATCCTATTGCGGTCCTTTCTGTTCTGAGCAACATGGGTATGGCAAATACCGATACAATCTACGTGGTGATTTTTGGGGAATCCTTACTGAATGACGGCGTCGCGATTGTACTATATCAAACCATCGTCCAATTCTTGGATGTTGACATGGAGATGAACAGTGACGCAGTTACCGCGGCGACCATTCATTTTTTGGTCGTTGCTGTGGGATCCCTTTTGGTCGGACTAATGGGTGGAATCTGTTGCACTGTATACTATTGGATCTTTCATGGCTGTCAGACTCCACTGGTTGAGGTCCTTACGTTTTGTTGTTGGGCGTTGCTTCCGTACTATATTTGCGATGGGATCGAATGGTCGGGTATCGTTGCCGTCGTAGCGGCAGGATTCGTCATGGATGTCCAAGTGATTGGTCAAAAGGGACCTCCGAATGACGCCACCGAGGCCAAGGCGAAATCCTCAGAAGGAGGACGGAGAGAGCGACGTCACTGGCATCGTCCAATCTTTTCCAGTGAAGGACATTTGTCGAAGGAAGCTAAAGTTCATATTGGATTCGTCACAGAGATCATCGCTACGATGGTAGAGACGGTCATTTTTGCGTACCTAGGGCTCTTTTTGTTCAGCTCTCGCTACCACTGGAATATCTATCATGTGTTTATCGCAGTTTGCTCCTGCTGTCTGAGCAGAGCTATCATGATCCCGAGTCTGAGCGCAATGGCAAACTGGGTCACCAGAATTCAGCAAGTCCGACAAGACTGTCGGTATCAGCAACTTCCTCAACAGGAGAAGAACGTCTCATCTAGCAACTCCAACAATGTCGCAGGAGTCGTAATCGACAAAAAGATGCAACTTGTTCTTTGGTTTGCCGGTCTTCGAGGAGCCATGTCCTTTGCATTGATTGAGGATATTCCTCCGTATGATGCGTCCACGGGGGAAGGGACGCGATTGAAATCGGAACTCAAGGCAATGACGTCGGCATGTATCATTTTTACAGTCTTTGTACTTGGTGGCCTCACATACTACATGATGGATAGCCTAGGAATGGCACCTACGACGAAAAAGATACCCCGTAGTGTCATGGCAAAGGACGCTGAGCTGGCTGGCCTCCTCGGTGCATCATTCTCGAGCAGGGCCGAAGACAACACCGATAACGATGACAGCGAGTATGATTTCGATGCCCCGAATGCTGAAATGCCCGTCGCGAATGACATACCGACTTCTGAAGTAAAGCCACAAGGAGCATCAATTGGAAATAGATTTCGACAACGAAGTCCACAGCCTACTGCTGCATGATAATACCTTCTATTGTAAGATGTAGTGATCTTGCTACCCTTTTTTGTGGTTTCGCTCGCCGTATTGCAATATATACTACCTTGCAATATATGTACAGCTCTTGTCAGATCCAACGGGGTGGCGTTGTCATCAAGAAACCCACAAGGACCACCCATTGATGGGTGGAAACGATCTTTTCGCATCCGTGCATGGAGTTGATGGTAGTGGCTGGTACAGAAGAAAAATCAAGGATCTATAGAGCAATGACCCCTGCACATCCTGCTCGATTCGTACAATTCGTTTTGAATCCTAAGCCACGAGTCGCCATCAATGTGAAATGGATTTCGACAACGGAAGTCCACAATCCTACTACCTGTGAATCATCCTTGGTGCTATGCAAGTCTCAAGAGAGGTCTTGTAATCTGTCAATTCTTGTCGTTCGTACAGGCGACGAGCAGGTGCTCCTGGCGTATGAAACCAAAAATAGCATATTGGACATACCCTCCAGTAAATGACACTTTTCTGATTGTACTTCTTGATGCCACTTTGGTGATGCGAGTGAACCGGTAGCGATAGCAGCGGCTATGGCGAGTAGACCGCAAGTACTGTACCTCTAGCCTGTAGTACGGCCGGTCCAAAAATGGTAGTGGCATGGGATTCGTCTACTACGACCGGTCTGACTTGACAAAAATGAGGATCCTGTGATGCTTTCCATCGATTCCCGTGCAAAACGTAAAGCATCGTCTTATTGGTGTGACAGAAACGTACAGGTCGAACGGAACACTAGGTATTCTCAGTGTCAACTTATTGCACGATCCGGTAAATGTATGTTTACATATGGTTTTCTGTGGGCTCGCGATATGGGAATATTCTTCTCCCGAATGAAACGTTCCACGATGGAGGTTGTATAAACAGAGCTTCAACTGGCTCTGTCGAACTTTCTCGAACTCTCTCTGTCCACGATGTGAAAATTTGGAGGAGCGTCGTGGGAATCCCCATGGAGAAAATCGTATATTCCCGCTCAATCATTTCTTTTCTGTTACTATCGTGTCAAAATGATTACACCTGAAACCAATTTTATGATGGAAGAACCACCACCAACTGGGGGAATATCGAGTACCGATGCATCAATTCACTGTCCATCATCATACGACGGAGACTCTGTTTCAGTATCCTTTCAACAAGAAAAGTTGCAGAAAGATTTGAATAGAATTTCTTCACTTTGTGACTTGTTTGTCAAGCAGAGTCAGACACTCGCACTGATGGGATCTGAAGAACAAAGCTATACGTTCTTGAATAACTCTCTGTCCTTTGATTGTCCATCGTCAAGTACGAATACATGGGTCGATACTGCTGCTGGCAATGAGGGGAGGTCGGGGGACCTAGCGATTGGAAGATCCTTTGAAGAAAATCTACATAGCGTGAGTACCCTACTGAAACGTTCGTCGTTTGCGAAAAGCAGGCAGGAGGAATCATCACCCACATCTGTGGCTCAGTTGATGTCCATTCGGGGGCTCTCATCATCATTCGATAGGGTTGAGCGAATCCTCAATTTCGATGATGAGAGTGAAGATATCGACTCTACGGATTTGGCATCCATGGATGAGTCAACCAGTGACATACAGGCAGCCATAAATGAGCTTCGGAAGGAAGCCTCACAGATAGACATTATCATGGCATTGGACAGTCTGAAAACCGTTCAGGCAGAACTTCTCGTCGCATCACGGGCCCTTCAGGAGAGGGCGACACAGGTAGAAGATTTGACGTTCCAATTGATGCAGAAAGAAGAACGGATTGGAAGTCTTGAACTTGAAAGAGATTTGTACAAGGCGGATGCTTCCAAACTCAGAGATGACCTAAAGACTTGTGTAGATCGAATGTTCGACATTTCAGCCGTGGCGGGAAATTCCACTCTACCCGACTCAGAGACCGAGGCAAGGTGCAACAAGGAACAGAAATGGACACGTGACGTCGGGTCTCTTCGATCTGTATTTTCACTATCCGATTCGATTATTACACCCATGAAGCGCTCTTCGTGTCTTGATTCCGCAAGCGTGTCCGAGAATCGCGACGACGGTAGTGAGCTATATCAACCTGAGAAGGTGGGACGTGTGCAAGCTTCAAGGGGAGTCTGCCTCCAGAAGATTGTTGGCACGGAAGCATTTCCTCTCATTGGCTCCTTTTCGAAAATGATCTTCCGTCCAGATCGCCAAAGTACCCATCTTCCTTCACCCGAAAAGACGCATTCTACCCACTCTTTATCAACGGAGTCACCTCCTACTTTCGACCCTAGGGAGCAAGAAGACATTTTGTTTGATGTCACTTCGTGTTCACCACCTGCGTTGAACGATGATGATCATAGCACTGACAGCAAGCGTAGATGCTTTCTTTTTCGCAAACGGAGCTCAAAGCGATCACATACCAGTGCGAAGGAAGTCGCAGCAATGAGGCAACAGATTGATCATCTCCATGTCATGATGACAGCATCACTTGAAACGTCTGAAAAGTTGCGACAGCGACTTGCTCTGATCAGTCGATACTACGAGGGTATCATCGCGACGCTTCAACAGCAGATGGTCGAAGCAAAGACCGAGAATAGTCGTCGAAAGGCCGAAATGGACTCCAAGACAGCGATTCTTGATCATGACAAACGAGTAGCAGTCCTCAGTCTAGAGACTCAACTACAGCAGCGTGATCGCGAGATTGCAGTGCTGAAGGAAAAAATACAGGGATTGAAGTATGAAATCTGAACCACGACGATTAGGACTGATCCAGATAGTGGGATGTACAAGTACAAGTCCAAATACTTGTTCGCTACTTGTTGTTTCTTTATAATAGTAGATTGATTTTGACTATTTTCGATTTTTGCACCTTCCGTGCCATTAGTTTCTTCTGCCATGATCGACAATAGCCGCCGGTTTCATCTCGCGGACGAGAGGTTATAGTGGTGGAATCCGTTACGACCTCTTTTCTACCCTGTCTTCGATCTCAGTATCCACTATATTGCCAAAGATTGCATCTTCTTCGACTTCAAGAATATGTAACGCGTTCCATCAATTTGGTCTTATGACGAAGCTGAGACTTCCCCCCCTCCCCGCCCCCACCCAGCCCCCACCCATTTCCACCTTCTCATTTAGGGACCTTTTTGGTCTTCTTCGGTTTGCTCTCCTCCACATTTGTTTCGGTTTCTGTCTTTCTTTTTATACTTTTCTCTTCCTTATCTTTCGTTTTATTGCTTGTTGATGGAGTTGGTTTTTTCACTACATCAGGGGACTTATTCTGTGACCATGAAGCTGCAATTCGATCGGCCAACGTCGCTTCCGATCCTTTCCCTGATTTCCCATATAGGATTGCCTGTTCTGATAAGATTGAAGTCGAAAAGAATCTAGCCAAAAAGGATGATACCGATAGTTGTTGCTGTTTCATCACTTGAGCACATTTCTCACAAAGTACATCTATTGGAAAATCATCTTCTTTTTCGGCTGCCAGATCTAACATTGCCGCTACTGTCTTCGAATGGTCACTAATAAGACGCCGAAGACCATTTTGAGTCCCTTCGGCAAGAGCAGGAAACGCTGCTGCTACTGTCCGAGCGCTCCGACGAGACATTGCAACGGATTTTACCCAAGGGAGGAATGAAACCATATGACAACAAATCAAAAGGCCATGGCAACGATCCGACAAGATGACATGACTTTGAATAGATTCTTTGGTTGGAACGGATGCGATCGACCCCTTGGAATGATACAGTTGCCTATTTTAGTCGTGTCGATCATTCTTTGGAATTTACCCTAGCAAAAAGATTTCTTCCGCCGCTAGTTACCGTCCCTAGATTTGAATTTATAACTTATTCGTTTGTACAACACTTTTGGTCCGTCGTAATCGATTAATCGCACCTGCAATTTCGAATCGTCGAGGACGTGCCAATCCACCATGAAAACGACCCGGGGCGAGGCAATCAAGGCCTTCATCATCCATATGCCGGTCAAGAGCGGCCAATACGCCCACTAACGACGATGGTCTCCCGGCAAGGCCAGGTAGTCGTTGTAATGCATTCGCAATCGCGGCAGTCTGAGCCTGACAGGCCAATTGTTCTAAACCTGAAATGTCTAGTTCTGTCTCCCCATAGGAGATTGTATTCTTCGATACAGCCTTGACTTTCCCATTCGGTTCAAAATGTGATCCGATGACACTCCGACGTTGAATATTTTGAAAGGGAACGCGTGTCGAAGCATTGTGGGGTAGAACAGATTGACTTCTGGCCACAATCTCCTTGGCTCGTTCCGTCGCATCACTACAGCAGTAGGAATCCATAACCAAGACATTGTCTGCGACGTCAAAGTAGTCGCCGACACCACCAATGACCATCACTGTCGAAATACCCTCGTCTTCATACAAAGAACGAACAATCTTCAGAAAAGGAGTAATAGGTTCCTTATCAGGTGCCACAAGTTGCATCATTTTATCATCACGGATCATGAAATTCGTAGCACAGGTATCCTCATCAATCAGTAGCGTGTCAGCCCCCACTTCAATCGCCTAGAATGAGAACAAAAGAAAGAACAAAACAAACAGATGGGACACACGAGGTGAGACACAAGAATTATGTTGGACAAAACAGTAACTTTACACCGTTCCCACAACTTTGGTGAAGGGGACGTTATGACGTCCACCGGTAGGTACGTGCATAAATCTTCAGTTCCATATAGAAATAGGGAGGCCTTAGAGTACATTCCAATAGAAGGGATGTGACCTCCTCGTATTCCATTATTCTTGGGGATCAAAACGCACTGTGGAGCCACCGAAATCGGACTATACAGCTACAATATCCCACTTTGTCATTTATTTTGAATCAATCCATCAACAAACGAAACGAACGAATGGGACGAATGATCGACTGATCCATCTTCTTTCCCCTCCCTTTTTTAGTCTTACCTCGACAATATTCGTTGCTTGGCTTGTACTTCCACTGGCATCCATAGTACTAAAACATTTGGTATCCTTCCCAAGGGGGAGATTGTTTATGAAGGTGGATATATCCACTGACTGTACATTCCGACCATCCTCGGCACGGACCTTAAAGGCATTGAGAGATGTTACACAGAATTCTCTTCCATCACCAGGAATTTTCGGATAGACACCCGATTGGAGAGCTTCTAGGAGGGTTGATTTCCCATGAAATCCACCACCACAGATTAAGGTAATCCCTGTAGGGATACCCATCCCTGAAATCGTCCTTTGACCATTGGGTAATGTAAAGGATACCTGTAATCGACTTGGTGAGATAAAGGGTCGAGCGTCTCGGGTCGACATGGGTCGATCATCGGCACCACTCATCCGTGGAAGGATTGAACCATCCATGATAAAGGCGACTAAGTTTCGTTCTTCTAATTGAGTTTGGATCCAATATTGATCTTCAACCGATTCGACATGATCCTGTAATTGTAATTCATTCAAGGAATGGAAATATAAACTTTGTTGTACAATCGTTGGTAAGGTCTGACTGAAAATTTCCATCGCGACTTGACCTAAAATCGTTCTTCCACGTGCAGGTAAATTAATTGATAATTGTGCAATGACATTCCCCTGTATATCTAATCGGACTGCCGATTGTTCTAATACATTCTGATTGGGTTGTAAAATTTGGAGATTCCCACCCTTTGGTCCATTCCATCCACCACCACCACCACCACCGCCTCCACCACCACCACCATCCAAGGCGATATCGGACCCTAATTGTTTACATTGATTGTAAAATTTTCGTAAAATAAAATCTGCGGATGCAATTCGTCGAATAGGATTGGAATATAAGCCCGATGGTAAATTAGCAACCTTGGCATCGACGACGATCCGACAACGTGTGGGTGGTGCAAAGGAATCGGATTGTGCCCGTTCCACATACAACGTGAATCCTAAGGAATGATACACCCATCCACGATTCGGTGATGGTGTATCTAAATCATGATAGGCACCATAGGTCTTCCCATCAATACGTTGTAAACACATGATCAAATCTTCATAGGATCCACCACCAACACTACCACCACCACCACCTCGGTTGTCATTGGTCGATCTTGAGGAGGGATTATAGGACGACGACGCCATTGTTGACGACGATGAAGAAGTATAGGCTTGGTCACCCTCATCATACCCTCCCGATGTCCTTCCACGTCCTCGACCTCCACCTCCATATTTATTCTTGTAATACTCTCCTCTTCTACCCCCGCCACCACCTCGTCCTCCACCTCCTCGTCCACCACCACCACGACCTCCTCCTCCTCCGCCACCATTATTGCCATAGGCACCATAGCCACCACCACCTCGATACATACTGAGACGACGAACCTTTAGGAAACTATGAGGAAGGACTTTGCTTGTATTGTGGGAGTATCGATGTTCCAAACACAATAAAACTAACTGTAATGCTACCGCGTTATGTAGTAGTACGGTACCGTAATCATCATGTCCCCGAGAATCTTTGTCGCAAATAACGGCATGGCGAAGGGTACCGACGTACCTAGCCATAATGCCTACGTAGTGTTGACTGGTAGAGATCCTTCTCCACAGTCTTATCGTGAAGAAGAAAACTATGGTTTGAACGTCAAGGAGAACCGCCCCTTCTCCACGGGACAAGGAGGAGAGAATGGATCCCCAACTATTAATGAAGATGGCACCG
>Ga0194115_10007714_pt1 | contig 10605 bp, 4 predicted proteins | sample TA2MahsurfametaG_3_FD_148656 | JGI IMG/M metagenome (GOLD analysis project Ga0194115, IMG submission 148656) | Freshwater microbial communities from Lake Tanganyika, Tanzania - TA2015002 Mahale S4 surface | ecosystem: Environmental > Aquatic > Freshwater > Lake | place: Tanzania: Lake Tanganyika... | reverse complement strand
GAGACGCTGACGGGGATGCGACCTGTCATTGTAGGGACTCTGAAGGGGCTGGGGTGCCTCGCGGCACGAATCGCTCTCAACAAGAGGGTCTATCTCGAAATCGTCGCACCCGATCCGGATCGACCCGGACCAATTGGTGAGCGCTTGAAGCGCATGGATCAGGGTCCCCTCACTCCGATTCATTACGCCATTCGACAGAGCGGCCTATCCGATCTAGCGGATAATTACGTTCCAAACGACCTTGGGTATGCCCCGGACAGGATCATCTTGAGCATGGCTGGAACCGACGGACTCCCCAAACAATGGGAACTGCTGTTTATGCATGGACATCTTCATGGTGGGGTGGTCCCATACTTTGTTGACTGGGGTGAATGTGTCCATCCTGTTGGTTCGATACCTGAAATCGGCAGCCTGGAGTCATTCGTGGTATCTTGTCCAGTGGGATCTAAGCTTCATAGCCTCTTGAAGGATATCAAAGACATCAAATTGGTTAACAGCGATAATTTTTCATTCAATTTCTCCTTCTCCAGTCCAATGGGCACGGCGAGTTTTTCGGTCGAAAATCCTGAAGGCCTCAAATTTCCAGGATCGGAGGACGACGACGAACCTGCTGGCGGGCCTCGTTCAGGAATGACAGCTGATACGGCCAATCCCGACGATAGCGATAGTTCGAGTAATGATTCCGAGAACGAAGAGGACCGTAGTGATACGGAAGAAGATGAAGACGATGACGAAGGATCTAAGGACAGTAACGAATAGATTCAACTTTAGGATAGTACAGCGATCTGAATGTGGCTTTAAATCACCTTTGCGTGCTATGGTCGATGCTGTGTAGATGTGGCTTTAAATCACTTTTGCGTGATATGGTCGATGCTGTGTAGAGTCGTCCCTACGAATGACTGGGATTTCGCTGATCGATAGTACTGGACTCACTGTCAGGATATATCCGCATGCCGATAGTCGACGAAAAAAATCCTTTCGATATCCGGGTGCCGTTCGATTCGCCTTCGGGATGAGGTCGATGACCCCAAAGTCATCCTTGTGACTCCTCACGCCAGAAATGACTGATCTTCATAAAGCCGCGCCACGATCCTCTGAGGGCGAAAGCGGTCTACAAGCTGGAGGGAGCTCAAATTGTGTTGCTCAAGCTTCCCATAAACCTTTGATATCAACATGTCTGACGACGATTCCGCTTCCGCAAACTCCGAAGATGCTCGCATGAAGCAGCTCTTGGCTGCATGGGACGACGACGCCGGAGATTCCGACTCGTCCAGCGATGATGACGATGACGACGACGAGGAAGAAGAGGAAGTCAAGGCCGGCGCCACGAAGTACGACCTTAACCTTCAAGATGATGTCCTGGATCATATCGTTCTCGCCGCTCCTGATTTCTCGGAGGCCATCAAGGAGTTCGAGAACATGACCGGTATCAAGCCCTCGATCGTTGGATCCCTTCGCGGACTTGGAACCAAGAGCGCTCGAGTTGGTCTTGATAACAACGCGTACATCGAGATCATCGCTCCCGATCCAAAAAACTCCGGCCCTATCGGTGCTGCCTTGGCCTCCGAACTCGAGGAAGGAACCCTTGTTCCTTACCACTTTGCTATTCGATCCAGTGAGATTGAACGTATGAAGGACGAGTACGTTCCGAACGAACTCGGCTGGCAACCTGATCACATCTCCATGTTCGGAGCCTCGCCGGATGGTACACCCAAGAAGTGGGAAATGTTGTATCTATATGGACACCGGATCGGAGGATGTGCTCCCTTCTTCATCGACTGGGGGCAGTGTGACCACCCTACAGCGTCGATTCCCGAGGTGGGTGACCTTAAGTCCTTCATCGTGCGGGCTCCAGCTGGTCACAAGGTTCATGACCTAGTGTCTCGGGTAAGCGGTATTGACGTCGAAGAGGGCCCTCCCATGCTTGAGTTCTCCTTCGGTAGTCCCGAGGGTACCATCACTTTCTCAGCTGACGATCCCAAGGGTATTAAGTTCCCTGGATTCGAGGAAGAAGACGATGGCTCGGGTGCGGGTGGCGTCTCGTTCCCTGGTACGTATTCGAATTGTAACAGGACGTTCGATTCTCTTGTCTACTTCTTCTTATACTCATTGATTATCATGTCGCTACAGGTAAGCCTGCCCTGTTGCCTACCGGAGGTGGCCGAAAGGGTCGTGATGATGATAGTGTTGAAGTGTCGGAGGTAAGTTTCCATGCGCGACCGTTGACGATACTATCGGGGCCACGATTATGGATTCCATAGTCTCACATCTGTCTGTGTTTAAAATGAACTTTTAGCCTGAAGATTCTGACTCGGATTAAAGGTCGATGCATCGCCTCCTGAGGCCTACGCAAATCTGCGTCAAGTTTAGTCTTGATATGTTGTTGCCAAATTTGAGTATTTCGTTTGGCGTCTTGTTTCGTCGTTTATGACTCCCAAAAAATAACATAATAACTCTTAGCATTAAGGTAGCCCACCTTTATTGCTGGATTGGTTGTTCACTAGATGTGTGGTTCGCGTAGGGGAAAGATTGTAGTGGGGCGAGTCACTAGGCATTTAAAGAGTACTCAGGAGGATGCTGCGTGCTAGCTCGTTATCGTCACGCTTGATATATTCAAGCTTCGACCATATGCCTAGTTGGGCTACACATCCATAGACCAGTAGGCACCAAAAATCTTGTCGTTTGCTAGGAATTGCTACTTGTTCCAGAACAATTCCGAAGCATCAAGATCACGTACGCTGTCAATCTTCTTCATGTAAATCTTGCTCGCCCTTGCCTTATTGTATGTCTCCTGTCTACTAGGTGGAAGCATTTCAACAGGAACTTCGTCGAAGCCTCGCTCCACAAACCACTCCATTGTTTGTGTACTCAGTACAAATACAACAGACGCGCCCCGGTGAACGCACAACCGCTCTAGATATCCAAGCATGGCATCCCCTCTTCCCCTGGCTCGGTAAGCTGCGCTCACCACCAGACAGCCGATTTCAGCGTAGCCATTTTCGAACATTTTGAGCTGTCCACAGGCAACAATCAAGTCATCCCGAGTGTATACGTGATATTGATGGATGTCCTTTTCGAGGACTGCCTTTGGCCTATCGACCAACGTCCCTTGGTTGATCAGAGGAGAAATAAGCTCGTGGATGCCGTTGACATCAGTAATGTTCGCTTGATGAATGCCATCGTAGAGATCACCCGAAATCATTGTACCAGCACCATCTCGAGTGTACAATTCCTGCAAAAGTGACCCATTCTGTGGGTGTACTATGTGTACGCGTTTCACGCCCTTTTCAAGAGCATGCATGGACCATCCGATTTTCGTGAGCATGTTTGTAGAAAACGCATCCAGTTTGTTTTGATCACCCACGTATACAAATCCTTTCTTTTCTGTAGCGATACGGTTGACACCGAGTAGGTTTCGCGCATCGGAGGCTCGCAGATGCGGAATTCTCGTCCCGTGTACTCTGTGTCGAAGCTCTATTAAGTCATTCTCCAGGAAGTATACGATCTTGTTCGCGCCCAATGCTATCAGATTCAGCGGAAAAAATGGAGGACCAGTCAGAAAGATGCACAACGAGGGTTTCTTCGTAGGAGGTTTCTCTATTGTGCTTTGGCAAACTTACCTCCACCTGCATAGGCTGCCAGATATTCGCTGTTGACGTTGAAGACTTCACCTGTAGGACTTACGCCTAAGGTCGTAAGGAGAACAATATCTTTGTTCGCGTGACATTGATGGATTTTATCGGCCTCAAATCGCCGGACAAAGCCGCTAAACTGGTAATCAACGCCATGTAAGACTCCGAAGGGCTGAGCCGAAAAGAAGTTACCGGACACCACGTTTCCATCCAGGCCCTTGGAACCACGGGAACCCTGCAGTGATCTAGCAAGCTGGCGTTCCACTTCGAATCGGACGTAGCCCGCCTCTTCTTTGACGACTCGGAGACTTTCTGGATCGGTAATGACCATCCCCAAGTGACGCTTTCGGTCGACACCGAGGCGTTTTTCGACCTGGTACCGGCACCCTACTATGATTACAACCTTCACACCCAGCAGCCAAGTCAACGAAATATCATTCATTAGGTCTCGAAAGATTTTGGGGTCTGGATGGTCGATCCAGTCACCAGGAATATGGAAAACCATGAGAGAGTTTCTATGGTTGGCTATATAATTGGCAGATCCACGAAACATATCCACAAAATTCGCGTTTCGGAACATTTCGCTGACAGACATAACAACTGGCTTGTCCAGTGAACCTGTCTGATTCTTATTGACAACAACAACATCATGAGGATCGATTCGCAAAACGTTGACTATCTCCTGCGTATCAAGAGAAGGCAGATTTCTGATTTGACCTAACTTGACTTGTCCAGGGAATGACTGGGAATCGGCATTGAGCCCTTGAACAGACACTAGGTCTCTCTGGGGTCTTCCATCATCAGACGTTGAATTAAGGTTCCGTGCGGCTGCTGAAAGAGGTTTGAAATCTTCATCGGACCACCGGAAAGAATTGTAGGCTCGAAGGTCTGTCGTCGATGCAATTGCAATGTGAGGCGAAGGGCAGGATGTCCGCCATAAAGCAGGACTTTTGGAAGTCCAGCCTCTGGCGAAGCGGATGGACGAGAAAAGCATCGCCAGACTAAAGACAGGATTCATTAGTCTTTCCTCCAAGGCTACGTTCCGTGTCTTGTATTCTTGTCGTTTGTCTCGATGGTCGTTTTGTGGCGGGATAAGAACTGTGCTCGAAACACTGATTTTGCAACGGCAAGCTGTTCTCGAATTGCAGTCGGTGGTGTATCGGAGTCTCGGTTGGTCTTGCCGCCTGTACCCGCTTGACAGCGAAGGGCAAACAACATATGCGCCTTGGGCTAGCCTGGCGCAACAAACTTCTGGAACCGTCATAAATTGACTTGTTGGATTTACGTGTTGGCATTCACTGTCAACACGCGCCTTGCAAAACGACGTGGGTGTCCAGACGCGTCAATGTGACATCGGTATTTATGGGCTGCAGACATGGCAAAAATTACCACGGAAAACGCTGTCGTACGTATGACATGATGCATACGGTATGGCTCAAACGGGACCCACGTCATGCCAGCACGCCCGGTCGGGTTGAACTGCGCGCAATCTGAAAAATTTGATACTCCATATCCGTTCATTGGAATGTGAAGCTGTTTCTGCGCCATGATTGGCTAAATTTGTATGTGAAGCTCGGGATGCCGATTCACTTATGGTTGAATTTTCTGTTGGGGCTCTAGTGGGGCCAAGAGTTTTTCTCGGCATGCTTTGTTCGAAGTCGATCACGCTCGGACTATCCATCGATGATCAACTACTGTAATGCAGAATCCTGAATCTCGTCTCACAAGAACATCCATTGCTAGCAGAAACACACATATCTATATCGCCTTGTTTCAGGATGTCGGAAGGTTGCCTATGTTTCGAAGTCAACCTGGAAGGCGACATTATGGCTCAAGTCCCAGATGTGACAGCCGTAGAGGAAGAGCCGGCCGAGTGCGTGACCAGTGAAGAAATCGATGCCCCAAAATCACCTCCATCGACCAGTCTATTCAGCTTTGCCTTTCTATTTTCGAGTCAAGACGAAGCAGAGAATTCTGTGGAGCCGGAGATTACAGTTCAGAATGAGGATGGACTCGACTCGGATGAACGAACGGCTGTTGAGGTGGCTGACGTACCATCGGAGAGAACTGAAGCAGTTGCTTCACCGCCCCCGCCGTCCCAGCTCCTCCTCCCGAACCCCATCCGCCCTTCCAGAAGTCTCCTATCTATGTTCCAAAAGAAGGCCAGTCCAACTAGAACACAATCGTACGTTTACCAAGAAAAACCACAGCTTCTAGACAGCGACAGTGATGATGATCGAAGCTTGGAGGAAGCCCACGCGGCGGAGCACCTCTTGGGCTCGACGATGCGGTTCGCGGAAGAAGAAATGGGTGATAATTTCTTTTCTCTGTCTCGTGCACCTCGTCATGATACCATCGAGTTGGGACGGCGAGTCTCCTCCCTCCCAGGTGATAAGCCAGGTGCCTTTCGCCGTACTCCTTCGTTGCTGCTTGATGACGATGATGCTTCGATCCAGTCCTGGGCATCTCAAGCTACCGAAACATCATTCATAAGGGTTGAAAAAGCAGAACCCGGAAGCTTCAATCGAGAATACTGGGGAGGCATCGTGGCCTCCATGAGTCTCGATGCGGAGGACGTAGCATCGGACGTCGTCGCGGAGCCACCAGCCTATGATCCATCCGAATCCAAGTCTCCACCTCGTAATGATAGGGTGCCGACCACTTTGCTCATGCCACCCCCCAATCGAAAGTGGGATAATCTCCGTAATACGTTGGAAGCCCAGGAAATGGGAGCATCTCTTGAAGACAACAAAAAGGCGAACAAGTTCAAGAAAACTAGGTCTCTCCGGTTGCCAAAACTAGGAAAAGGAACGCAACGTCCAGTGGACATTCCTCGCCAAGAGAAACCAAAGGACGAAGGTGATATCGCTGTGAAGGAAACCTCGCCAAGAAAAACTGTTGTCGTCGTTCCTCGATCGAAATCAACGGACGAGGGAGATGCTCCTCGGACTGCGATTAGTCTCTTTCGAAGCCTGGGGAGTCTCCGTCAGGTCAAATCTCACGATGATCACGACAACTTTGCCTCGTCGCTTGGTCCTCTTCCTCCCATTTCGAAGTCTCAGATTGTTGAGGGTCCATCCGATGTCAGAATTAATGTTGAAGATCTCTCCGAACAAGATGAGGATGTGAAACCAGACCTTGGCAAACGACCTGCTGATGATGATGAGGATGATGATACGAAACCAGATCTCGGCGTCGACAAGAGCACGGACGACACTGTGGCATCGCGAGATAGCGATCCCGAGCTTGAGGCGTCAATGGAAGTACTATACATGGGAGGAGGAAAGAAGTCTTGGCTTGGCAACCGAGGTCGTTTCGTGACCGAGATTCAAGGCTAAGATCGAGAGGCGGCAACTGAGCCACATCGCATGAAACAAAAATCGACTGGATTCGTCCGTTAAACCGAACGACTGATATTGTTGGTTCCATCCATCCAGGCCGTTAAGACAAAGCGCTGGGTAAATCGACTGAGCAACTGGCGACGCTGGTCTGTACCAGCCCCGCAATTACCGGTATATGAGAATAGAATGATTTCATAGTGCCGAGACCATCTTCACATAGTAGAAGTCTACTAGACATCATGCGCGCCAGCATCCTCTAGCGGATCTACAATTCCGGAAAATATGAATGGAATGGTGTATGGATTAAGGGTTGGTCTAAATTTCTAGCCTCCCAGTACTTCTGATTCCAGGGTGGATCATAAAAATCGTAAGGAAGGATTCATAAACATGCCATAGCCGAACAAGAAGTTTCTAGAGCATAACTGACAGTGAGATCACGGTTCTCCAATCACCCACTTATGCAGATCCAGGAGCTCCAACCAAGGAATATTACTGTAGCCCACTTGGGTATACCATTCGGCAAACTCATCAAAACATAAAGTGTCCCGATTTACCCTCTGACCCCGAAACGCTTGGGAGGCTGCCCACGAGGAACCAGCCTCCACTGCCCGCGCTACAGTTGACATCGTTCTATCGCAACGCATACCACTCGTTGTAGACATCACATCGTCCTGATCTGAGTCTAGCGACGACGTCGAGACAACGTTGAGGAGCACCGTCAAGAATGAGCGAAGATATTTTGCAGTATCCGATTGAGAAAGCTTGCCCTTCCTAGAACGATCGAGTACATCGAAAGAATACTCCAGTTTGTCGCTCTTTTTGCCTCTGCAGAAAACTGTGAAGCCGCAAGCCACTTCAGTCGCATTTATTTGTCCGGTACCGTCGTAGTCAAAGGCAGTGAATATCTCACTCAGGATTGCAGACAGGGCGCGCTGCGACTCGATGTTTAGACCTTGACTAGAAACGATTCCTCTCATGGCCGAGTCAAATTCATCTTTGGACATAACGTAGCCTCCTGACTTCTCGTCACGGTGCGATTTTCCAAGTATCTTCTTGCACGCGTGTTCAACTTCAAGGTGACACAAGCCACTTTGCGTGAGCAAACTGCGTAAATGTTGAATGCGCTTTTGACTAACAGATACAACGTAACCGCCGTTGTCGTCTTCGGTGATCAACTGGAACTTCAGCGAAGTTGACGCTTTGGGAGTTGCTTCAAACCGGCTCTTCCCCGTTCCAGGCGAATACGAAAATGACTGCGACAGTTTGAGATCCGAATCATGGTCTTTATCCTGAGTCGGCTGCATCAGAAGTAGATCCATCTCATCCATGCTGTCCATCGGCATCAGTGCCGCAGCATCGTCGTCGAAGAAGGAAGGATCCATCGAGTCATCCGGTGGAGCCGGAGGACAACCATCATCCAGTAGACTTCCTTTAGTTAGAAGCCCAGGGGAAGAAGTTGTAAGTGACAGATCAAACTCGTCAAGAGAATCATCCACAAGAACCCATTTCCTTAAATCCAACAGCTCAAGCCACGGTGCCGTTTCAAACCCCCCTTCGTTGTACCATTGGCCAAACTCATCGAAATCTACGCGATCCTTTTTTCGAGTTCTCCACTGATACCGCATGACATCATCAGTCACCATGTTGGCAGTGTCGGCGATGTAACGATTCACGGCATCGTCGCTCAGATCCCAGCTCTGTTGACAACATGAAAACATAACAATCAAGAAGGACCGCAAAAACAAGAACAGTTCTTCCCCACCTAGCGAGTTCGACCCATGCGGTTTCTTGCTGCCTCGTTTCATCTTGTTATGCTGGCGCTCATCGAAAACCCCAAAAGCAAAGGCCAGCTTCGTACTTTTCTTTCCACCGCACAAAAGCGTTAGACCACCCATCAGCTCGTTCAGCGAAACTCTATCAACCTGCAGAAGGTCGTAGCTCTGGAAAAAATTGGCCAGCACGTCTCGTGTTTCCGAGACAGACCGCGATTCATGACTCGACGATCGTTTCCGACTGATATAGCACTTCTCTGCGACCACCTCTTGCATGCTTCGAACAAATGTTGACTTATCCACAAGCATCGACTTTCCAGTCTTCTTTCCCTTCCAGGCCATGGCACTTCCGTGCGGATGAACGGGAGGATACTTTTCGGCGGTATCGTACAGCGCGGACCACAGCTCATCGGGTGTTATCGAGAGTAATCCCAATTGGTCGACAACATTCCGCACATACGTTGCATCCTCTCTTAGAACAACTAGAGAGCGCTGATTCGCCAGAGGAAACGTGAAGAGCACGTGATTAGACGGAGTCAAAGACATGGATGCAAACGGGTCACCGTCTGTAGGCGTAGCAGTGAAATGGGGTGTTTGTGGTGAGGCGAATGTCGGCGTTTTTATGTTCGAACCAGGAAATGAAGCCACAGGTTCTGGGGCCTTTGCTGGTGGGGTTTTCGGACCAATACCCGAACCTTGCCCCATCAGGGAAAGAAGTTTCCTCAGATCCAGAAGCTCAAGCCATGGAGCAACATTGAATCCACCGGCAGTGTACCAAGTGGCAAACGCTTCAAAAGTATGAAAGTCATCTTTCGATGCATTAGTAGTTTTCAGGAAATGTGCCATGGTCCACTTGGAACCATTCTCAACAGAGTGGTGAATGGCTTTCCGCAGGGCACTGTTAAACTTGGGCTTCATGACACCGTCCGGCGACGAGGTCAGCAAAGAGATCCCACAGAGCATTGTCAAGTAAGATCGTAAAAAGGTAGTCAATTGTTCGGTGGTGAGTCCACTTTGTGGAGACGACTCTAGAATCTCAAAACCTGCAGCGAGCTTCGCACTCTTGTTCCCAGCGCCCAAAAAGCAAAAGCCGACGGCAAGTTCTTTTGTAAACGCTTCACCCACTTCGAGAGGTGCCTCCCGCTTGTCAAAACAGTTGAAAAAGTCAACAAAGCACGATGAAAAGAGATCCTTCTCTGCTCTTGTAAGTCTATTTTGAGATCCGGACCCCATAAGCTGATGCAAACAAGCATGGAATCGTTCAATCGGTACAACTTCCAAACCATCTTTGTTCTTGGAAGCTCCCATGAGAATATCCGTTACTTCGTTCACAGAACGACCTGCAAGTCCAGTACTTGTAACTAGACTGCGAAGAGTGGAAAGGTTACTCTCGGTAATATTGATCGTAAAGGATGATTCAGTCTCTGATTCGGACATCGATCCAGTAAAGTCAAATGAAACCACAGCTCGGCTATCCGCCTTCGCCTCAAACATGGGGGAGGAAGTTGCTGCGGGTGGTTTTTCTTCTGGCGTTGTAGAACATATTTCCGTATCAGGGACCGGAGAGGGTGCGTCGGAAAGTGGTGCGGCTGGAATAGGTAGAGCTTTCTCTTCGGACGCCGAAGAAGATGACATTTCCTCTTTAGCTTCTGAGGCCACTTGTTCAGGGGGCTTGCGATTGGGCTTGATTTCTTTCTCTTTTCTCGCGGCAGGTGGTTGTACGGTTGTCTGAGCCGGTCGAGCCGTCGTTCGCTGCGGAGGCTTCCATCGCGCAAGATCCAAAAGGGCAAGCCAGGGAGCAATCTTGTGCGATTCTAATTTTCTCCATTCTTCAAAGGCCGCGTAGTTTATGGCGACGTT
>Ga0194115_10007712_pt1 | contig 10605 bp, 8 predicted proteins | sample TA2MahsurfametaG_3_FD_148656 | JGI IMG/M metagenome (GOLD analysis project Ga0194115, IMG submission 148656) | Freshwater microbial communities from Lake Tanganyika, Tanzania - TA2015002 Mahale S4 surface | ecosystem: Environmental > Aquatic > Freshwater > Lake | place: Tanzania: Lake Tanganyika... | reverse complement strand
CGCATCAATCTCCTGCTCCAGCAGCCGAGGGTTGCCATCGGTGTGAAAGTCAGCCTTGAGGCCCAGGGAACGCAGGGCTGCCAGCTGTGCCTGGGCGCTGGTAGTGTCGCCGTACTTCTGGCGGATGGCGTTGTAGGCGTCATCGCCCACGACCTTCCCCCAGAACATGGCGAGCATGGCGCAGCTGGAGGAGAAGCACTCGCGGTAGCCGGTGCCGCTCTTGTTGTCGTTTTGGCTCTGCCATCGGACATTTAGCGGGTTACGGGTGACCGCTTCGCCCTGGACCGGACGACGCTCGCGCATCAACGCAATCAACCGATCTGCGTAGCTGGGATTGGTCGCGTACCCCTGGCGTTGCAGTTCGCGGGCAGCGGTCTCCCGGCAGCTGGAATGATTGACCCCGCGGTGGGTCTTGCCGTTGGCAGTGAAATCCCTGTACCAGCGGTCAACGAGGTACTCAACGCACTCGTTGAGACTGTGGAAATTCAGGAACTCATCGGTGATGGTGATGGTCTTGCCATTCACCACCTCCTGAGTCTTGTGTGCAGTGCCAGGCCCCTTCAGGCCGAAGTAGTTGTGGCGACCGCTCGTGTGCTTGCCCCAGCCGCTTTCCAGTGCCCACTGTGCTGCAACCAGTTCCGGGAACTTGGCGCCTGATGTTTTGGCTGCAAGTTCAACCCCTTCCCAGGTGTTAGGGGCGTCCACGATGGGGGTGCGCCACACCTGAACCCAGTCGGCTGATTCGTTCAGCAGGCAGGGGTCGGCCTCGTTGATGTGTTGCCCAAGCTTGCGGATGGCATCGACTTGGTGCTCTAGGCCCTTGTAGTTGTCCCAGAACTGGAGCCATCGCTCAGATGTGAACTGCACTTCCTTAATCCCCATGGCACAAAAAAGAGGGGTCGCTGCAACCCCTCTACGATCTCCCCTTTGTTGAGGTTAGGCAATGCTTGCCAAGGTGGCAGCTGGTGGCGCAGATGCTGTTGCAGCCTCTTCAGGCTCAAGGATCACGCAGCCGTCTTCAACGAGAACCTTCACAAAGGTTCCTGGTTTCATGTTGCACTGTTCGGTGTAGGCCCGGCCTACAGGCACAAGCCCCTTAGGGCCAACCTTCAAGCGGAAAGTGGGCTCCTTGCCTGGGCGCTCATCGGGCACAGGATCTCCGATCACCAAGCCATTGGCCTGACTGATGGCCCGGTAGAACTTGGTGCGCTGCAGATTCAGCTTGCCGTTGCGGTACCCGTAGTACCCAGCGCCCTGGATGATCGCACCCTCATCCGTGCCTGCACGCTCTTGGATGTAAGCAAGCAATTCTTGCCCTTTCAGCTTCGCCATGTGAATGACAGTTGTACGCTGTCAAGCTTAACCTCCAAACCACTTCTTGGGATCACTGACCGATGCAGCGCCTTGGATGCCGCTGATGATGGCATTGCCAATGATCGATGCGGTGCTCGGCCCTGCAATAGCGGTAGGCGCGATGTATTGAGGGCGCAGGCCAGCAACAGGCTTCAGCGGATCGAAGAACGTCTGCTCCCGGTATTTGGTGGTTGCTTCATCAAAGGCCTGACGGGTTTGCAGTTGCAAGCTCTTCAGTTCACGTCCGTACTGCTTCTCCGCCAACTGGAAGCTGGGGATCGTCAGGTTCTGCATCTGACTCTTGGCCAGTCCATAGTCAGAGATGTACCGAGCGTTGGTGTACTTGATCTTCTCGGTGTCGTCCTGCATCGCCAGTGCGTACTGGCTGAGCTGACGAGACACGTCGTTCTTCATCGTGCTGTTCAGCAGGCCCAGCTTCACGTCTCGACTGGTGGCCCGCTGATCGAGCTCGGCCCACGTCCGCCCAAGCTGTTGAGCCGCCTGCACGGCCAGCTTCCTGGAGGTGTTGCTGCCTCCCTGGCGAGCGCTGGCCACAGCCTTGGCCTCGCTGTCCTTGGCCGCGGCTGAGAGCATGTTCAGTTGCCAGCCCAGGTAGTCCCGCTGCTCCTCCAGTGCCAGGCTGGCCAGCAGCTCCTGCGTGTCGGTGGTGAGCTTGGCGACGGTGGCGTTGCTCTGCAGAGCTGTCTGGTTGATGTTCTGCATGTACTGGCGCACCGCCTCAGTGCTGTCGGCCGCCAGCTTGTTGGTGGTGTACTGGTAATCCAAGCCAACTTGAGTGGCACGCAGCCTCTCCTCAGTTACGAACTTGTCGTAGAGAGCCTGGCTATTGATCGCCAGGTTCTCAGTGGCCGAGGCGATCAGCTTCGCTCCGTAGGTCGCCTGATCCAGAGCCGTTTGCTTCTCGTTGAAGCGGAGCTGCTCGATGCGTGCGCGATCCCAGTACCACTGGGTTACGTCACGCTTCTTCTGGATCTGGTACTCCTGTTGGGCGCGTTTGAACTGGGCCTTGGCAATACGCTTCTGCTCAGCATTTTGAGCGTCCGCAGCAGCTTGTTGACCCATTCCGCCAATAACGGATTGGGCGACGCCCATGGCGCCAAATAGAGCGGGGACGAACCAAGGCATCAGTTCAGACTCTTGCTGCGATTAGTGTAATTGCCCTCCCATGAAGCACCAGTGATGGTCACTGGCAACCAGCTGCTGCTTTCAATGGTGACACTGCATTGCGTGTTCTTGGAATAAACAGGAACACGAAACCTGCCATTCTCAAGCACACTTGTCTCTGTGCTGATCATGTTGTTCAGCACGTTGAGCCTGCGGCTGCGGAACTGCTGGCGGCTGTCATTCGCCCTGTTCAGGCGACGTACAACCACCTCGTACTCACCAGTGTCCTGGTGATAGGTGGTCCAGGTCGCAACCTGCAGCCGCCCATCCAGATCGCCAATGATTCGGCTTCTGGCTTGGTCTTTTTCGACGGTGTACGGGGTGCTGAATTGGTACTCCATCGTGTAGGTGCGGCCAAAGGAGATCTTGTCTCCGGTGTAGTCACCCCTCTCCGAGCACACGATGGTTGTACCAGTGCTTGCGGTGCCGAGCTGTAGCCCCTTCAGCCTGCTGTTGTCGAACCTGATCACAGCCTTGGTTTCACCCTGCATTTGGTACGGCAGCGTGAACGTGGTCAGATTTGTGGTGGCGTTGTAGGTTGCCGTGATGTTGTCAGTGACAGCAGCGTTGGCATTGCACTCTGGGTACTGAATCCTGCGGTCAAGCAAAACCTCGGGTTGCGTTGTGATGCGCAGTTCATCAATGGAGATCGTGCAGTTGTACGTGCCATCTGGGTACGTCATCACCAACCACAGATCGCCGTCCAAGAAGCGCATGTAGCGAATGTCTCCGTCAAAGGTCCATTCACTCCAGCTGGCCTGCGATTTGGCAGTGCCGCCCCCGGTTGCCTGGTACAGGTACTTGTAGATGAACAGCTTCTTGCGATTATCTGGCGAGCTGCACAGGAAGTAGTCAAGGCTTTCGTCAACATCCCAGTGCGTTGCAATCCCCTTGATGTACTTGGGTGCGTGCAGACTGATGTTGAGGCTGCTGCCCAGGTTCAAGCCCAGCCTGCGCTGTTGGTTGTCAACAAACTGGTATTCGCGGAAGTTGGTGTACCCAGCCTCTTTGGTGGAGAAGATGATCGTCGGGCCTGCGATCTTGGGCCGCAGGTATGGGTTCATCTCGATGTTGGTCAGGCGCAGGATCGTGGCGGTCCTGGGCGTCAGCACGTCAACGTCAGCCGCCCTCACCTGGAACTGGCTGGACTGGCTGAACGCCAGCAGCGATTCATCGATGGGCAGCAACCAGCTCAACTCCTCACCCCGTTCCGAGCTGGCCCGCACATCAAACGAGTCGGTGTCCAGGAGCTGCGTCGAGGTCTTCTGGAAGAACCGGAACGGCTCGTCAGTCGCGCTGAACATGACCGTCTGCCCAGCGCAGACCGCATAGCGGCCGCGGAACAGCACGTGGTCACGGATCTTCTGGCCGACAAAAGCCGGTGTTTCAACCGTGGTCGAGTTGCCGGTATCCCGCTCAGACCATTTGGGGAACGTGAAGCTGTAGGTCGTTGGCCCAACGGTCAATGACCGGGTGGCTCCATCGGCTGGGCCAACAAACACCACGTTGGTGTCCCTGCGGTAGATCACCAGGGGCATGGTGTCCACGTTTAACTTGTACTGCTGACCTGGCTCAGTTACCTCCTGCCAGTTGCCAGGGCCGATGTTGACCGTCTGGTCGTCAGTGGCGAACTGCACCCAGTAGTCGTCGAGGTTGTCCCCAGGGTTGGAGTCCACCTGCAGGATCATTCCGTTGTACGCCTGGGTGGGCAGCTGACTGACGGTCGAAACCTTGCCCTTGATGGCCCTGGCCAGGGTGTTGCTGCGGCCGTCGTCAATGCTGATGGTGAAGTCGCTGCCGTCTGTCTTCTTCACGTAGACAATCGGACCCACCTGGGTCACGGTGAACCCGCTCACAGCTCCGATGGTGCTGGCCAGGTTGTTGGCAACCAGGGTGGTGCTGATCGTGTTCGGCGTCGCCGTGGCCGCTGGCGTGGTGTATGCGGTCAGGGCTGTGCCGTTCAACGTCACCCGGTAGGTGATCTCATAGGCCACGCCTTGAATGAACAGTATGGCCTCGTTGACCTTGGCCGCTTTGGTGGCGCCATCCATGGCCGTCACCTTCTCGCGGTTCAGCAGCAGACCAAGCGGGCCACTGTTGATGAAAACGTACTTGTCGCTGAACTCTGAGCCGGCGTTGTAGAGGTAGCTGGTGTTGGCAACGTCGATGGCGCCAGGCGAGGCGGACACGCTCAAGCCTGTTCCATGCACGTCCAACGCAGGCGCTGCTCCGTTGTTCATCAGCTGCAGCTTCATCCCCCCGCCACTGGGGTACAGCATCAGGCTGTAGGTCTCCCCTTGAGTGACCTGCATGAACTCCATGAAGAAGTCCGTGACCGGGCTTGAGTTCACCCTGGCCACGTACTTGGTTGGCCTGCGCTTTGTCAGGCCTTCAACCGGAGAACTCCAGGCGTTCACCTGCTTCTCGGCTTGACCCACCTGACGCAGGTGAGCAGGTTGCTGGCTGATGCCCTGGGTCAACGAATCAACGTTGGCCTGCACCAGACTTGCGGCCACCTCGCGTCGAGGGGTCAGCCGAGACTTGGAACGCATCAGACTCTCCGGTAGTTGACACCCTCAGCAGGGATGTAGCCAAGGCCCTGACCAGCTCCCCGGTCATTGCCCCAAAGCAGATTGTTATTCAGCTGCCGCTCCTCATCCCTGATCAACATGGCGCGGGCGTACTCCTCGTCTTGGACGGTGTACGCATAGATTGCGTTGCTGTTCAGGTAGCGGTCTGCATAGATCCGAGCAGCACGAATCGTGATGTACTGCTGCGCTGCATGAGGCAGTTCATCCCAGGACAGCCTGGTGACAATCCGATCCACATACAGCGGTGACATTCCTGCCACCCCAAAGTTGAACTTGCGCTGCAGCCTGTCGTACACACGGTTGCCCCGTGCCACGTACTGCATGTTGGGGTAGCGGGCTGGTGAGAACTGCACCGACAACGCGCTGCTGCTGATGGGGAACTCATTTGAGCCGTTCATCTGCAGTGGCACTTCGCTATCGGTGTTCCATGACCAGCCTTCCGCCTGCACATCACGTTCAACTTCACCCAACACCTTGCGGGCCAGGGCGCTGTCCGTAATCTCGTTGACGCTGATGTCACTGAGGCGATCAATGGGCGCCTCCCCGATGACGGACAGCAGCGTGTTGATCGCCTCCAGCTCAGTCATCAGCTCACCCGCAGCAGTACGTCATCGGCGGTACCGGCGACGGTGGAGGTCACGCGCACCACGTCACCAGCTCGATAGCCAGTACCTGCAGCGTTCACAGCGGCAGAAGCAAACACGCCGCTGCTGGCGGTCAGGTTCACAGTCAGGCCAGTACCGCTGCCGCCGGTCGTCGCGGCTGCAGTCTTGTTGGTGGCGCCACTGGTGCCGTTGTTGATCACGGCAACTGCGCTAGCGGTCACGGCTGCGCCAGGGACCCCGCCGTTTGCTTGCCAGCCGCCAGGGCCAACAATGCCATTCACGCCGGTCACTTGATAGACCTGGGCAGTGGTGGCGGAGCCATCGGCGCGAGTGCCAGTAGCCAGGCCCGCGGCCAGGGTCACTACAGCCTGGGGGCCAAGGGGATCAATGGACTGCTGATCTTGCCAGTTCCAATCCAGTGCAGTGACTGTGCTGGGTGGATTGATTGTGGTGATTGTCGTTGCCATGAAAAAAGGGGGCATCGCTGCCCCCATCCTGCCAACAACTTGACCGAACTCAACCGTTGTGGATTTCAACCACAGCTTCAGGGCGCAGGGGGCCAGCGCCATAAGCCATCTTCGACACCATCAGGGTCGCTTGGTGAGTCACGTTGTAGTCATTGCCGGTCATCTGCATCGTCAGATCACGCAGCTTGACGACACCAACTGCACCCTTCTGGAACGCAAGCATCTTGGTGGTGCTCATGTTCACGGAAGACAGCACGGTATCCACGCCGCCGAAGGTGTAGCCCTGCTCACCAGTGGGAGCAGTGACGTTGCCTTGTTGGATGTGGTTGCTGCTGAGGATGTTGAAGCCAGCCAGCTTGGAAATTTGGCCAGTGGCATAGCTGCCGTTGGCGCCGGGCTGGTTGAAGTCGAAGTTCACAGCACGGCTGGACTGAATCAGCGTGTAGTAAACGTCGGGCGAGCAGACCAGGACGCGGCCATCAGCGGGGATGTCCTTCTGGTCCAGGGCTTGAGCGGCGGCAAAGACCGAGGCAACAAGGTCATCCGGGGTAGGGGTGGCCTTGTTGATGTTGATCCGTGTGCCAACGCGGTACGGATCGTCAGGGGACAAGCCGGAGGGCAGGTTGGCGGTGAGATCGCTGGTGCTGGTACGAGCAGCCAGGGTCAGCACGCGGGCCAGGCGCTTGTCATAGCTACGAGCCATGGCACGGCCCAGCTCAACCGAATAGATCGAGCGGATGTCGTAGTGGTTCTTGGCCTCGTCAAGGTCAAAGATCGAGGCATCTGCAATCAGCAGATCATCGATCTTGATCACCACTTCGTTCTGGGCCATGTTGCCCTGGCCGGTGAGCATTTCACCAGGGGTCATGTACCGAGACTTGAAGCGGCCGGTACAAGGAAACTGGGCGCTCTTGCCGTTCTGGATGGTGCGGGTCTGGACCAGGCCATCGAAGATGCAGTTCCGCTCAAAGCTGGTCAGAACTTCGCCGGAAAAGACCTTGAGGAACAGGGCGTTGTCCTGCGCCCAAGTACCCGTGGTGTTGTTAATAGCACCGGGGCGAGACAGTGTTGCGTTAGGTGCAGCCATGATGCGGCTCCTTGTTGATGAAAGGTGTGCGGTTGATTAACCACTGAGGCGTCTTGCCTTCACCAACGTCGCGTCTCTGGGGTGTCGGCGCACCGGCCCAGGAGCAGATCACGTGGTTGGTTGATCTGCTCCTTTTATAGCCCCTAACGCTGGAATCCGAAAATGGAATCTGGTGATGCAGCTATACGCCGCTCCACTTCCTGTCGATAGCCCGCGTCTTTTTCATAACGCGGATCAGCCATTGCCTCCGTCACTTGGTAACGAGAGCTGAATCCACGAACTTCATTCGCAGGGGCGCGGCCACCAGTGAGCTTGGGCTCGTAGCCGTTCTGCATCATGTAGTCATACTGCATACCCTTCAGGCTGTTGATGATTGCAGCCTGGTCGCCAGAGGCCAACGCGGCGTTGTACGCCTCGGTCCGCTCAGGCGGCAGGTTGTTCACAGCCCAAGTGGATAGGCGTTGATACTCAGCCTCGCCGCCGGCTTGCTCAAGCACTGAGGTACGGATGGCGGAGGCGGTAGCTGAGTCAATCCCCCCTTGATCAGGACCATCTTCGGAGTCATCTTCTCCGTCGTAATCATCAGCCTCCTGCTGCTGGGGTGCTGGATCACTTGGCAGTTGGCCATTCCTAACGCGGCTGTACTCCCTTTGCAGGTTCAGGTACGCCTGGGCCAAGTCTTCAGTTGACTGGTATTTCCCCAGAATCAACCCTTCGCCTTGACCTTGGGCACCCGCTTGCTCGTCGTAAAGCTCGGCGCGAGCGGCTTCAATCTTGGCTGACTCTTCGGCCGCGGCGCCCTGTTCTGCAGGGCTGCCTGATTGACCGTCAAATGCAACTTCAGACATTGAACCCATCCTGGATGATCATGTGACCGCCATCAGGCAGGGGTTGCGTATGTGTCCCCTTGCCTGGTGTCAACCTTTCGTCACTGGGAGTTGGGGCTTCAGGCTGCGACTGCTCCTTGATCAGTTCCGACAGCTGTTCCTCCGCTGGGTTGCGGCGTCGCCGTTGCTCCACTCTGGATCGCTCCTTGTGCGAGTTGTTGTGCCAACATAGCCTGCTGTTGTTGTGCTTGCTCAGCCTGTAGTTCCTGGTCATCCTTCACCAGACCAGCTGTATCAATGCCGTCCGCTGCTGCGAAACGACGGATCAACTCGCTGGGATTGATGTACTGCAAGAACTGCTCAGGCCCAATCGAAGCAGCCACTGTTTGCAGGAAGGTCGTCAGCCGTTGTTTGTCATTGCCGCGGCCAATCGCCTCCAGGCCGGTGGTGACTTGAGGCTCCACCAGTCCCTTCGGCACAGGCGGTATGTCCCCCTCCCGTTCCATCAGGTGCATGACCCTGCGGATCAAGGGCAACTGCAGTTCGGCGCTGAGCATGGAGTACACGCCCGCCAATCCACGCTCCAGGCTCTCGGCCATGAGCCTGATCTCTTCCGCGGTAACGCGCTCCGCGTCACGTTGAATTGCTTCATCAGCAAGGAACGTATAGCTGAGCCTGCGCTCCAGCAGCTGCATGGCCTGCAGCGCAACCGACATGTCGGATGACTTCTGCACCTGCAGCGCTTCCACATCAGCAGCATTGCCAGCAACAATGGCGCCGTTCTCGGCACGGGCCAGAACGTCGGCGCGGGTGGTTCCATTTGGGTTGACCAGGAACAGCGCCTTGGCGCTGATCAGGGCGCCCTGCACCACCGCCTTGCTCAACGACTCCAGGCTCTGCAGATCACCAAGGACCTCCTCTACCAGGCCGCGGCCATAGCTTTCGCCTGCCACCTTCCGCAGTCGGAGGACCACCCAGGGGCTGGTCTCCAAGGAACTGAAGCCCGCGCTGCCAGCCAGCTTCTCCCCGTCGTACTCCTGATACCACTCAACCCGGTTGTCTTGGGGGCTGATGTTGACGTGGGTGTACACGTCTTCACGCTCATCGCTCTCCCCTTCCCCTGACTCCTTGGGCTCACGCACGGGCATGTAGCGCTCAGCCACCTGCTCACGCACCACGATCTCGGTGACGTTCCCCTCCGGGTCACGATCAACGCAGAACGACCGCAAGGTGTACATGCGGATGGCGTCAGCCCCGAGGTACAGCAGGGCGTTGCCGCCAACGATCAAGTGCTTGACCGCTTCAAACAAAGCCGAGCGGGCCTGCAGTTGATCGAGCCGCCGCAGTACCTGCCGTTCCAGATCGGACAACGCCTGATCGAGCTGGCTGAGCAGTTGCTCCTCCTGCCCGCCCCGCTGTTCCAGGTACTGCTGGATCTTTCCCTTGTCGATGGTCAACCGGAAGAACGGCTGACTTGGGGGCATCAGAGCAAGCAGAAGCTTGGCGCTGAGACTGTTGACGCCACGGGCGCCTGCCCCTTGGTAAAGGCTTGGGATGCTGTTGTAGCGATCACCTGCCCAGCTGTCGTTCTGATCAGATTCAGGGATCAGCGTCGGGATGGTGAGCTTGCTGGAGTCAATCGCACGCCGGAGATAAAGGCTCCGATACGGCTCAAGATCTTTCCACCGGGACTGAGCAGTGTTCTTCATGCGATTTGCAGACCGGCGAGGTAAGGCGAAACGGAGCTAGCGGGGGAGAGCATCGTGAGGCTGGACAACAGGTTGGTGTCCTCCTGTTTCTTGTTGCTGCCGTAGGTCAGGTTGGAAGCGGTGGGCTCCATGTTCGGGACATAAGCCCGAGCAAGGGCTTCGGCCTGACGGCGCTGCTCCTCGTAGGAGGCTTGGGCTGCAGCGGCCTGCTGCTGCTGAGCCAAGCTGGCCTGCTGGAACTGCTGGTCCTGCTGCATCATCAGGTTCTGCAGCCCAGCGATCTGCTCATCAGCAGCGCTCTGTGTTGCGGATAGCTGATCGCTGAACGTGGACATGATGTCCGCAACGTTCTGATCATTGCGTGCCTGCAGATCAATGATCTGCTGGTTCAGCGTATCCTGCCCTGCGGTCAGAGTGTCGATGGTGGTTTGAGCCCAGTCCTTGTAGGCGTCGAACTGGCGGTCGATGTAGCCCCTGGTGCCTTGCTTGCCACCACCACGGCCACCGCCGCCGCCACCGCCACCGCCACCGCCACCGCCGCCGCCACCGCCGCCGCCACCGGTTCCACCACCAGCTCCGCCGCCGCCAGCCGCACCAGCACCGCCACCGATTGCAGTCTTGCGTGGCAGGACAATCGGGTTGTATGTCGTGCTGGCTGGCGTGTAAGTGCTGCCACTTTTGGTCCTTGTCTGTTGCGACGGAGTATTGGTAGTGCTGTACCCGTAATAGGCGGTGCCCTTGTTCATCTGCAGATTGGCCAGTGGGGCCAGGGGCTGCAGTG
>Ga0194115_10007708_pt1 | contig 10608 bp, 14 predicted proteins | sample TA2MahsurfametaG_3_FD_148656 | JGI IMG/M metagenome (GOLD analysis project Ga0194115, IMG submission 148656) | Freshwater microbial communities from Lake Tanganyika, Tanzania - TA2015002 Mahale S4 surface | ecosystem: Environmental > Aquatic > Freshwater > Lake | place: Tanzania: Lake... | reverse complement strand
TTTCAATTACAATATTGACGGTAGGTACAGTCATTGAACTTTGATACTTTTGAAATATTTATTATTTTTTAGTAAGTTGGATATTTTTTGACTAACCAGTCTAAGTTATTTCTATTCTCATCAATCTCACAAGAATACTTAGAGACTGCATAAACACCAAAGTTTGAAAGACCATCTTGCTTTGAAGATAATTTCTTTGAAGTGTTTGATTTAAGTTTATTTTGCAGACAAACAACTTTACTCAAATCTTTACTATACTTTGCTACTCCATCAACACCATAATCAGTTGATGCTTTTGTTGGAGAATAATCAGTAACATTCAAAAACAAATTATCACCATCAAAAAACTTAAAGAAATACTCAGCAAACCACTCAAAAGCATCACCACGATATTTCAGTGGATCATACTTATCTGGATTCATTGTATTTGACTGCTCAACAATTATCTTCGTAAGTTTTTGCAGTGAACCAGAAGATGGTAGTTGTTTCTTGAAATCTTCAGTACACAGTTTAAAAATCGTCCTTACAGAGGAGGACCTCCATTTTCTCTTCGGATTTCAGATGTCTTTTTTGCAGTTACTTTATAATTTTCCCCAAGAATTTCTTTCAACACTTCATCAAGCAGTTTACCAGCACCAGATCTAATCAAAATTCCTTGACACTCAATGTGCTCAGGAGGTAAACTATGAAAAATATGGTCACTTATGTATTTAAATCTTTCCTCTTCACTCATCTGTTTCGTAAGTCTTTCGGCAACTTCTAATCTCAAGACTGCAAGTTGCTCATAAGTCAAAAAAGGAAAATCATTGACATCATAATGAACTGGAGATACAATTTCAGATGCTTTCATTGTTAAAAGAAATTAAAGTTTACATTGATTCTACACTGGGCATCAGTGCATGTAGTGCTGTGATGAGGTTTGGATGGATCAAAAAGAAGCAATCTATTTGCAACAGATTTCACTTCAGTACCATCCTCAAGAACTGTTAGACCATCATTAGTGTTCAGATAGAAAATAGCACCACGATGCTCAAAGGGAAAATCACAATGATCATCGTGGTGTATAAGTTTTTCTGTGGAAGTATATAAGTTTCCTTTTACTCTCATCAGTGCTTTTACATTAATCTTGTTTAAGATTGGTGCAAAAACTGGACATAAATCATCAGCATGAAACTTATTATAAAAAGTATGAGTAAAATAATAAGAACCCATAATCTTATCATCACTTTCATTTAAAGATGATACACAAGGAGTAAAATTCCAAGTGAATCCAGAATTAAACATAATTTCGTGAATTGGTTTTAATTCATCTTCAGTGAGAAAATTATCTATAATTTCAAAAGTCATTTAATTATTATGCTGCTGGTTCTTTTGGTACTGGAATTGGTTCTATTACCCAGTTGCCAACTTCCTCATCCCACTGACAAGTTTCAGTTTCTGGGTCAAATGTTGGTCGTTCAGGTGCTGGTGTCCATTCAAGTGCTGCAAGTTCTGTATCTGGGAGAACTCTTAAGTCAAATCTATCTTTAGTATCACCAGAGTCTACTGGATACCAGGGAAGAGGTAAAATTGCATAAAGATACTTACCTTGATAGACATAAGGACCAAGATTCATTTCATCTACAGGGATGTTTGGTGGACTATATGGATCTTCTGGAATAAATCTTTCTACTGTCATTGCTATAAATCAGTTGTTGGACTATTTATTTGAATATAACTTTACTTCTTGATAAGTAGAGTTATATTTTATATTTATTTCTTTCTTGATAGATGCTCTTAAATCATTGGTGATGTAAACCGATCTTGCAAGTTCAATAAAGTAATCATCAAATCTTTGTTCTTTTTCTAGATTTCTTAATTGATCTTCAATATCCCATAATTTGGAATTTATTTTTCTTAGTTGTCTGGAGTAATCACAATCAAAAACTTCAAACTCTTTGGCAACTCCTAAAAGATCTTGAAGTTCCTTATGAACATAAAAATTATCAGTTTTTTCTGATTTGATTTGAAGAATTGTAATTTTGTCTAATAATTCCCCAACTGAAATTGGAACTTTAATCATATTCATAGTATTCTTGTTTATTGCTAATATGAAAATCTAAATTGAAACTTTGCCTTACCCCCTCTGGATATGTGTAGACTCCATGCAACATATGTGAAGGGAATATAACTACTTTACCAAGTTCTGGTTTTAACGCGATTGTTTTTGGAATAGACGCATAAGTTGGAGATCTTATATCATTAGACATTATGAAATAAACATAACCTTCTTCATCATTCATTATTTCTGGAACTTGAGTGTATATTATGGTACAAATTGAATTTTGATATCCATGATCATGAACCTTATGAAAACTTCCCTTTATACCAGTGACTGACCAACAAGAGTGTGGTTTTAAATTAATATTCTCAAAAATGAGTTGATATTTAATTAATTTTTCTTTTACTAATTTTGATATTGATTTTGTGATTTTTTGGTAGGATACATTTTTAGAATAATCTGCACCATAACCAACAAACCAATATTGATTTGAATTATTGGATGAGCTTAGTCCTTTTTTATATGAAACTCCCTTTGTTTTGTTGAGAAATTTTTTAAGATTATCTAATTGATCATATTGCGTTTCAATAACCCAGTTGAAGTTTGAGTATCTATAGATTTCATCCATAATTTATTGAATCGTTATTTTTTTCAATTGGAGGTTCTTTTTTGGATTGTTTTTTATTTCCTTCAATTCTCTGAACAATAGTTTGATAAGCACTCTCAATTTCTTCGTCAGTAAACATAATTCTTTCCTCATTTAATCTAGAAGAAAGTTGACCTTGAAGTTGAGAAATTCTCATTGCATCTGGATGAAACTCACAATCTCTTTCGATAATGTGAAAAGTATCTGGATAAGATACATTAATCTTATGAGTCCCTGCAATCATTACAGAAGCATTTTGTCCAACTGCTTTTGCAAAATGTTGACCACAACTATCACAACCAATAAAGTAATCTGCTGCTTTGATGACTGCTGCCCAGTCTCTTAAGGATGGATCTGGTTCTGGTTTATATGTTTTATCATCATGAAACTCCTTTGCCCCCATGTAGATAATATTATAATCCTTTGAGAGTTTATTGACTAATGTAAGATACATTTTTTGAGGAATGGATCTCAAAGAGTCATCAAAGATTTCTAATGGACACATTAATGCAGCGTTTCCATAAGGTTGAATCACTATGGTTTTATTTTTCTTTTGATGATTCTTTGCTTCTGCAATCACTCTATGACCATTTCTGATTTCAGTCATGGAAAGTTTAAGTTGCATTTCCGGAAGATCATCTCCAGCAGAACCATTGATTTCAATATCAAATGCTTCTCTTAATGAGATCTCATTTCTATAATAACCAGGAACACTATAAGGTTCTGGTTTGATTATTTTAGTTGCCTTCCAGAAATAATCTTTGAAGATTGATTTATCATTGGGATTGAATGTTCTTTCTTGAAGTTCTGGAAACCCCCAAAACATGAAGTCCCATCCATGAACCATTACATACCATTCTTCATCTGGATGATTTTTATGATACTTTAAGATTGCTGGTATTGCTGCTGCTGCTCTTCCAACCCCACCATCAATGACAATTATAGTGCTCATGAGTATGACAAAATATTCTTTGGTTTGGTAATATTTAGGTAGTCCTCCCACCTAATGCATGGAGATAAATGATCTGCAATTTCTTTGCCATATTGGCAATTGCCATATTGGCAATGTGTTGCATATCCAGGAATTGGCGATATCAATAATCTTTGCCTCTTATCCAACAGATTTGCGAATTTATCAAAATCAATTGAAAACTCATGTTCTACCATTTTTTCACCATCTAACTTGGGAACATATGGATTTAGTGAATAATATTGATGAACATCAAAGTCTTCCTTGAGTGTTTTATATCTTGCAGCAAAAGTATTAGTAGTGCCCCAAGACGATTTCCAATGAGTTGATTTTGTATATAAGAGTTTATTATACTCTTCAAATCCATAAAGAAACTCAAAATCAGATAGAGTAATATAATCAATATTAAATTGTTTAATATTAAATCCTTCTACAAGAACTCTACACCAATTGGGTCTATGTAGATAATCATCTTCTAAAAGATAAACTATCTTATTATCATGAAACTTTTTAGACTGAATAATATCCAATGTTTGTAAAAAACTTGTAGTCTCTTTGCCACAGTTAATAATCTCTACATTCTTTTCATTCTTTAAAAACGTATCTTCAATTTTTCCAAAGTGCTCATCATATACAATAGTATAATTAGCAAGATCAGAATCTATTGTGTTCTTAAAGTTTTCAAATATTTTTTCTTTATCAAACCAAACTGGTCTGTTTCTTGTGGGAAGTTCTTGAAGTTTAGAGTAGTAGCAGTGTCTTAAAAATACATGTATTGGTTTCATGAGTATGCAGTCTCAATTTTCTTAACAATGTAATTACCAATCACCAAATAATCAATGTCAAGATTATTAAATGCTCTGATAGCATCTTCTGGAGTTTCTACAATGGGTTCTCCATTGTCATTGAATGAGGTATTAAGAACCACAGGAATACCAGACACTTCTTTAAACTTTTGAATCAATGTAGTAACTTCTGGTTGAATTTCTTTAGTCACAGTTTGAATTCTACAAGTATTATCTACATGAGTAATTGCAGCAATCTCATCTCTTCTATCTTCCTTTACTGTAAGTGAGTAAAGCATATAAGGAGAACAGAAATCCTCTTCAAAGTAATCATTAAGATGTTCCTCAAGAACAATGCCAGCAAAAGGTCTCCAATATTCTCTATGTTTTACTCTAGAGTTCATAATGTCTTTGTTTTTTGCCGGACCAGGATGCATTAGGAGTGATCTAGAACCTAATGCTCTTGGACCAAATTCACTTCTATTTTGGAACCAACCAATAATTTTGTTTTTATTCAGTTCTTTTGCAGCAAACTCACAAAGTTCTTCAAAGTTTTCATACTTTTTATGATCTAATTTAAAGTTTTGAAGTTCTTGTTCAATTTGATCTTGTGAATATTTTTTACCAAGAAGTGCAATGTTATTTGGAAGATTGATTTCTTCCTTATTTTGAAAAGCACCAAAACATGCAGCACCAAAATGCAATCCTACATCATTAGGATAAGGTGGAATATGAATATCTTTAAATAATCCACTTTGCTTGAGGATACTATTACCAAGAACATTCAAGAAAGAACCGCCAGCAAGACAAACATAATCATCAAGATATGATTTATTCTTAAGTTCAGTTACATAATCCAACAAAGCATACTCAAAGTTTTTCTGGAGAATATATGCTTTTTCGTCAGCATTCTTAAAAGTATGATTTTCTTTGTAAGGTCTTCCCTCAAAAGTCACATAAGGGACTTCATCATATGCAAGTTCATTTGAAAGTTGATAATCCTTAAGATTATCTGCAAATTTTAGATGACTTCCATATGCAGAAAGACCCATAATCTTTCCATCCCAAGATTCTCTATATTTTTCATCATATCCATCAATTTGTCTTTGAACTTTTTCACAATAAATCTTGTGAGACATTGAGTGATAATATGCACCAAACTCATTAACATTTGGGATGCCAGGAAAAAATCTAAAAATTTCTTTTTCTTTATTGAAGTATCCTATAGAGTTTGTTTCAACATGCTTTACATCCTGGTATCCATAAGAATATAAAAGTGAACCAGCACCATCAAGAACTAAAAAAGATCCTTCATTGAAGTCTGATGAAAATACTGTAGATGCTGCGTGACTTAAATGGTGAGAAACAAACTTCAGTCTTGCATTGGGGAATATTGTATTTAGTTTAGTATGAATAGTTCCCTCATAATACTGCTTATACCAAATGGTTAAACACATTGACGGAACACAAACCAAATCAATATCTTCATAAGACAAATTACCTGCAGATAAACAATAATCTACTGAATTTTGTGCGAAGTTTCCATCATACTTAATTCTTGTCAGTCTTTCTTCTGAAATGCTGGTGATGTGTTTTCCATTAGAAATCAATGTTGCTCCAGCATCATGAGTCCAAGTTAAATCTTGGTGCTCATTAAAAGATTTATTTGCTTCCCAATCAAATCCACCATAAAGTCCTAAAATATTCATATCAGTTATAGTTTAATGTAGGTTCTGTTTTGATTTTCTTATTTGTTTGACGCCAGAATTCCATACTGGAATATTTTTCCCAAACATCTTGGGGTAAAATAGATTTTCTCTCAACCCATTCTACTTTCTTTCTTACTGTATGTAGGTCTTTTAAGTTACATGATAAATCAAAGTTTTCATTTGAATATTCTACATTATCAAAATCATGCTCATAATATTCTTTACCAATAAACTCATAGATTGATTTCATGGTTTTTTCTGGGGTCTTACATAAGTCATCATATTCAATCAACCTAATCATATCAGGATTCATTGCATATCCTTCATGAAGAAGCGCCCAGACACTCATTACTATTCCACCTTCTTTGCTCATCATCGCATCACATCTTGAAAAGACATTTGCATTGTGTTCTTGTGGAATTAGTGTATTTGTATGAAATGGATTTTTTGCAGAAATTCTTTCAAAGGAATCTAAAATCCACCCAATATCTCTTACACAACATAAGATTTTAGTATAAGGGAATAGTGCTTTAAGAGTTGGTGTTTGACTTGTCCATCCTCTTGAAGTATCAAAAATTACTGGTTTTTCAGTGAATGAATAATACCCATCAAAGATTGAAGTGAGAATTGATTTTCTTCTTTCTTCATTGACATTGTGATTATTTTCACTTCCAGTAATTCCATTGATAGTGCTTTGAATGATTCCAGATACTGGTGAAGTTATATCTGCACAAAACTCTGGATTTTGTTTGAGTATTCCAGAAAGTAATGTTGAACCTGATCTTGGAAGTCCAGATATAAAATAGTATTCTTTCATTGATAATCCATATAGGTATGATGTTCTTCAATTGATTCTAAAAATTTAACCCATTTTAAAATTATTTTATCCCAACTATAAAAATAAGTCACATATTCACTTTGCATTTGAAGATGTTTTTGAACTTCTTGTGTATTCACATTATCTATGACATTTTTTAGATGTCTATAGAAAATTTGCTGATGCTCATATTCATTCTCATGATAGTCATAAATTGTTGTCCAATTTGAGGCAGTTTCTTTTAGACAACCATAATTTGGATGAATACATAGACAACCTGCACTCATTGCTTCTAACAAAGATAAACAAAAAGTTTCTTCATAGATGTTTGGGTAAACAAATATATGAGAATTAGATAACTCCTCCCTTACCTGTTTATTTGGAACAAATCCTATATTTTTTACCTTTGGATGTCTTTCTATTCTCTGATAATCAGTGGAATTTTCATATAGTTTTTGGCTATCATTTAATCCATGTATTTTGTATGATGAGAATATTTTTAACTCTAAATTATTATATTCTTTACATAATTTTTGAAACACATTAAAAAGAAGTTTTAATCCTCTATATGGAGTTGGATGATAAATTAAAGATATTTTATCCTTTAATTTTTCTTTTAGTTTAATGGGTGTTATTCCATAAGGAATAATAGCACAGTGAGAGTATGGAATATTAAACCTTGAGATAAACTTATCTCTTTGATTTTGTGATATAAAGATTATTTTAGAGAACTTTTTCCAACCATTATCGTAGAGATAACTATAATCTAATTGATCTGGCGTATTATGAACCCAAAATAATTTTATTTTATCCTTTTGAAGTTCTCCTACTCTATCACACACTATTTGAAATTTACTTAAGAGATCTTGTGGTAGTCTTTTTTGAAGTTGTTTTTTTACAATCTCAGTTCCACCAGATGCATTTTTTGAAAATTCATCAAATTCAATCATATCATTGAGCTTTAAGTGAACCTTCAGGTAGACAAATTGCATTGAAAGAAATTGAAATTCTTTCATCATCATGGTCATTAGGTTCTACCCAATGCGGAAGATATGAAGGGAACATTACAATATTACCTTCTACTGGAGCAATACTGATTTTTTCACCAGTAAATTGATTCTTTCTTTCAACCAAAGAAAGTCCCTGCCATAATCTATTGATTCCCGGATTTTGGAGAACTAATCTTCCACTGCCTTCTGGTGCTTTGAGATAGAATACTCCAGAGAATGTATCTCCATGAGTATGTTCTGCATTCATGCATTGTCTAGTATCATTAATATTAAACCACACGGAAGTGAGTGCAACATCAACTGAAATAAAACCAAGATCTTCTGCTGCTTTCATTGCCATCTCACCAACATAATGAAGAAGTGGATGAATTCTTTGCTCTTCATTATGAATTTGGTCGTGAGAATGATATCCAAAAAGATTTGATTTATTAACTCCTTCTGGATATTTTTCTTTTAGATCTCTTATTGCTTGTATAAATTGTGCTTTATTTTCTTCAAAACCTGGAAACTCTGCTTGCCAGATTGGGGTAGAATAAATTGGAGTCAAATTCATGGTAATTGATTCATCTTTTCATAGTTTATCATATTTAGATTGTTTTGAGTGGCAATACTTTTTCGTAGATTATAGCAATTTGCCTGTCTCATAAGACCATAATAAGAATTAATTGATTGTGATTCAGTTGCTAATTTTGCTCTTTGTTTTGTTGAGTTTCTTATGTATTTACAAAAAGGTCTAATAAAATATCCAACAAAATTTACACCATGCTCTAGTTTATTATGTTTAGTTTTTGATGGGTTTAAACTCATATTTAATTTTTCTAAATGATCATTAATGTCATTTATAATTTTATATATTTTTTTGTCTTTATGAATAAAAAATAATAAATCATCCATATACCTAAAATAATATTGAGATATATTTTCTTTACAATACCAATCAAAATCATTCAAATAATGATTTGCAAAAATTTGTGATGTCAAGTTGCCAATTGTAAGACCTGTAGTTTTTCCAAATAATGATTTTCTGTCGGGTATTAATTCCTTAAGTTTTGGATCTCCAGTATAATAATAGTTTTCTGTTGGACTTTGATTTAAAAAAATATCTATTAGTTTTGTTGTAGTTTCATTTTGTATTTTTGGATATAATTGCTTTTTAATTATTTCTCTATCAATTGAAACGAAAAAATTTGCAATATCCACATGAAGAATCTTATAATCATTTTTTTCTTTCCATAAGTTTCTCATGGTTTTTTGTACTTTTTCGGCACATCTTAAAGTGCCTTTTCCTCTTAGACACGCATAAGTATTATCAATATAATCATTCTCAATATAATTTGTTCTATTGTATATTAAGTGGTGTACTATTCTATCTCTAAAGTTTGAACACCAGACTTCTCTTGGTTTAGGGTGGGTGATTATGAAAAAATTATGTGTTTCTGGAGTAAATGTCTCTTCTTTAAGTTCTTCATAAAGTTTCCATAGATTCTTTTCTAAATTAAATTCAAACTCTAGTTGTTGCTGTGTATTTCTTTTATTTCTTCTGCAGTCGTAATATGCAGTTACAACTTCTTCAAATGTAATGTCATCCATAACTTCTCACTCCTGAAACGGACGAACACAGTTGTCGTTGTTCTTATTGTTGTTGTTCGTGTTACCATTATTGAAGTTCACATTGTACGCATTGTTAGTAGTGGCATCAGAAGAACTCCAGTAGTTGGTCGTGGAACATCAATTTGATTTTCATTCACAAGTTTCTCTTTAGAAGAAAGTGTTTTGAAATAAATTCAAAACTTTTACCCGATTAAGGTATGAAAATCGCGTGAGTTGAGTCACTACTATTTCTTTATGAAATAATATTCTGCTCATTATGAATGACTTGATTATTTAGTAGATTTTAACCATCCAAATGCTTGTTTCACGCAAGGAACACTTCTCTCAATATAAAGTACATATTGCTTTTCAGTCATAATATTCATATCTTTAGAAATTCTTATTAAATAAGATAAAAAATCTAGAGAGGACACTAACTCATCTAGATCTTTTTCTTTTTGTTTATGTCTGGATGCCTTATATATTAATTCAATACAGTCAAGAGCAGTATTTTGTATCCTAGAACCTATAGTGTATTTGTAGTCTCTAGGAAAATTTTTAACTATTATAAAAACTCTTTTGACTAATTCACTAGTGTCTTTATATATTTTTAGTTCTTCTACCATAAAAAATCTCGTTACAAAATACAAAAATCAAAGTACAAAATTCAATAGCACACAACCCGAAACGGACGAACACAGTAGTTGCCGACCTTAGGGCCGTTCTGCAGCGCACCAGTATTGAAGCACACAAAGCACGCAATGTAAGTAGTGCCCTCAGTAGAACTCCAGTAGCGGGTCGTGGAATGAGTATCCCAATAAGATCTACATTCATATCCACACTGGAGCATTCCTAAATCTGGTATAAACCATCCAGAACGACCCGTGATTCTTTGTGCTTGATTTGGGGATGCTCCACCCTCACCATTACAATAACCCGTAGGCCATGTGGATTGTACTTGTGCTGTTGATGGTGCTGCAATCCAGATGATACCTCCAGATTTATAAAATACATTACCACCACCTCTAACGCAACATCCT
>Ga0194115_10007705_pt1 | contig 10609 bp, 9 predicted proteins | sample TA2MahsurfametaG_3_FD_148656 | JGI IMG/M metagenome (GOLD analysis project Ga0194115, IMG submission 148656) | Freshwater microbial communities from Lake Tanganyika, Tanzania - TA2015002 Mahale S4 surface | ecosystem: Environmental > Aquatic > Freshwater > Lake | place: Tanzania: Lake Tanganyika... | reverse complement strand
CGAGCAGCAGGTCCAGCTTCAGGGCTTCGGCCTGCTAGGTCAGCAGGCCGCCGCAGGCCTGAGCCTGAAGCCCGCCACGGGCCAGTTGGGCCGTGTGTTCAGCCTGGGGGATCCGGCCCGGGTGGTGATCGAGTGGCCCGTTGAGGCCAGCGGCGCCTCAGCCAGCCCCGCCCCTCCGATTGATCCCCGCCTGCAGGCTTTGCTCGGCAAGCAGGTGCAGTGGGATCGGCTGATTCGCCAGGGGGTGCGCATCAATGCGGTCCGCATCGATCCCCGCACCGCCCCCCTGCAGCTGCGGCCCCTGGCCAGGCCCGGGGGGATGGAAGGGCTCAGTTCGCTGGTGCAGCTCGCCAACCAGCAGCAGGCCTGGGTGGCCATCAACGGCGGCTACTTCAACCGGGTGCGGCGCCTGCCCCTCGGAGCCCTGAAGGACAACGGCCGCTGGCTATCCGGCCCCATCCTGAACCGGGGCGTGGCGGCCTGGGGCGAGCGCAGCCTGCCCCAATTCGGTCGTTTGCAGTTGAGCGAATGGATCGTGGGCCCGAGCGGCCAGCGGCTGCCGATCGTGGTGGTGAACAGCGGCTACGTGCAGCGCGGCATCAGCCGCTACACCGCCGACTGGGGTGCGAGCTACAAGGCCCTGAGCGGCTCGGAAACGGGCCTGCTGGTCCAGGCGGGCAGCGTGCGGCAACGGCTGGGCCCCGCCGAGCTCGACGCCGGCGTGCCCCTGCGGGGAGACGACCTGTTGCTGGTGGCTCGCGGCGGCGCAGAACTGCCCTGGGGGCCTGGCGAGCGACTCCAGCTCGAGAGCCGACCGAGCAACGACCTGGGCCTGGCACCCCATGTGATCGGGGGCGGCCCCTTGCTGCTCCTGGACGGGCGGATTGTGCTCAACGGCGCCGCCGAGAACTTCAGCAGCTCCTTCCTCAGCCAAGGGGCGCCGCGCACCGTGCTGGCCAGCGACGACCGGCAGGTGTGGTTGATCACCATGGAAGGCACCCAGGACAGCGGGCCGTCACTGGGGGAAACGGCCGCCCTGCTCCAGCAATTGGGACTGCGCCATGCCCTCAACCTCGACGGCGGCAGCTCCACTGGCCTGGTGCTGGGAGGCTCGCTGCAGGTGAAAGGCAGAGGCGTGGCCGGCTCGGTGCATAACGGCGTGGGACTGGTGCCATGAAACGGCTGTGGAGCTGGCGAGTCCTGCCAAAGTGGAGGACCGACCACCTGCCGAGCCCGCCATGCCCAAGGGTCACAGCCTGCGCGTGACCGCCGCCGCCGCGGCTGAGTTGGGGCGGCAGGCTGCCGTGGCCGGCACCCCCGGGATGATGCACCTCGACCTGGTGGAGGGCAGCTGCGAGCGTTGGGCCATCCGGCTGCGACCGGGCCATCTGGCGGGAACGCCGATCGCCCGCGCCGATGGCATCACCCTCTATGCCCCGGCGGAGCAGCTCACCCTGCTCACGGGTTTGAGCCTCGACTACCGCGGCGACATCAGCGGCGGCGGCTTTTTGGTGCGCCCCGGCGAAGGCGTGGTGAGCTGCGCCTGTGCCGGGCCATCTGGCGGGAACGCCGATCGCTCGCGCCGATGGCATCACCCTCTATGCCCCGGCGGAGCAGCTCACCCTGCTCACGGGTTTGAGCCTCGACTACCGCGGCGACATCAGCGGCGGCGGCTTTTTGGTGCGCCCCGGCGAAGGCGTGTTGAGCTGCGCCTGTGGCACCGCATTCAGCCGGGGAACTTCGAGCCGACAGGCGACCCAGTAAGGTGACGGATTGTCGAAATCGGTCGGACGTCCGACCAGTGTTCTCCGACCAGATCCCGGCCCTCGATGCCCACCATTCAACAGCTGATCCGTACTGAGCGCCAGAGTCTTTCCCGGAAGACAAAGTCGCCTGCCCTGCGTTCGTGCCCCGAGCGCCGTGGTGTCTGCACCCGCGTGTACACCTCCACTCCGAAGAAGCCGAACTCGGCCCTTCGCAAGGTGGCTCGCGTGCGCCTCACCTCCGGCTTTGAGGTGACGGCCTACATCCCCGGCATCGGCCACAACCTCCAGGAGCACTCCGTGGTGCTGATCCGTGGGGGTCGCGTCAAGGATCTGCCCGGCGTGCGGTACCACATCATTCGGGGCACCCTGGACACAGCTGGTGTGAAGGATCGCCGCCAGTCCCGTTCCAAGTACGGCGCCAAGACGCCCAAAGCCTGAGTTGACGTCGATCAGCCGGTCCAGCCGCTGAATCCCTGCCAACTGCCTACTGGGCACCCGCCTGGGTCCCTGGTCCACTTCCCCCTCGTCCTTCCCGCTCCGGTCGACCATGTCTCGCCGCAATGCCGCCGAGAAGCGCCCCGTGCTTCCCGACCCTCAGTTCAACAGCCGCCTGGCCTCGATGATCGTGGCCCGGCTGATGAAACACGGCAAAAAATCCACCGCCCAGCGCATCCTCTCGGACGCGTTTTCGCTGATCAACGACCGCACGGGCTCTGATCCGCTCGAGCTGTTCGAAACCGCCGTGCGCAACGCCACGCCCTTGGTGGAAGTGCGGGCCCGACGCGTGGGTGGCGCCACCTATCAGGTGCCGATGGAAGTGCGTCAGGAGCGGGGCACCGCCATGGCCCTGCGTTGGTTGGTCAACTTCTCCCGGGCCCGGAACGGACGCAGCATGGCCCAGAAATTGGCCGGCGAGCTGATGGATGCTGCCAACGAAGCGGGCAGTGCCGTGCGCAAGCGGGAAGAAACCCACAAGATGGCCGAAGCCAACAAGGCCTTCGCCCACTACCGCTACTGATTCCCGTCAGTTGCCTTTAAGCGGCTGAAGTCCTGGGCGGCTTCAGCCCCTGCAGACCCAGTCTGTAGAGTGACGCCCTCGTTTTGTAGACCTCTCGGAGACCTCCCCCGTGGCCCGCGCCTTTCCACTGGAACGCGTCAGAAATATCGGTATTGCCGCGCACATTGATGCGGGCAAGACCACCACAACTGAACGGATTCTGTTCTATTCAGGCGTGGTGCACAAGATGGGCGAGGTGCACGACGGCGCCGCTGTCACCGACTGGATGGAGCAGGAGCGCGAGCGCGGCATCACCATTACTGCTGCGGCCATTTCCACCAGCTGGAAAGACAACCGCATCAACATCATCGACACCCCTGGGCACGTCGACTTCACGATCGAAGTGGAGCGCTCGATGCGGGTGCTGGACGGCGTGGTCGCCGTGTTCTGTGCCGTCGGTGGTGTCCAGCCCCAGTCGGAAACGGTGTGGCGCCAAGCTGATCGCTACAACGTGCCTCGGATCGTGTTCGTCAACAAGATGGACCGCACCGGTGCCAATTTCCTCAAGGTCTACGAGCAGATCAAAGATCGCCTCAAGGCCAACGCCGCCCCAATCCAACTACCGATTGGTGCCGAAGGCGAGCTGAAAGGGATCATCGACCTGGTGCGCAACAAGGCGATCATCTACACGAATGATCTCGGCACCGACATCATCGAAGCCGAGATTCCGGCCGACATGAAAGACGAGGCCCAGGAATGGCGCCTCAAGCTGATGGAATCGGTTGCCGAATCCGACGAAACCCTGATTGATGTCTTCCTCGAGAACGGCGAGCTCACAGAGGAGCAGTTGATCAAGGGCATCCGCAACGCCACCATTCATCACGGCATGGTGCCGATGGTGTGTGGCTCGGCCTTCAAGAACAAGGGTGTGCAGCTGGTGCTCGACGCCGTCGTCGACTACCTGCCCGCTCCTGTGGACGTGCCACCGATCACCGGCCTGCTGCCTGATGGCACCGAGTCGAACCGTCCCTGTGACGACAGCGCTCCCTTCAGCGCCCTGGCCTTCAAGGTGATGGCCGACCCGTACGGCAAGCTCACCTTTGTGCGCATGTATTCGGGCGTGCTCAACAAGGGCAGCTACGTGCTCAACTCCACCAAAGACAAGAAAGAGCGCATCTCCCGGCTGATTCTGCTCAAGGCCGATGACCGGGAAGAGGTGGATGAGCTGCGCGCCGGCGACCTGGGTGCCGTGCTGGGCCTCAAGGACACCACCACAGGAGACACACTCTGCGTCGAGTCCGATCCGATCATTCTCGAATCGCTGTACATCCCCGAGCCGGTGATCTCGGTGGCCGTGGAGCCGAAAACCAAGGGCGACATGGAGAAGCTCTCTAAGGCACTCCAGTCCCTGTCGGAGGAAGACCCCACCTTCCGGGTCTCCACTGATCCGGAAACCAGCCAGACCGTGATTGCCGGCATGGGCGAACTCCACCTGGAAATCCTGGTGGACCGAATGCTGCGCGAATTCAAGGTGGAAGCAAACATCGGCGCCCCCCAGGTGTCGTATCGCGAAACCATTCGCACCAGCTCCAAAGGCGAAGGCAAATTTGCTCGCCAAACCGGTGGCAAGGGCCAATACGGCCACGTGGTAATCGAAATGACCCCCGGCGAGCCGGGTTCGGGGTTCGAATTCGTCAACAAGATTGTTGGCGGCATCGTTCCCAAGGAGTACATCGGCCCCGCCGAAGCCGGCATGAAGGAGACCTGTCAATCCGGCGTGATTGCTGGTTTCCCCATGATCGACGTCAGGGCGACCATGGTCGACGGCTCCTATCACGACGTCGACTCTTCGGAGATGGCGTTTAAGATCGCCGGTTCCATGGCCTTCAAAGACGCCGTCAAGAAGTGCAATCCTGTACTTCTTGAGCCGATGATGAAGGTGGAGGTTGAGATCCCCGAGGATTTCCTTGGATCGGTCATCGGCGACCTCTCATCCCGTCGCGGCCAGGTCGAAGGGCAGTCCATTGACAATGGGCAGTCCAAGGTCCAGTCGAAAGTGCCCCTGGCCGAGATGTTCGGCTATGCCACCCAGCTCCGATCCATGACCCAGGGTCGGGGTATTTTCTCGATGGAGTTCAGCCATTACGAGGAAGTTCCTCGCAACGTGGCTGAGGCCATCATCTCCAAGAATCAGGGCAATTCCTGATCTCTCCTCTACCCTTTAATCCCCCGATTCTTTCCACTCATGGCACGCGAGAAGTTCGAAAGGAACAAGCCCCACGTCAACATCGGCACCATTGGCCACGTTGACCACGGCAAAACCACCCTGACGGCTGCCATCACCAACGTGCTGGCATCCCAAGGCATGGCCAAGGCCCAGGCCTACGACGAAATCGATGGTGCCCCTGAAGAGAAAGAGCGGGGGATCACCATCAACACCGCGCACGTCGAATACGAAACCGGCAAGCGTCACTATGCCCACGTGGACTGCCCCGGCCACGCGGACTACGTCAAGAACATGATCACTGGTGCCGCCCAGATGGACGGCGCAATCCTGGTGGTGGCCGCCACCGACGGCCCGATGGCCCAGACCAAGGAGCACATCCTGCTGGCCAAGCAGGTGGGCGTGCCCGCGCTGGTGGTGTTCCTCAACAAGAAGGACATGGTCGACGACGAGGAGATCCTCGAGCTCGTCGAACTGGAGATGCGTGAACTGCTCAGCAGCTACGACTTCCCCGGCGACGACATCCCCGTGGTGGCTGGTTCAGCTCTGAAGGCTCTGGAGTACATCCAAGCTGGCAACAAGGCTGAGCGTGGCGCCGACGAGTGGGTCGACAAAATCCTCGACCTGATGGATGCCGTCGACGAGTCGATCCCCGAGCCCGAGCGCGAAATCGACAAGCCGTTCCTGATGGCCATCGAAGACGTCTTCTCGATCACCGGTCGTGGCACCGTGGCCACCGGTCGGATCGAGCGCGGCAAGGTGAAGGTCGGCGAGACCGTGCAGATCGTGGGGATCAGGGACACCCGCGAAACCACCGTCACCGGCGTGGAAATGTTCCGCAAGCTGCTCGACGAGGGCATGGCCGGCGACAACGTGGGTCTGCTGCTGCGCGGTGTGCAGAAGGAAGACATCGAGCGCGGCATGGTGCTGGTCAAGCCCGGCTCCATCACCCCCCACACCAAGTTTGAGGGTGAGGTGTATGTGCTCAAGAAGGAAGAAGGCGGCCGCCATACCCCCTTCTTCGCTGGCTATCGCCCGCAGTTCTACATCCGTACGACCGACGTGACCGGCCAGATCACGGCCTTCACCTCCGACGACGGTGCGAACGTGGAAATGGTGATGCCCGGTGACCGCATCAAGATGACCGGCGAGCTGATCTGCCCGGTGGCCATCGAGCAGGGCATGCGCTTCGCCATCCGCGAAGGCGGCCGCACCATCGGTGCCGGTGTGGTCTCCAAGATCATCGCCTGAGCCTGAGGTAAGTTTCATGGGGTGGGTCCACCGGGCTCACCCCTTCCCAGCACCTCGACAATCCAGCTCCATCAGCCACCCGGCTGGCCAGGCTTGAGCCCCTTGACGACCGTTCCGAGTCTGATCTCCCATGTCCACCGCCATCGCTCAGCAGAAGATCCGCATCCGCCTGAAGGCGTTTGATCGCCGCATGCTGGATCTCTCCTGCGAAAAAATTATCGAAACCGCCGATCACACCGCTGCCACGGCCATCGGCCCCATCCCCCTGCCCACCAAGCGCAAGATTTACTGCGTGCTGCGCTCGCCCCACGTCGACAAAGACTCCCGCGAGCACTTCGAAACCCGCACCCACCGGCGCATCATCGACATCTACAGCCCTTCGGCGAAAACGATCGACGCGCTGATGAAGCTGGATCTGCCCAGCGGCGTCGACATCGAAGTCAAGCTCTGATCACCGGATCAGGGTTCGCTCCTCCAGGTTCTTTGCCCCTGTCACGCCGGCGCGTGGCGGGGGCATTTTTCTAGGATGATTCAGCACCTCCTGATCAAGCCATGGGTGAACTGGCCGTACGGGAGCTGCCACTGTTTCCTGGCGCGTGGCGGGGGCATTTTTTCTAGGATGATTAAGCATCTCCTGATCAAGCCATGGGTGAACTGGCCGTACGGGAGCTGCCACTGTTTCCCCTGCCGGATGTGGTGCTCTTCCCCCAGGAAGTGCTGCCACTGCACATTTTTGAGCCCCGTTACCGGATGCTGCTGCGCACGGTGATGGCCGGTGACCAGCGTTTTGGGGTGGTGCGCTGGGATCCCCAGACCCAAACCATGGCGGACGTGGGCTGCTGTGCTGAGATCCTGCACTGCCAAACCCAGGATGACGACCGCAGCAACATCGTGACCATGGGTCAGCAGCGCTTTCGCGTGCTCGACATTGTGCGCGAGGCACCCTTTCGGGTGGGCCTGGTGAGCTGGATTGAAGATGACCCCGAAGCCGGCCCTGCCGAGCTGGACGAACTGGCCGGCACGGTCGGTCAGGCCCTGCGGGATGTGGTGGAGCTCACGGGCAAGCTGATCGGCAAGCCCGCCAGCCTGCCCAACGATCTGCCCGAGCTGCCCCGGGAACTGTCGTTCTGGATCGGCGCCCACCTGGGTGGGCCCGTGGCCGACCACCAGCAGGCGCTGCTGGAAATCACCGACACCGGCGAGCGGTTGCGCCAGGAGTACGAGCTTCTCGACCAGACCCGCCGTCAATTGGCGGCCCGCACCGTGCTCAAGGACACGTTCCAGCCCCAATAATCCCAGCCCCAGCAAGCGGCTTCATGACCCTCCTCAGCTGGCCCCTGGCCGCCACCATCGGGGCTGGAGCCCTCCTTGCCGCGGCCATCGCCGTGGCCACCCGCATCTGGCTGCAGCGTCGGCGCCGCTACGAATCCAGCGCCAGCGTGGCCGACGCCTACGACCGCTGGACCAATGACCAGCTGCTGGAACGCCTCTGGGGTGACCACATCCACCTGGGCTACTACCGCGACTCCGGGCGGACCCCAAGTGGGCGCCAGGACTTCCGGGCGGCGAAGGAGACCTTCGTGCATGAATTGGTGCGCTGGAGCGGCCTCGACCGGCTTCCCGCCGGGTCGACGGTGCTCGATGTGGGCTGCGGCATCGGCGGCAGCGCCCGCATCCTGGCCCGCGATTACGGCCTCAACGTGTTGGGCATCAGCATCAGCCCAGCCCAGATCGCCCGGGCCCAGGCGCTCACGCCAGCCGACCTCAGCTGCCGCTTCGCGGTGATGGATGCCCTCGCCCTGGAGGTGGCCGACGCCAGCGTCGATGCGGTGTGGAGCGTGGAGGCCTGCCCCCACATGCCCGACAAGCAACGCTACGCCGATGAGCTGCTGCGGGTGGTGAAACCCGGCGGCCTCCTGGCCGTGGCCGATTGGAACCGGCGCGATCCCGCCGATGGCGCCATGACCCGCCGAGAGCGCTGGGTGATGCGCCAGTTGCTGGAGCAGTGGGCCCATCCCGAATTCGCCAGCATCCGCGGCCTCCGCCAGCACCTTGAGCAGAGTCGCTACGCCGGCGGGATGGCTGTGGACACCGATGACTGGACCCGGGCCACCCTCCCCTCCTGGATCGACTCGATCGCCGAAGGGGTGCGGCGGCCGGGGGCCATCCTTGGGCTCGGACCGGGAGCCGTCCTGCAGGGCCTGCGGGAAACTCCCACGATCCTGCTGATGCACTGGGCCTTTGCCACCGGCCTGATGCAGTTCGGCGTGTTCCGTGGCGTCAAGCCTGGTTGGTGAGCGGGTAAGTCCCGAACAGGGCCAGGTGCTCGCAGAGGGGGGCCAACTCGGCCAGGGCCGCCTCCAGGGGCGTGGAGCCCTCGGGCAGCTCCAGATCGACGAAAAAGATGTACTCCCCCATCTCCCGTTTCGACGGCCGCGACTCGATGCGGCTCATGTTCAGCCCGCGCTGGGCAAAACAGCCCAGTGCCTTGAGCAGGGCCCCGGGCTGGTTGGAGTGGAGCGAGAAGGCAAGGCTGGCCATCGGCCCCTCGGCAGCGCGCTCCCCGCGGCGCAGCAGCAGGAAGCGGGTGCAATTGCCGGCCACATCATTGATCGGGTAGGCCAGCTCCTGCAGGCCGTGCTCCGCAGCGGCCTGCCGTGAGGCGATCGCCGCCCGGAAGCGGCTGCCGGCCACCATGCGGGCGGCTTCGGCAGTGGAACTGGTGGGCAGCTGCAGGGCCTGGGGCAGGTGCTCGGACAGCCACTGGCTGCACTGGGCCAGAGCTTGGGGGTGGGAGAGCACCTCACTGACCCCCTCAATCGGACCACTGCCCAGCAGGGCGTGGCGGATCGGCAGCACCAGGGCACGGGCCACGGTGAGATCCGGATGCTCCCAGAGCGCATCCAAACAGGCCGTTACGCCTCCCTCCACCGAGTTTTCCACCGGCACCACGGCGGCGTCACAACTGCCCTGGGCCAGGGCCTGCACCACGGCCCGAATCCCGAGTTGGGGCACCAGCTCAGGGTTGGCGATGCCTTCAAGCTCCGCCAATTGCCGGGTTGCCTGCTCGCCGTAGGTGCCGGCCGGGCCGAGGAAGGCAAAACGCATCGTTTCCAGAAACCGAGGAAAGCCCCCGACGGAGGGCCGATAGGATCATGCCGCGCCGGCCCGCAGGCCATGCCCCTGGCCTTCAGCGCCAGTCAGCAACTGCAACTTGACGTGAGCGTCCAGCCCGAACGGCTGGCCTCCTACCTGCAGGATCAGGACCGCGTCGTGAAGGCCCTACTCGACCCGAGCCAGCTCGAGCCCATCGGGCCCGGACGCTACCGCTATACGGTCACCCAGCTGCAGGTGTTCCAACTGCAGATCCAGCCGCTGGTGGACCTGCGCACCACCTGCAGGATCAGGACCGCGTCGTGAAGGCCCTACTCGACCCGAGCCAGCTCGAGCCCATCGGGCCCGGACGCTACCGCTATACGGTCACCCAGCTACAAGTGTTCCAACTGCAGATCCAGCCGCTGGTGGACCTGCGCACCAGCCTGGAGCCAGGGCGGATCGTGCTGGAGGCCACCGATTGCGAACTGGAGGGGCTGGGGCTGGTGGACGATTTCCAGCTCACCCTGGGCTCCTGGCTGGCGGCGGGAGCCCGTGGACTGGAAGGCGAAGCCACGCTCGCGGTAGCGGTGAGCCAACCGCCCCTGTTGAAACTGATCCCAGCCAAGGTGCTGGAGGCCACGGGCCGTTCGCTGCTGGCGGGCATCCTGCTGGGCATCAAGGGCCGGGTGGGCCAGCAGCTGCTCAGCGACTTTCAAAACTGGTGCCAGGAGCACTGAGCGTCAGCCGGCCCAGAAAGCTGAGGCGGTGCAGGGGGGTGGGTCCCCATTGCGCCAGCGCCGCACGGTGCTGGGCCGTGCCATAGCCGGCATGGCGATCCAGCCCGTAGCCGGGGTAGCGCTGGGCCAGGGCGGCGATCAAAGCGTCGCGGGCCTGCTTGGCCAGCACGCTGGCGGCCGCGATCGCCAAGCAGAGGCTGTCGCCGCGCACCAAGGTGGCTTGCTCGCCGCTCCAGCCCCGCAGGGGCAACACCCCATCCACGATCACCAAGGCGGGCGAGCAGGGCAGCTTCTGCAGGGCACGGTGCATGGCCTGCTCGGTCGCCAGCCGGATGCCATGGCGATCGATCTCCGCCGCCGAAGCCTGGCCGAGGGCCCAAGCCGCCGCCCACTGCTGGATGGCTGGCACCAGCGCCGCACGGCGACGGGCGGTGAGCTTCTTGCTGTCGGTGAGGCCCAGCTCGCCCAAAGGGGCCAGGGCGGCAGCGGGGAGCACCACGGCAGCGGCGAAGACCGGGCCAAACAGACAACCACGACC
>Ga0194115_10007700_pt1 | contig 10613 bp, 6 predicted proteins | sample TA2MahsurfametaG_3_FD_148656 | JGI IMG/M metagenome (GOLD analysis project Ga0194115, IMG submission 148656) | Freshwater microbial communities from Lake Tanganyika, Tanzania - TA2015002 Mahale S4 surface | ecosystem: Environmental > Aquatic > Freshwater > Lake | place: Tanzania: Lake Tanganyika... | reverse complement strand
TCGCCATTGAAGTTGCTATACAGAACTGTGACTTCTCCGCCTTTGATTGCAAAGAAGGTTAGCTGGTCGTCGTAGCCGCGATCCTCAACCTCGCCGTCGTACTCCTCAACTGGTTCCCCACGGAATCGGAAGCCAGTGATGATGTTGAACTCGGGGTGTCCGTAAAGGCCGTGTACGATTTCTTCGGGCAGGCGAACAGGTACTGAAACTTCCTCGAATTCGTCTTCGTCGAAGCCTCCACTGGCCATGAATTCAAATGAGATTGAACATTTGCTTAAGCGCATCATCACGACATAAACACCGTCCTTAAACGAGTCGTCATCGTTGTAATCTGGTCCGAGTGCTGGTTGATCTGCGCTGTAAACAATGGTGCCTTCATTCCCGAAGTCGCCTTCGTCGCCACTGTTTACAACGCCATCGCATTCGTTCAGTTCGCCTGACGAGTTGTCGCCAATCTCTCTTAAGTCATCGGTAAGTTCCTGCGCTTCGATGCAATTTTGCAGCGCCTCAATCTGATCTGCATTGAGGGTTCCAAATCGAATGCTTCCACCAGGTTCAGTCTTGATGTAGATACTATGCTCTTCATCGTCCTCGCCGACCTGTGTGTCTGCGGTACTGCTGCCGGCTCCCATGCGTCTAAGGCTTTTCTTTGCAGCTCGTTTGACATCGTCGTCCTCATCCTTGATGAGTTCTTTTAGGAGTTCCTCGGAAGCCGCTGCGTTAGCGGCAACGGCTCGTCTGATCTCCCAATTGCCAGATTTTGAGAGGATCTTAAGCACATCTTGAGCGGCAGAGCTTTCATTGAGCTTTTCAACCTTTTCATCACTGTCTAGTTGTTTCCAGTCTTCGGGAAGATTGCGCTCTCTAACGGCTGATTGCACGTCAGTGTCATCATCGCGAAATAGCCGCTCTAGAATCGATGCTGAGGTTGCTGGCGATAAGGCCACCGCTTGGCGGATCCTCCAATCTCCTGATTGGGCAAGAATTGAAAGTACATCTTCGGGGACTGCTTCTTCTTTCAGTGATTCGATGCGCTCGTCATCATCCCGCGCTTTCCAGGCATTCGGGAGTTGACGTTCCCTAACCCCTGATTGCACACTCTTGTCGTCATCTTGTGACAGTTGAGCTAATACCGTTTCTGGCGTGCAGGCATTTAATGCGACAGCTCTGCGTACGTCGGAAGCGCGTGACTTGGAGAGAATTGTTAGGATCTCAGGGCTCAAAGTTTCTGCCTGCAGCCTTTCCACCTTCTCCCAGTCGCCCAAGAATCTCCACTCGACGGATAGTTTTCGCTCTTCGGTAGCAGCAGCTTTGACGTCGTCATCCCTATCTTCTTTAAGTGTTGTCAGGATTGATTCCGGAGTGCTGGGACTCCAGGCCACAGCCTGACGAATGGACCAGTCTTCTGATGCGGACAGCCCCTGGATGATATCTAGAGGAATGTCCGCAGATTGCAGTGCTGAGACTTTCTCGTCCTGACTCTTGGTTCGCCACTCCATCGGTAGTGAACGCTCCTGAGTGGCTCTTCTTACATCAGAGTCGTCATCCTCGGCCAAGGCCTCGACAGCATCGACGGGAGTGTTGTCATGCCAAGCCACGGCTTGCCGCACTTCCCAGTCATCAGAACCAGAGAGGGCACGAAGAATCTCTGCGCTGACATCAGTCGATGTCTTTAGGCGCTCAACGACTTCTGTGCTTCCAAGGTCGTCCCATCCTTCGGGAAGAGCTGTATTGCCCGGTTTTGTTGATGACGGACTGACCGCTTTGAGCAAGTCTGAGATGGCGCCCCCATTGTCAACGAATGCTTCGACGATTCGAGGTAGGTCTTCTCGACCAGTGCAGTAGGGAACTTCGTATTCATCGGGACCATTGACCTCGATGATGTAAGTGCCTGGGTCCCCCTCAAATGTGCCTAGGTACACCGTCTCGTCTTCGTTCCAGATGTCTCCGCCGCCCTCTTGGAAATAATTCCATAGAGCATCGAAGTTAACAGTTGCTTCTTCCTCTACTTCGTCGTCAGGGTTGCTGTTTGAGGCCTCGATGCCCTTGGCTTCCAGCAAGGCTTCGTAAAACGCAGTGAAATTCAGTCGCTCTGACCCGTCGGGCTTCTGGCTGACATAGCCGCAAGCGCGTACAAGATCTGATTTGCCTACATCGCCAAGCTCTTTGATCTTGGCTAGGAGCTTGCTGCCAATGAGGCGTTCCGGGGGGCCTGCAGCTGCTGCTTCGCGATCGTGCCTGGCTTCAGGCTGTGCACTACTCCCGTCAACATCTGCAGCTCTGGAGAGAGTCAGAGGCTCTCCACGGCTGGTTCGTTCGTTCTCGTTGCTGCCTTGCAGGATGGATCGATCGGTGACCAAGACCCAGGCCACCGGCAGCAGAGCAAGGACCAATGCGCCCTGTCCTCCACTGCTCCCTGTCAGGGCCAGCAACACTGCGGACAGCAGCAGCGCGAGACCGAGCCAATGGCTGCGGCGCCAATGGCTGACTGGGCTTGCGGCGAGGCCTTGAAGACTCCCCACCAGCGGACCACCGAAGGCCACAACCAAGACGAGCACCAAGGTCCACGGCTTGATCAGCAGGCCCAAGAACAGCAGCGCCATGCTGATGACCGTGGCCAAGCGGTGATCAGTCCAGAAGCGTTTCAGAAGTGGTCCCAATGCTCTAGTCCGGCCTGATGATTAGCCTATCAGCGTTAGCCTTTCACGGTCGTGAGGTGTCCTCGGCGATTATTCGCTCGGTGCATACATTTCCGGTTGGTCTAGCCCTGTGATGGCGGCAGTCAATGCAACGGCAGCAGCTATCCAGGCCCTTTCGCTGCTGGCTTAGGCGCCAGGTATTGCTTCAGCCAGTCGTCCTTCGCATGTGAGCTCCCCATGAGGGGGAGCGGCGCATCAACGATGGCAGCAGTTCAGCGCCCTCGCCATGACCGCCGCTGCTAAAGACGCCGCTTCCGCCCGCCGCCAGCAACTCGCCGCTCAGCTCCTGCGCGGTGAAGAGGTGATGGTCACCCAGCAAGGCGCCATCCGCCCCCTCAGTGAGCGGGGCGACTCCGAGGTCGCCATCACCGTGCCCCAGGGCAAGCTCGCCGCACCCTCCCTCTACTGGTACGAGCGGGATCCGGAGCTTTTCCAGGCCGAGCTGGAAGTGATGAACCACTTCTTCCCCCAGTTCAGGCCGGATCGGCTCGCCGATGGCCGGATGTCGTGGCTCGGATCCATCGTGAGCGACATCCCCGGCAGTCGCCGCATCTGGCATCTGCAGCTCGTGTATGACCACGACCACCCGCATGGGGATGACTACGGCGGCTCGATCAGTGTGTTCCCGATTGAGCCTGATCTCGCTGAGCTGCGCGAGCAGCTCGATGAACCAATCCCCCACACCCTGCGCCACGGTGACAACGGCCCCCTGAGCATCTGCACCGTGGCGGCCGATTCCTTCCGCCATGGACGCGACCACAGCAGCACCGCCGCAAGCGCTCTGGCCTGGGCCTCCAAATGGATCGCTGCCTTTGAGCTGTGGATGCTTGGGGATCTCAGCACCGATCAGTTCGCTGGCCACCGCATCTGAGCTAGGTGATGTCACAGCCCTCAATCCCCGCACCGCTCGAGGTGCTCTTCAGCCGTCGGGCCATCGCCGCCATCTGCGCCGAAACACTGGAGCACCATCCCCTCGAAACGGGTGGAATCCTGCTTGGCCACTGGCATCAGCGCCGCTGGCAGGTGCTGGAGGCCATCGACCCCGGCCCCGCCGCTCGTTGCACCGCGACGACATTTGAATACGACCGCGCCTATGTGGAGCACCTCGCCAGCAAGCTCGCTCGCCAGTACTGCAAGCCGCTGGAGCTGATCGGCCTGTGGCATCGCCACCCCGGCAGCTTTGATCGCTTCTCCGCCGAAGACGACGTCACCAACCAGCGCTTCGCGGCGCTCACGCCCCACGGGGCGCTGTCTTGCCTGGTGAATCTGGATCCGGCTTTCCGCCTCACAGCCTTCCACGTCCCGAAGGATCTGCGCTACGTGCGTTTACCGCTGGTGGTGGGCGATGCGCTGATCGACAGCTCGCTGCGGGAGCCACTTCACCCCTGGGATCTGGAGCCGGAAGGGCTGGCGGAGCAGGCCCTGGCGATGGAACTGCAGCAGCTGTTGGCGCGCGTTCCTCGCGTTCGCTCCGCACTGCTGCCTGCGTTGGCCGATGGCCTTGAGCCTCTGCTCGCTGCGCTGGACGCACAGAACAGCTGGCGTTACGGCTTGCGCGCCTGTGGCCGGGTGCTCCAGGTGGCGCTTGTGGAGGTGCGGGGTCCGCGCCGTCAGCTCTGGGAGCTGAGCCTCAGCCGCTCAGGACAGCTCCAGGCCCTGCGTGACGACGGCTGGAGGCGCAGCGGCAGTGCTTTCACCGAACAGCTGCAGGAGGTTGCTCGTGTCTAGTCATCGCAGCCAACCGTGCCTCACGGTGTGGTTTCCGGCTGGGCTTGATCCCCGCTACGCGGGGGCTGATCTGCACGGATTCTTCCAGGCTGATACCGCTCAGGTGGTGGTCCTTCAGCCCGGCTCTGCTGTGCCTGGTCGCCGCAACCTAAGCCAAGGCATGCCAAAGCTGGAGTCTCGCTTCGATGGCAAAGGGTGGTCTTTCCTGGCCGATGGCTGGTGTTGTGACGCCCGTGCCTATGACCTCGATGCCGATCTGTTTTCCCGCCATCGCGGCCTGCTCGACAGCGCGTCGATGGAAGCGAGCGGTGTGATCGTGTGCGGCTGTGGTTCGGTGGGCAGCCTCGCTGCACTGGATCTGGCCCGTAGTGGTGTGGGTCGTTTTTTGCTGGTGGATGAGGACCTGCTCTCGATTGAAAACCTGTGCCGCCATCAATGCGGCCTGGCGGATGTGGGCCGTCGCAAGGTGGATGCAGTGGCGGACCGAATCCGACAGATCAATCCCATGGCGGTGGTGCAGGTCGCAGCGATGCCGCTCGAGCAACTCGATCCAGCTGTGGTGGCTGCGTTCAGCGATGCAGACACCTTGATGCTCGCCTGCGCCGATAGCCGCCGCGCCGATCGCTATGCCGCTCGGCTGGCGGCACGCCTACACCTGCCATTTCTGTCCATTGGGCTGTGGGAGAGGGCCTTCGCCGGAGAGCTCTTTTACTGGCATCCCGACCAGAACATGCCTTGCTACAGCTGCGCTCTGGAGGGCCTGGATCAGGCGATACCGAATCGCCCCCAACCGCAGCGACGCTTCTACAGCACCGAAACCGATCTGGAAGCCTTGGCCTTTCAACCAGGCCTGGCGATTGAGATCGCCCATGTGACCCAGATCGGCCTGAAGCTGGCCCTGGATCTGCTCAATCGCAACGTTCCCAGCTATGTGCCGCGGCTGTTGGGCCATCTCAGCCAATACACGCTGGTGTGCAACACCAACGATCCGCGCATCGGCGGCGAGGCGGCCGAGATCTTTTCGCATCCGTTGCAGGTGACCACCTCAATCCAGGTCGGTTACGGCAACACAAGCCGCACCTGCCCCTGCTGCGCCTGAAGGGAGAGCCACGATGCCGTATAACGACAAGGGTGAATTCATCCGTGCCAAACAGAGCGCCGCTGGATCCGCAACGCTCGCCAAAGCACCCGCTGCTTCCTTGAGCAGCCGGGATGTTTACGCCGCTGCCAAGGCCATGGGCGTTCTACTGGCCGTAGCCGCGCTGATCTGGGTTGTGGTTCTGCTTCGGGAGTGGATCGCCATTGGTGTGATCTGTTGGCTGATTCAGACCGTCCGCTCGTGGCTGCAATGAGCAAAACCCACAAGCGCTCACGCATCAGCTGGGTGGCCCCGGCGTTGGGCGTCCTGTTGAGCGGTGTGATCACACCCGCCCAGGCCGCTGATGGCTATTGGCTTGATCAATACAACGCCCTGCTCTACCTGGCGAGCTTTCAGCTGGATCGTGAGTTGGAGCAGATGCGGCGCCAGGGGGCGGGGGCGGTGATGGTGCATGCCGACAGCCTTCCTGATCCGTTGCTGCGCTGGATCGCCTGGCGGGCGCGCCGCGCCCAGCTGCAACCGGTGGCCTGGATCCAGCGGCCGAGCGTGGCCAACCTGCGCCGGGTTGGTGCCGTGAACGGCTATCGGGCGCTGCAGGTGGATGACCATTACTTCGCCGATCCACCGGTGCCGATTGAACGGCTCAAGTCCCAACTGGGCGGCCTATCGCTCTGGTGTTCCTTCCAGCCCGGACAATTCTCCTGGCGGGCTGCACAGCTTTGTGACCATGTGGACCTGCAGCTGTACCGCCAGAGTTGCAACGGCACAGCGGATGCGGTCTACAGGCTTGGCATAGCGGGTGCTCGTGATGCGGCAGTCGCGGTGTATCACGACGGATCGGAGGCCGATGATCAACGCCTGGCTTGCCTGCGTGATCAGGTGCGCTCCAGCGGCAATCGCCTGTTTGTGTTCAAGTGGAAGAACCCTGAGCACTGGCTCTCGCCGATCACCGGGAGGCTCTGGCAAGGGCTGTCGCGGTTGCGCTCGTAGGGGTCTCGATCGGGGCCGGCTCAACCCGGTTGATCCAGACCATGGCTTTGGGTGATCGGCTCACCGTCGTCCCCTAACAGGAAGCGCCGCTGCGATCCACTCACCTGCATCCAGGCCCCGCTGCTGCGGCTGTCAAAGCTGACCGGTCTGCGGCATGGGTTGAGTCCGTACTCGTCGAACCAGGTGCGCTCGCGCCGGGTCCAGCTGAGGAACCCCTTCGCCCTGAAGCGCTTGAGCTCTCCCGCCGCCCATTCTTCGGCGCGCACTCGCGCCCATGCGTTGTCCTCAGCCGTGTCGAGAGGGGTGCAGAACGCCTGCGGCACCGCCCTGACGCCATAGACAGCCGGGATGTAGCGAATGGTGAGAAAGGGTTCGATCGGCTCATCAGCCCAGGCCTCCCAGGCCAGGCGATCCAGGTCCAGTTGCCGCTGGGCCTCCTCCTGGTCCAGCGCGAGGCAACGGCGCAGATCATCGGGATCAGGCAGCAAGACAGCCATCAGGGCCTGCAGCCAGTGATCACTGAGCGGCTCACCGAGCTCAAAGCTGCGGATCAGGCTGCCCACCTTGGAAGGATTGGAGGCGCCAAGTGCAACGGCGAGCTGCCCCGGGCGCAGACCGCGCTGTTCGCGCAGGAGCTGGAGATGGCGCGACAGATAAGTGCTACGCCGAACCGTGGTCGACATGATGGATCGAGATGGCGTTCCTGCTCATCAACCCCTCGGGGTTCCAGGATTGACCACCTTGCCCAGCAGGAACGGACGGCAGGTTGGTGACCGGCAATCCCCTGGAGGATGAGCGCCGGTGCTCGGGATGAACGGAGCGAACTCCAATGAAGACTCTATAGGCTTCCGCACTGTATAAGCCTCCCTCAGGTGCGAACAACCAGCTTAGGTAGTGCCACCTCCAGCGATGAAGAAGTACATTTCCTTCTCTGATCCTGCAGGGTTGTCATTGATTCGATCACCAGCTCTTGGATGTAGCGTAGGTTTGTGATTCCATCGCCAAGGAAATCCCATAGTGAATCCGCATCTGCGCGTATTTCTGAGCTCAACTTTCAGCGATTTTGATCGTGAGAGGCGAGCGATTCAGGGTGTCGCTCTGCCAAGACTTCGGCATCGCTTCGCGTCAATGGGAATTCAATACGACCTGATTGATCTTCGTTGGGGCATTACTGAACAAGCTCAGCATCGTAGCGATACGATGCGCATCTGCCTCGAGGAAATCCGTCGCTGCCAGAGGCTTTCGCCGCGCCCTAATTTCGCCTTGCTGCTGGGCGACCGATATGGATGGCAGCCGCTCCCATCGCTGATCCCTGTATCGCATTGGAAATGGCTGATGGCTTTTTCTGGGCGCTCTGAGCGAAAACTGATCCAATCACGCTATCGCGGACCCGACCGCAATGTTGTTCCTGCTGTTTACCGTCTCGATGCCTACGACGACAACAGGGCTCCTCAGGATCAAGAGAACATCTCTCTGCTGAATGCACTGCGCGCAGCAGCCGACAGTGCTGGTTTTTCGAGCTGGGATCGTTTGCCTTACTTTGCTTCAGCGACTCATCAGGAAATTGCCCTTGGAGCTCTTGATCCGGCCTTGGTGCCTGATCCGGAAGAGCATGTCCGGGTGTATGTGAGGAGCCTAAGTGGAGATTTAACGAGGTCCGACTTGCGTCATTTTGTTGATTGGGATAAGGATCGCGGAGAAAGAGATCATGATGCGGCCCAGGCTTTACAGGTGCTGCGCAGTGAAATCTTAAATCGACTGGGCACTGCTGTTCGTGTTTACGTCGACAATCCTGAAGATGGTTGCGTTACGGATTCTTATCTTGACTCATTTATTGAAGACTTTGTTTGCGACCAGCTGGCGATCGGTGAGAGGCAGATTGATCTCTTGAAGCGTCAGTCTTCTCTGGAGATCAGGGCATCAGATGCATTGATATTAGAGAATCAGTTGTGCAGGAACTTTCAAGGGCGGCAGGACGTTCTGCAAGCACTAGAGCGATATCTCAGCATTCCATGCCCCTCGAAACCAGGGTTTTTGACTGGCCCAGGTGGATGTGGAAAGTCGTCCTTGATCGCCATGGCAGTGCGTCGCTGCCGTGAGCGAGGTTCTGTGAATGGCGTCATGCCAAGGGTGTTGACCTACTACATCGGAGGTGTTGCAGGATCTGAATCAATCGAGTCGATGATCACCACCATTGAGGCTGAGCTCAGCCGTCATGAGAGCGGTGAAGAACTAACAGCTCAGTACATCTCTCCACAGTCTCTTGCCGAAAGGTTTAAGGCTTGTCTACAGCAGGCTAGCGCTCAAAAGCCTTTGGTAATTGTGCTGGATGGCCTTGATCAACTGGAGCCCAAGGCCCAATCCCATGATCTCGACTGGCTGCCAACGGAATTACCTCAGCATGTGTGGTTACTCGCCAGCTGTCGCAGCGATAGTCGACTTCATCAGTCTCTGACTAAACGTTTTCAGGCCAATTTGATCTCAGTTCCACCGATCCAGCATTCAGAAGCTCGCGCGATTCTCCATGCCTGGCTTGATGATCCCCATGAAGTGTATTCAAGCGCTGGGATCATGCCAGTTCAGCGCCGCCGCTTGACCCAACAGCAGGAGAGCAGCATTCTCAGCGCCTTTCACGCCTGTGGCAGGGTGCTATGGCTACGGGTTGCAGCAGAACAGGCTCGAACCTGGCCTTCATGGCAGCGCAGCGCTGATCTTCCTCAAACGCTGGAAGGGATCATTCAGGATCTTTTCCAGCAACACTTCATCAAGGCGGGCCGGCATCCCACAATTTTTGCTCAGACCGCGGTCGATTTTCTGACAGCATCCCGGCATGGTCTTTCTGAACAAGAGTTGAATGCCGCAATGGCAGCCCACAAAGGTGTCCGTGATGAGCTTTACCAAGAGAACAAGCGCACAGGGCAGATCTGGAGTGATCCGACATCATTGCCACCGATTCTCTGGTCGCGCCTGTACTTCGATCTACAACCATTTCTGACTCGGGTCTCAAGGGATGGGGCTTACGTCTATCGATGGTTCCATAGGGAGTTCACTAATGTCCTGACAGAACATCTTCTCGGCAATGCTGATCGATCGCATCTGATTCATGCAGATCTTGCCTCGATGTTTGAACGGTTGGCTTCTTCAGACCAGGCTCTTCTTGATCAAGTCACAGCCCAGTCGGCTGAGGCGATTTCTGCTCTGCGCAGGCTGATGGAGCAGCCTTTTCATCTTGGACAAGCTCGTCTTACAGATTCACTGGTGAACCTGCTCTTCAGCATGCCCTTCTGCATGGCGAAGTGCGCCGCGAATCGTTCCCGCGAATTGCTGGAAGATCTGTTGCTTGTTCCAGATGGCTATGTGCTCAATCAAGCGCAGCTGCTCTGGTTCGCCTGTCTGAGGCGCTGGTCCCAGCGACTCGCCTTCGGTGACTCGAGTTGGCCCGCTCATCGCATTCTGATTCAGCTTTGCCTGGAGACCAGTTCCATGCAATCACGCTGCCATCGTCCCGAGTACAGGGATCTAGTGGCTTCCAGCATCCATGCGATGGCGGCCACTACCTATGTGCCCCCATTCAGTTTGCCACTGGCCATCAGTGAAGAGCTAGAGAGCCTCCTCAGACGATGCGATCCGTGCCTGGAGGATGGGTTCCTGCAATGGATCAATCAGCGCTGGCTTGGGCACTCTCTTGCAGCTGGAGGTTTTGACCTGTATGACACGCACCTTGGATTTCGAGTTGACACCTTTAACGACTTCTCTGAGGCAAGCGAGTACATCATCGCTTCGACATTTGGTGAGGGCACGCCACTCAGTTGCGAGACCTTGGCTTCGGCCGATGATCGTGCCCTGCGGCTGATCACCCCCTATGGCAGTGCCCTTCAGCTCAATGAGCTGGAATTGGTTCTGGGTTCCTCCGAGGTGATCTGTTGCGGAATGGTGGGCTCTTACTCTCTCTATCTTTGTGATCATTCACTTCATTTGATCAATATTGGTGACCTTGAGGATCGAGCGGTAACAGGATGCTACTTGGCGGATGGTTCTCATTTGTCTGTATTTGGAGCGGCCCAGCGGAATTACCAGAGGTTTGATGTCGTCGCTTT